>Ga0115005_10004146_pt1 | contig 11561 bp, 13 predicted proteins | sample ArcOceMetagenome_FD_87163 | JGI IMG/M metagenome (GOLD analysis project Ga0115005, IMG submission 87163) | Marine eukaryotic phytoplankton communities from Arctic Ocean - Arctic Ocean - Greenland ARC118M Metagenome | ecosystem: Environmental > Aquatic > Marine > Oceanic | place: Arctic Ocean...
TAACAGAAAAAATCTCTTACCCCTATCTAGGGCTTTTAGTTAGTGGAGGGCATAGTATTTACTTTTTAGTTAAATCAAATAATGATTTTAAAGTTCTCGGTTCTACAATTGACGATGCAGCAGGAGAAGCCTTTGATAAAGGTGGAAAACTCCTGGAGCTAGGATATCCGGCAGGACATATTATCGATAAGCTTGCAACTTTTGGGGACAAACTAAAATATAGTTTTCCAATCGGACTAAAATCTAGCGCAGATGCTCGCTTAAGTTTTTCAGGACTAAAAACGGCACTTCGCCTTGTGATAGAAAAAGATATCAATATACTTTCAAATAAGCCGACTCAATACCAATCCTATGAGAAGAATTCTCAAGATTTTTACGACTTATGTGCATCTTATCAACATGCCATAGTTAGTGCACTTCTTCTAAAGCTTAAATACGCTTATCAAAAAACAAAAGAAATTGATTCACGCTATAAAAACCTTCCAATCGTTATTGGTGGTGGAGTCGCTTGTAACTCAGAACTCAGAAGAGCTTTAAAAGAAAAGTATAAAAACTCTTTTTTTGTTTCTCCAGAGTATTGTACAGATAATGCTGCTATGATTGCGATTATGGGTGCCCTAAATAAAGAAGATATTATCAGCTACCCAAACTCTTTAAAACTAGATGCAAGAGGAAGATTTATCAATAAGAAGGATTTTATCAATGAATAAACTACCCTTTGCTAACAAAGAGCTAGGACAACATTTTTTACGTGATCAAAAAGTCATTGATTCTATTACTTCTGACTGGTCATCTGAGTGCGATGCAATTATCGAAATAGGCCCAGGGCCGGCCATACTTTCGAGAAATTTAGCAAATATTGGAAAACCATATTATGTAATTGAAAAGGACTCTAGGTTTAAAGAGCTCCTAATTGAGATTATGCCAGAGGATAATATTCTTATTACAGATGCTTTGAAAGTAGATTGGCAGCAGTACTTAGCTCAAAGAAAATTAAAAGATAAAAAGATTTGGCTTGTCTCTAATCTTCCCTACAATGTTGGAACAGTTTTATTTACTCAGTTTTTACAAATTTCGAATATTCAATATATGACTTTAATGTTTCAAAAAGAAGTTGGAGATAAAACATATATGAGAGAAGAAAAAAATTCTATGAATGGACTTCTTTTTCTAAGTTTAAATTATTTCAATTCAAAAAGATTACTAAAAGTCTCTCCAGGATGCTTTGCCCCTCCCCCAAAAGTCGATTCAGTTGTTGTTAGTTATGATCGAAAAGTTGATCCAGAGATAAGCACAAAAGATTTCTCTAAATTAAATCATTTTACGAGATTACTTTTCAGCATGAAGAGAAAACAAATTCAAAGCGTTCTAAAGTCTGCCTACCCTATAGAGAAAATCACCATCGCCTTGGACATATGTAATATTGAGAGTAATCTAAGAGCAGAGACCTTAAATTTCAAGCAAGTGCGAGAGCTCTTCAAAGCATTAAACTAAATTAGAGACGAATGCTTAAAAACTAGGTAAAATTATTTTCATGAGTGGAATAAAAATTATAACAAGAAATAAAAGAGCAGGTTACGATTTCTTCCTAGAAGAAACCTTTGAAGCTGGAATGCAACTTCAAGGCACAGAGGTAAAAAGCCTTAGAGCTGGAAAATGCGTGATGAATGACGCATTCTGTCTTATCGATAATAATAATGAGGTTTGGGTTAATCAATTAAATATTGCTCCGTATCAATTTGGAACTTACGATAATCACAATGAGAATCGTAAACGTAAATTATTGCTTAACATGAAAGAAATTGAGCATATAAAAAAATCCCTTGCCACTAAGGGTCAAACCTTGATACCTACAAAAATATACTTTAAAGGGAGTTTAATTAAAATTGAAATAGCTCTCGCTAAAGGTAAAAAGCTTTTTGACAAAAGAGAAGCAACAAAAGAAAAAGACGTTGAGAGAAAAATAAGACAAGGTAATTTTGAATGAATAATGTCGTGCATCATATTTTTAAATTAAATGAAGATAAAAGTTTTTCTGAAGACCAGGCCTACAATCTTGTCAATTTATTCTTACCAGTTACAAGTAAAGCAAAAAATAAAATTAATGGTCTAAACTCTCGTTTAGAAATATTTAGATCACAAGTTGAAATGTCCGACGAAATTCAATACGAACTCAATCTAGAGATATCAAAATGGAGTGAGAAAATCAGAAGGCTTGGTGGTATTCCTTTATCTCTTTATAAAGTTAAAATACCAAGTGAAAATGGTTATTTTGTATGGGAATTTCCATCAGTTGAACTCGTTTATAATTCTTAGTAGCTCCAAATAATAAAAGACATTAAAGTAATTCCCACTAAATCCAGAAAATAATCGATGATGAATGCTTCAAACTTCACTCGAGCAAAAGCATAGTGTTTTGCACTTAGGCCCACGAGAATAAATAACCAAGAACCTATAGCAATTGTCAGAAGCTCTTCAATATTTTTTGGATTTATATGCTTTATGATCAAAAACAGTCCATAACTGGCCCATAATGATCCGATAAAGGCAATCAGATAAGGTTTCGGGTCTTTTGATTTAAGTGATTCTTTATTTAATTTCCAAGCCTTTAGCCATCGATTCTCTAAAACTGTATACCAAATTCCACCTAAAATTGAATTGGCAATAGCTGCAATGATGACACTAATAGCTTCGTAATTCATAAAACCTCTTTCTTAAAATATTTTTAACCAAAATCCTACAATATAAATATAACCACTTAAAAAAATGAAACCTGTGACATAATTAAAATGCTTCTTTAATATGCTGATTAATAATAAAATAATGGATCCAGCAATAAGTAGTGCCAATTCAGTACTATAATCTGCAGTAAGCTTAAAATTATAGATTCCTAGTGATCCTAAAATAAATGCACAGTTAAATAAATTCGAGCCAATAATATTTCCTATAATAAGATCTGAATCCTTCTTTTTCTTTGCTGCAATTATTGATGTAACAAGCTCTGGAAATGATGTCCCAAGGGCAATAAAGATAGCAGAAATAATGTATTCGCTAATATTTAGAATGAGGCATAAATCAGTTCCTGCTTTAACCAGTATTTCTCCCCCTAAATAAAGCATACTAAAGCCGGCGATTAGTTTTATAAGAACAGGAACAGGTTTAAAATCTTGATCTTCAGGGTAATCAGTTTTATCGTTTTTGAGATCAGTATATAGTAAATAAAGATAAACAAAAGCAATGAGAAGAAGAGGAAGTGCTGAGAAAAATGAGAGACTCTCACTTTTTAAAACAAAAACCAACGTGACACCTAATACGAGATGAACAAGTATTTGGTGCATTAATTTTTTATTCGATAAGCTCATTTTTGTGAATAAACCACAGACACCTAGAATAAAAAGCATATTGGCAATATTTGAACCAATTAAGCTTCCCGTGGCAATATCGATTTTTCCTTGTAATCCAGCAATATGTCCCACAAATAATTCTGGTAATGAAGTTCCAAACCCCACTAATAGCATTCCTATTGCTAAAGGTGATAGGCCTAGTTTTTTTCCGATTTTTTCAGAAGAATCTAGAGAGATCTCAGCTCCGAAATAAAGAATAACAACAGATAAAATGAGTAATGAAATTGCAAATAACATAGATAACCTTTGACTAAAATGACAACATATCTATAATAAACTTTATGATCAACTATCTCAACGACTATTTTGCAACTCTAAAATACTCAAGATTTACAAAATATGCATCTCTCGTTTCTTTTTTTAGTGACTTGATTATACTTTTTTATCTTAATAACGTTCTTATCTCTAAGTACCTTAATAAGAGTTTTCTCTATAATATTTTTTTAATCCAAGGAATAAATTTAAATTCCTTACCTCAACATGAACTTGAAAACTATCTAAGTATGATGAGAAATAATGTCTCATTAATTTTTTGGATTATTCTTATTTATAATTCTATTATTTATCTCTGTAATATAAAAGGATATCATTGGGCCGAGAAATATGTCAGAGGTTATGTCTTAACAGGATCTCTCTTATCAGTCATTGAAATTGTACTTACGTTAGCGTTTTCATACTCGATCAATTTTTATACACTATTCGCTGCTTTAGGCTATATTTGGGTTTATTTAGGGTTTCGTCACTTCAAGGAAAAAGTGGAGCGATAAATTTAGAGTCATCAGTACCAATATCTGGAATTTTTCGTACAGAACCACTTATCAAAGAGTGTCCAGAGACAGATAAAATAAAAGATTCAAATGCCTTTGAGTTTTTTGAAATGATATCGAGATCTTTATTATAAATAAATATTTTTAACTTCTCTTCTATCTGTTTTACAATTCTAACTCTAGCAAGAGTTGAAACATCAATATCATTTAATTCAATAATATTTTTTTGAGAAATAATGCCTGAGCGATAAAGCTCAATAAGTGTAATTTGAATATTTGATTCAAATATTTCTAAGTCATTGGGTAAATGCCTCAATAGATAGTGGAATTTATGCATAAGCATAATGGAGACGGTTCCGAATGAGTCATAAGTAATATTAAACATTTTAAGCATTTGATCGTAGTAATGGTACCAGATCCAAAAATCGAGAGGCCTATTCCAATAAGGAGTAAAACCTTTTTTTAATTTTCGTTTAAACGATTTAGATAAAATATGATGATGTGTTTCTTTCTCTAAAACACTTTTTGAATAATTTATAAGTGAATCTTCAATTCTTTCTTGTTCATATCTCTTTGGATTGTTCTTAATAAATTTTTGATCATCCACCAATAATTCATGAATTTTTGAATTGACTTCATTCACGACGGGATGATTACAATTCTCCATCCCAGGACAAACGAGATCACAGCTCTCACAAGGTGGTTTAGATAAAGGAAAATCAACAATTAATTTTTTTAATTCGTAGTTCTCAACCCAATTTGTTATCGCCTCATCTTTATTAAGATGTCCTTCTTCATTCACTTGATTAAGAGTGGTAAGAAACCATCGATCTTTATCTTCAAAATATTCTAGAAGGCAAAAAAAGAAATTTTCTTTTCGCCCTCCTCCTAAACTCATTCCAGCAATAGATTTGATTTTATTTTCCATCATAAAAGAGGAGCTTCAATGATAAAGTCTAACTTTTTAAATTGATACTTCTCAATCGCTTCCTGAATACGGGAAGAAAAAGCATCGTGAGTGATAATAAAACAACCTCCACCACCAGCTCCGCACATTTTCATTCCAATGATATCACCAGATTGAATAAGCTCCTTAGAGAAACTTTCAATTACATCCGGGACAATATTTTCGGCCAACGCTTTTCGACTAAGACCTTCTTCCCCTATCAATTTTAATAATTGATCAAAGTTTTTCAATTTGATCGCCTGATAAGCATCATAACTAATTTTTGCAATTTTTTCTAAACCAGAGCGAACATTATTTTTTTTATCAAAAAACGACTTATAAACATCCCAATTATTTATTCCTGAGTCTCTAGAAATTCCTGAATAAATTAAAGAGATCTTCTTCTCCATAAATGTTTTTAATTCATCTGAATAGAGTTGCTCAAATTTTATTTCTCCAGGTTCACCTTTTAAACATAAAACACCACCTAGCATTGCAGGATAATAATCCTGATATCCTGGCATTCCTTGATTTAAAATTCTCCCTTCAATTCCTTTTACTTTTTGTACCGCTTTAGTGATATCAATATTTTTATTATATAATTTTGATAATGCTTTAAATAAAGTCATTCCCATGGCCGAGGATCCACCGAGCCCTGAACCTGCGGGTGCCCCAGAAGAGAGTTCAAGAGCAAGTCCATCATTTTTAGAGAAAAGAGAAATGATTTGCATGACAAAACTCATTTCTTTAAAAAAACTTGAATAGTATAAGTTCTCATCAGTAAGATCTTTTAACTTAAATTCATACTTTTGATTATAATCAAGGGAGTGAATCTTTATCACTTCCTCTTCTATTTTTTGAATTGTCACTTTAGCTTTTAAAGTTGTCGCCACATTTAAGGTGACAACATTTGGTAAAATAAGATTTATAGGCTCTAAGTCAAGAGTTCCACCAACAAGGTCAACTCTTACACTTCCCTCACTAGTTACCTGCATTTAAGACACCAATATAAGGAAGCTCACGATACCTTCCTGCATAGTCTAGCCCATAGCCAATAACAAATTTATCTTCGATTTCAAAACCTAGATAATCAATATTTACTGGGAATTTATTTCGAGAAGGCTTAAATAATAATGATGCCAATTTAATTTTTTTAGGATTTCTAACTTTTAACATTTCCACAAGAGTATTAATTGTTAATCCTGTATCAACAATATCTTCAACAATAAGTATATTTTGGTCTTTTAAGTTTTCACTCACATCCATTTCTAATTTTACATTTCCAGAACTAACTGTTCCTTCCCCGTAAGATGAAACTTGCATAAAATCGAGTCTAACTGGAAGTTCAAGTTTTTTTATAAGATCAGAGCAAAACATAAATGCTCCTTTCAAAATACAAATGACAACGATCTCTTCTCCAGCAAATTCTGTATTTATTGCTCTTGCAAGGTCATCAATTCTAAGATTAATGTCTTCTTCTGAAATGAGTACGTCTGGTCTAAAATGTTCCATGAAATCCATCCTTTTTTTAACGATAGGATACTTGGAAACTTAGAAATTGTCTAAAGGCTAATTAGCAAATTGAGAGACTTCTTCTTGAATTGGTAATCTAACTTGCTCATCTTCGGGCTCATAAAAATAATGGGCACGGCATCTTGCTTCATATGAGTCTGTTTCACCAAGAAGAACTGTATCAGTACAATCAGCTAATCTTTGACTTCTTGTGGCAGGTGCACCGCAAACAGTACAAATCGACTGAATTTTTTGAACAGAGTCTGCTCGTGCAAGAAGCTCTGGCATCGGTCCAAATGGTTCTGCTTTATAATCAAGATCAAGTCCTGCACAGATCACTCGATATCCTCTATTTGCTAATTTTGTAACGACTTTAACGATTTCCATATCAAAAAATTGAATTTCATCAATAGCAACGACTCTCGTTGTATCCTTTAACTTTAAAAGTATATCAACTGCTTTTTCCACAGGTTCACTTAAAATTTCTTGTGAGGAATGTGAGACGACTTTGACTTCATCGTATCTTACATCTATTGCAGGTTTAAATATCTGAACCCTTTGCTTGGCAATTTGCGCTCTTTTAACTCTCCTAATAAGTTCTTCTGTTTTTCCAGAAAACATTGGTCCACAAACAACTTCAATTGCTCCGTGGTGATGACCGTTGAACATAATATATGACATTAAAACTCCCCTCTCAAAGGATTTGATTTTGATTTTTTGTATAATTCCAGATCTATCAAAACTTGACAACGAATGTAAGATAAATTTGGCCATAAAAATGAAATAAAAACATAAGCATATGTAATCACGACCGTCGGTAACAGAGCGCGCAAAAACACCTTTTATTGGAAGCTTGTAAATCTTATCCACAGTGATTATTTACGATAAACTTATTACATAGTAACTTAAGCTAATGATTAGATTTTTAAAGACTTTTTTTAGTTCAAAACCTTGTGACTATTACCAACTTCTTGGAAATGAAGAAGGAATAAATTCCTTAGTTCAAAGCTTTTATGAATATATGGAAACTGACCCAAAAGCAATTGACTGCTTAAATGTTCACGAACTTATTGATGGAAAAATTCCTTATCCTGTAAAAGAAAAACTATTTCAATTTATATCAGGCTGGTTAGGTGGCCCCAATATTTTTGTCCAAAATCATGGTCCCCCAAGAATGAGAGCGAGGCATAGTCATATAAAAATTGGAACAATAGAAAAAGAGCAATGGATCATTTGCATGACAAATGCATTAAAAAACCATAGACCCAAAATTCCAAATAAGCATCAGAAAATTTTATTAAATTCCTTTACTGCACTCGCAATGAGAATACAAAATCAATAAATTATTGAGTAAGAAATAAAAGCATCAATCCAATAATACTTGCGAGAACAAATAAAATAAGAAATGGCGTTAAAATGATACAAACAGATAAAACTGGAGAGGAGTCTAATTGCTTTCTTAGACCTGCATACATCAGAACCATTGAGGCCATACTTTGTAAAGGGGCACCAAAAATTGGAATTAAGTTTAAAATTGTAGAACTAAAATAAACAGATAAAATATCTTGAATTCGTTGATCAACGTTATCTTCAACTTCAAGTAAATTTGCATAAAATTTAAAAATAAACTCCCAAAATTGAATCATGAAAAATCCAAATAATGGATAAAAAATAATATCTAAAATTGATGATAAAACAATGAAGTACAAACTAGGAAATTGATCAATATTTATAAATGATGAGTACTCACCTAAGGAGCTTTGAAATAAATCCACCAAAAAAAGAATAATAAAATTTAGAGTGATAATTCGAAACAGAGCATGAATTAAAATAAAAACCCATGATGTTGCAAGAGATTCATAGACATCAAGACGAATGGGTTTATATCCTTCAAAACGAGCAGGAGTTAAAAACATCTCATGAGTTTTAAAAGGATGGATTAAATAATGAATATAGGATTGGAAAATATTAATTAAATTGTTCATCTAAATATCATTCATTAATTATTTGTTACTGTAAAGATATTGTCAAAAAAGTCAGCATCAATTATCTGAGTATTATACTTATAATTGTATTCGATCATTTTCTCTAAATCTGTCACAACTAGGAATTGGTCTGTTTGAGAAATTTTAAAATGACGACCAAAGAGTTCAAGATCAATACCTTCATATCTTGGTTTCTGCAAGTTCCAATCAATATAAACAGCTTCTTTAAAATCTGCTAAATTAAAGATTAAGTTAAATAAAAGATTAATATGTGTCTGAGAAATCTTTGAAATATTGTTACTCACAGCTTTTACTTCAAAGGACTCAAAATCATTAATTTTAAATGAGAAAAAAGAATCTCCTTGAGATTTAATTTTTAACTTGAATGGTAATTCATCTAAATCAGAAATTTTTTCATTGATTTTTAACTTTTTCATCCAAAAATGTTGAACATTTAAAAAGAAAAGATTCTCTTGGTTTACTGAGAGTTCATAGACTTCGTGGCCATCTCTAAATTTAAGATAACGTCCAAATTTCCCATTTAAACTTGCATATAATTTCATATGCATCTCAGTATCCGCAAAGATTGTAATTTCCGCCACAGGATTTGAGATGATATGTTGTCCATCTTTTATAATATCTTTAATTTTTAACTCATTTAAAGCACTTTCAAAGATTGATTTGATTTCTTTATAGTCAATTCCTTCTGGTGCAGCGGGAATAGTAGCTCCTGATTCAAAATCAAGCTCAAATGCTCTATTTCTAATATTTTTAATATTCACTTTTTTGACTAAAGAGGAATTAACAAATTGTGATATTTTCTTATTTAAAAGCTCAACTCCATTAGAGTTAAATAGATATTTTAGTCTTAGGTATTTTTTTAAGTCTAGCTCTAATTGATTTGAATATGTTTCCTCAAAAAAGCTCTCATCATAACTTAGATAAATTTTAAAATTCGTCTCATCAATATTCTCAATTATATAAAAAGCTCCGGTCGCTTCAACGACATCACCAAGAAAAAATTTTTTAACTTCCCCGCCTTGATAAGAAAGTTCAAAAGGAATTTTTTTAAATTTTGTGTAATCTGCCAAGGACTTATTGATTATTTCATCTTTAATTGAAAGCCCTTTTAGAATAGAGATAAAACGTAATATTTTTTCATTTTTAACCGCCAGTATCGAATGATCAACAACCCAATCTTCTTTATTTTTTTTCAAGGAAAAATTTGGAAATTTTATTTCCTGAAGGCGATCATCAATGACCAATATTTTTTTTTCAAGATCTCGTGTCATTAGCACACTTTTTTTAAAAATTTCTTCAGAATAAAATGTCACGGAAAGAAGAGCAATTAAAATTGAGAGATAAATGATATTTTTTTTCATTAATTATTTAACCTTTTTCGATAAAAATAAATACTTGCTAAAAAAAGTGAGAAAGGAAATATTAAAATCGCAAAATAAAACAAAAGTGATATTTGAATATCTGAGATATAGACTAAATTTGTCGTTAAGCTTGGTCTATTTAAAGTAATGAGTGAATCTTCTTTTGTTTGCCAAGAAATAATGTTCAAAAAGAGATTAAAGTTATTACTCTGGGCTTGAAATTGGTTGGACACAAATGCCATAGATCCGATTAAACTAATTCTTGAATTGTCTTTGGATTCACCAAGAACAATAATACTTAAAGGCCCTTTAGAATCTATTCCTTCATTGTATTCAGCTCTTCCATTTTTTACCTCTTCAAAAGACATTTCGCCCCAGGTAGCAGGAAAAGGTGCAGTCGCAACCAAGGATTCATATTGATAATGAGAATTTTCTTCAAAAGTGATAAATGAGCTCACAGGAAAAAGTGTTCTCCCTGAGAAGTTTTTCGTAATAGGATGATCTGTATAATTTGTAATCACTGGCGTTGAAGCCTGAGATCCCTGTTGATTAGCAAGACGATCTAGAATTAAACCATTATGAAAACTTGCTCCGAAATCATTTATCAGTTTAAGTAAATTTGGAAGTTCAACTCCTGTAAATTGAGGGGCGATTGAGAGCATTAGAGATCCTCCCATTGAGAGGTATTTCTCTAAGGCCATAATCTCTTCCTTAACAAAATCGATTTGAGGATTAAGAATCATCACCAGGTGTGCATCTGCAGGTATACTAGAAGTCATCTCTACAGGTAAAATTTGATAATTTAAACTCGAGAGTTTTTCTCGTAAATAATCCCCACCAATTGCATTTTTATCACTAAGTGAGAATTCATTATGCCCTACGCTATAATAAATATGTCTCTTCTCTGGAGAATTGATTTTAATAAGCATATTTGTTAGAGTTAATTCATCTTTAACAACGACTAAATGCTTATTTCCATCTATCTCGATAACAAGAGTTCCATTCTCTTTAATATTGTATAAGCTGACTAAAGCTGGGTTCAGCTCTAAATCAATTAATTCTAATTTAAGAGATGGAAGTTCATTTTTATATAAATTTAACAACGCTCGATAACGATCCCAATCATTTCGCTTGGCAAATAACTTAAAACGTATTTCCTTGTCTTTATAAGTCTCAAGAATCGAAATTGATTGCTCTGAGAGTGTATGAATTTTATTTTTTGTAATATCCGTAATTAGATCATTCTTGTAGACAAGAAAATTAATAAGACAAAGAATTGAAGCAATCAAAAATATACGAATTAAATAAATGATTAATTTTTGAAAATAACTTGTTTTGACAAAAAGCTTCAATTCTTTTCGATAAAAAAATAAAGAGATAAAAAAGGTGCAACTTGTAGCAATTGCTAAGAATAAATTAAAAACAACAAATTCAGAAGCAACTGTTTTCATTGCAATGAGAGCTAAGAGTAAAATAAAAAATATATACAACAAAATAAATCTATTTTTCATTACCATAACCTCGATTGTAATCGAACTTTCAGTAAATAAATAATAAACATAATA
>Ga0115005_10004148_pt1 | contig 11560 bp, 13 predicted proteins | sample ArcOceMetagenome_FD_87163 | JGI IMG/M metagenome (GOLD analysis project Ga0115005, IMG submission 87163) | Marine eukaryotic phytoplankton communities from Arctic Ocean - Arctic Ocean - Greenland ARC118M Metagenome | ecosystem: Environmental > Aquatic > Marine > Oceanic | place: Arctic Ocean...
CCCTGCAAACATGAAACCAGCAGCACACGGAAGCAAAAGGCAATACTCGGCAAACACCAGCTCCGCTGGAGGTAACAAAAGACCGTTCCTCAGCAAAGAAGCCTTCGCTGGACCGACGCACTCAACACGATCCTTGAGGAAATTGCATTTATCAAGGTGAAAACTAACTCTATGCTTCTGGAAAATTTTACACACGCACTCAAAGTACAGGAGGATAGCTGGTATGTTGCTGCACCAGAGAAGGATATCATCGATTATAGTGCGGGAACCGGACATGATCTTTGCTTGACCAATAAAAATTTCTTGGGTTGTTGCAGTGACGACGACGTCCGCGTCGTCGAGGACGTCCAGACGTTGGAGGAATTCTAAAAACAAGGCATCCCATTCGTCTTTAAAGTCTTTCATCATGGCAGAGTAAAATGCTGGTGCATTCGTTGGGTGAAATGGCATTAACATTAAATGTGTACTTGCGATCATTTGGTGCGAAGAAGGCTAATTTCTCACGGTCAGTTCGGCGGACCGCGACTTGATGATAACCTTGCCGTGCGTCCAGGCTGATGAAGTAGATTCTGTTGGAGCCAGGTCCAAGGGATGTGATAGCATTTACAGCGAGGGATTGGGTATTGAAATTGTTTGGTAACGCTGTTGAGTTTCCGGTAAGACACGCACATGCACCAAATAAATTTGTCAATGTCACTGATGTCTTCTTGATGAGGTTTCAGAGCTAACACAATACTGCTACCCCATGGGCCTTCACATAATTCGATCCAATCATTCTTAAGGAGTGTGTCGACTTGGTCCATGATGATTGTGGATTCATTTGGACCATACTGAGGCTTTCTGCAACATACAGCAGGCTTGGAGGTGCCGGTATCGAGGGCGAATTCGTAACCTAGGATGGGCCGGTAAGTTCCTTTTTTACAGAAGCAATCCCGATATTTCTGAACGCGGGAAATGATCTGTTCATTCACGGTGGCTGACACACTTTGACCAATACGAATACCCTCCTTCAACTCCTTGGTGTCAGCAGATGTATCGAAGGAAAGAATATGTATCCGTGCGTGGTGTATCACTCCAGGCTTTGGGTTTGAATACTGCTTTCCTGTAAGGTTGAAAGTCGAAAACACCGTCGTCAATGCCGTCGGATTATTTGGGTGGGGTGTATCGGCTGATCTGCTTCGATCGCCAAACCTTCGGAGGAACCTCGATGAGAAGGACTTTGCCACGGGTGCTGCTATTGGAGTCGGTAGTTGTGCAGGAGACGGTGTGGTAGGGGAGTTCCTCCTGGCGAGATAGTCAAAGTTGGTTCGGAACTAGGGAGCATTGAAGGAACCCATTCTCATTTCTGTTGAGAACCAGTGGTCCGGTAGGTTCAGTAGTGACCTGAGATCCATCTGTGATCGTGATGTTGTCTGCATCCATACTCATGAGGAACGCCTTCCCTTCGGGTGTGGTTTGTCGTGGTCTGATGAAGTCCTCGGGAATGAATTTGACATGGGATGGAAGGCTGGAGGTAGCTTTTTCAGCCTTTAAAGGAAACCGAGTGCGGATTAAAGAAGCACTCAAATGATTGGTGACAAAATCAATAGAGCAGCCCCAACTGCGGAGGGTGGTAGTACCGATGATGGCATTAACAGCTACATCTTTGCCAAGGCCAAATGAGAGGGTTGTAGGTGAATTGTTGGCATCCACGTAACGAGTCATGTAGCGAACAATTGCTGTAGTAAGTTTCCCTTGGGTATGTTCGATCTGTTTGAATCTTCGACTGCACACTCAAGTTGGATTGGTTCAAAGGGTCGCTTGTCATCGAATTGAAGGTATTCGGCGACGATTTCTGGGTGGTGGGTGATGACCCATTGATGGACACGGAGGTTACCAGCGTGTCGACATTAAGATGGTTGTAGGACTGGTGCTGTAGGGGCCATTCTTCGGGCCATTCTTCGGGCCATTCTTCTACGTGATCTGGAAGACTAGCTGCAAGGGGAAGGTACTGGTTGAAGATTTCGTCGGGTGAGTCTTCAACTTGCCCTTGCTTAGTACGACAGAGCTGCTTGATAGATACAAGTTGCTGACCGATGTCCTGGATGCAGAGTGCATTGTCCACATCCACATTGTCGCTACGGACGTAGTCTTGATGGCAAAGGTTCATGAAAATCTCGAACTTGCAGTGGCTCAAGAAGAAGCGCTGGAGGTCAGATTGAATAGTGGTGTTTGGGTCTTTCATGGGGTTGGGGGCAAGGAGGACAGGGCGGAGGCCGAAGAAGACTGAGTTGAAGTTGGTCTGGTTGTTCAAGAACCTGGTGTCGCCGAAATACCCAGTCTTAGTGTTGTCCTCATTGCTGCCAATGATGCGGAGCATCTTTGCAGTGGTGACACAGCGGAGAAGGGCTTGGGGTTTCTTGCTGGAGTGGAAGGGGTCTTGTCCTCTTCCTCGTCCTTGGAGTCAGAATCTTGTTTTGGTGCTTTCTTTTTCTGTGGACTTGAAGTGATGTCTAACTGGTGGTAGGCAGCGAGAGGGTCAAGGGTTGAACTTGCAAACAATTCCTTGGTGCAGTCGGTAAGGTTGGTAGGACCGGCGATATCTTCAAAGGTGTCGTCCATGACAGAGTACACGTGCTGAGGAAGGCGGAGACAGAACTGGAGGCTGAAGGGGGGTTGCTGGATGTGGGGGTCAATGGTTCACAAATCAACCTCAAACGAGAAAATCAGCCTCTAGTCGAATATATGCCCGTTTCAAGCCCAACAAACAAGTGCATTGCGTGCTCCCTCGATAGGTATCGAGGCGCCCTGTACCCCATCTTCTTCAATTTTTCTTGCGTCTTCGCCTTCATATCAACCCTCAAAGGTGGTTGTCATGTGTGTACTATAGTGATTGTTGTGTTGTGAGTAACGGGTTTTTCTGGCGGGAGCTTTTCTATGCTGGGGCATATGTGTGCGAAAAAAATATGGATCTTGCAGGATGAACCGTCGTGTGTCGTGCCCCCTATTATGTGCACCTACCGGTCGGTATGTATGATCGATACTGTATTATGTACCGGTAGCAGCATAGCAGCGAGGGAAAGCCTCTCACAGCTCGCAGTCTTTCTTTGTTGGTTACCCCCACATCCTTTTGGGGACAATTCTGTGTGTGACAGTCGCACAATTTATAAACAGGACCGGAGGAGAGGGGCGGCTACTGTACTACGAAAAGGATGTGATGCTCATACCCGGGTAATAGATCCGTTGGATTGATCATTCCCAGGTACCTCAGTGCTTGGAAGCTAGCGGTACAAAAACAGGGACAACATTTTGTGACAGGTCTACCGGGGGAGAGGGGCTATTGTACGAAAAGCCCCGGAGGATACTGAAAAGGCGACGCAAAAAAATAGGGGGGGGTGGGAATATGGGAGTCATTTTAAGTTGAACACCCTCCCCGTAGATCGTTACGTTTCTCTACCTTCTCTACCTTCTTCTTGTACCATTAGGACCGCTGTGAGTTACAAGTGGGTATTATTACCAGAGTTTACTACTCTGGTCTATTCCGGGTTAAATGGAATTGCGCGAGAGCGTCCGTCCGTCCGTCCGTCCGTGTGTCCGTCTGTGTGTTCAAGATTTAATAAGCCCATATCCATGACTGAAGATATTTTATCCACTGTCTGTGAGTCTGTCAGAGAACCTTTCTGTGCCACGACGTGCCTTCGTGTCACGTCTTGTCTGTGCAATGCTGTAAAATGCTATCTCACGGTCATTCTGTGAGTAGGATTTTAAAATGTATCTAAAAATGGATCCAACTCTGGTCCCGCTTGCCTTGTTATCAAAAGAGTTGTGAATGTTTTCATCGGCATTACACACGTAGGTGGTAGCATACTTGTATCTTTTGCCAGAGGAGGGAAGCTTTATCCCATGTCGTCGTCATCCAGAACCAACAGGTCCAAATCTAAAGCAGAAATCTCGAAAACCCTCTCTAGCCTGCTCAACCAAAAGCACATATCCTGGCACAAAGTCAAAATTATTCTCAAACATAATTCCAATGGCATCCTCGATAGCCTCCGTCGCCAAGCCCTAACACGGGCCTGCCTCGACCCCTTCGTATGCCAAATCTGTCTCAAACTCTTGCTACAAAAAACAGACCTGACTGTTTCGCAGCGCATCAAATATGCCATTGTAGCTGTACGATGCCACAACTTGCCTGCCCTCGAAACCATCGTTTACGACGATGTTTCCGTGCTATATCACACCATCCCATATGTGGATCGAGATGGGGATGGAATAGATAGCAGTGGGAGGGACGGTGGCAGCACGCTATTACATAGGGTATGCGATGCCCATGGTTGGAATGAGGAGGTGATATTCGTCCTCAAGGAAACCCTTGAAAATTCACAGGATGGAGAATATCCCCACGAAGGAATGTTTGAAGGAGGAAAAGTAGGCGGAAAGAATTTTGAGACGCCCCTCGTGCTTGCAATTCAAGCGGGGGCGGATTTAGGGGAAATTGTGGACCATCTGAGACGGGAGTATCCGTTTTATTTCGAGCAGAAATCGGGTCGGTTGCCAGTAATTATAGCTGAGTATTGTTATGACATGACGCTCTTTTGTGAATTGATGGATTTATATCCGTGCATATTGAACAGCCTGCATCCGAATGGTTCGAGTCCATTGCATTTTGCGTGTTATTATCAGAACGAGGACATGATTCAGACTTTATTGGATAAATATCAAAAACTAGAAGGGAGGAAGGTGCTGCTTCAAAAGAGATTGTTGACGTTGAATGAGGAGGATATGTCGCCGCTGGGGTATCTGGTTCTCAATGTAGGCGACCGGGATGATGGGAATGCATGGAGGTGCATAAATTTTGTCATCGAGGCCGAGTACGTGTACTTTCCTCTCTTTCACTTGGTTTGTTATCATATGCTGGATGCAATCGCCAAGAAACCAAACTGTATGAAAATTATTAGGCAGATTGTGACTCGGTTGCAAGTTGATTTGTGCCATGTGGATGAAGTTGGTAGGACGGTGCTTTCGATACTGATTGTCAAAATGGCATCTTGTGAAGACATAAAGACCAGATTATTTGCGATGCAAATCCTAGATTATATATTGGAAGGAAGCATGAATACTGCTTCCATCAAGGATGGTTCAGGCCGGCTGCCACTGCATGTGGCTTGCGAACATGGGATATCGTGGAACAAAGGTTTGGAAAAGCTAGTGAAGGCTAATGTGACGGCTTTGGATACGTATGATCCTGTGACTTGCCTTGCACCTTTTGCTCTTCTTGCTGCGACGGGCGAACAATTGGACTCGGTCTATCGATTGCTTAGACAGCATCCTAATGTAATATAGATTTTGTCTAAATTTGAAAATGTACAAGCGCATATTTTTAATATTGATGAACTTTCATCTAGCTAGACTACGAGTACACGTATTATAACTTGTTATTAATTTTAATCCAGAAAATTCAAAATATCATTCATATTTTCTCCCACGCAAATATTGTCGCATCAACATTATTAGATGTATATCCGTCTTCCGTTATAATCAACCCACCGTCCCTCACCATTCTCCACCCCTCGCATCTCTCAAACGATTGCTTCACCGCATCAGTGCAAGCGGCAGTGATACTCATACAAATCCCCCCCTCCCTAAGAATCCTCGCCATCTCCAACACTGCCATATCAAGATGCCGACCTGCCAGAGTTTTATCCCCAGCACCTGAAAGATAAATTGCATCCAGCGTACCCTTCTCCAAAATAGCATCAAACGAATCATTCTCAAAAGGTAAATTCCTTGCATCTGCAACCTGCACATCACATTTCCTGTCGCCAAAAAACCGTTTGGCGCATTCAACTCCTTCAGGCGCATAATCATAAGCTGTCATTTGAGTATATCCATAATCGAACATGTCCACCATGGATCCATCATTCCCAATTCCAGGCAGGAGCACCCTCGGCTTCTGCTTCGTTCCATCTTGCTCCAGCTCCAGTGGAACCAATTCTGTAAAGAAGGGCTGGATATCGTTCCATTCGGAGTACCAGCTGAAATGTTCGTCTTCTTCATAGCATTTGTTCCAGTAGTCCATTCTGCCAAAGTTTGAATCCTCTTCTTCAGGTTCCTTGAGTGCTGCTGCTAGTAAGCTAGATGAAGAATTGGCGGTGCTCGGACGAATTATTCTACGTGTACGTGTACGTGTACGTGTACATGTAGTGGCTGATGTTCTTATAGGCACGGTGTGACCGATGAATGTTGGAGTAGTGCGGGCATTAGCTGGTAATGATGGTAACGACGAAGAGGTACGTGTACTCGTAGCAAGTTTGATTAGCAAGAGATGTGGTATGAAACGACGTCTTATTCGTGGCTGCATCATGGGGACTGTATTGTGATACTTTTGCTTGCTCGGACGTGATTGCTCTAGAGACATTTAAAAGAGATGCTAGACGAAGACTGACTGAAAGGCCATGCACCATGCACTTCAGGATTGTTATCTAGTTAGTGAGGAACCACTATGCCATGCCCCATGCCAGTTTCCTATCCATCGCATCATGCTCGCATGGCTTGCATTTTGCATTCGCATGGAAAATGTTGTTGTCTTGTAGATTGTGTTGCTCGCACTCGAAGTTGGGTTGGGAGTTGAAGCGCTAGCGCCCGCCTGCTTGTCATTGTAATTTGAAATTTCGGGGGGTGTTTGGAACATATTACATATTATCATACATCATACCTTGATCCTTGAGATCATACTGTACTGATTCATAAAAAAAGAACAGAGAACCTCTTGATGCGATCCAAACACCAAGTACTTACTGTACTCTTGCTCTGGCGATACTGACGATACCACCAACGCAACTATCACGACGTTCCTCTTGACTACTCGTAGCCTGCTTGAGCCTATTCCAATACCGTTAGCCATCTACACACGTAGTGTTCAAGCTGCTGCTTCTTTAGGATCCAAAGTTCGAAAGTCGAGGTCCAGGTCCAGAGAGATTGCAAAGATTTGTATCATTCCAAGCACATCAAATACCTACTACTACATAATCACGTGAACCTACCTACACGTACGGTCCGTACCAAAATGAAAGGCAAGGATAACAATGAGTCTACACGTACTGGTGACGATGACCGCCATCACAAAGAACGAGATGAATTCGACCTGCCAAATGCACCAAAAGATGACGGCAGCGAGTCTCACAACGAATCGCCCCTCTTCATATTAAAACAATTAACAAGTTTTCTCAAACTATCAGGCAAAGTTTCCTCCAAAGTACTTACACCGGCCCTCATTCAAATGTTCCAAACCTCTGCACCCGCTCTATCCTACTACTATAAGCAGTTAACCCCAGCACGAATCAAGGAATGGATCCAAATCGTCACTTCAGCACTCCAAAACCTCATCAACATCGTATCTCAGACTCCACGGGGGAAAGAACTCCTATCGCAATTCAACACAGTCTCCGTCCACAACGCGCATTTACTCACATCTGTCAACACTCGGCAACTCATTGTAGAAGGGGTTGGAACACACGTCAAGCTAATTGATGCACTCCGCACCCCGCAAACCAAAGCATTCATCGCCTCCCTCCCCGTATTCTCCATCCGAATCCTAGACCTATTGGCCTCCGGGGAGGCCAAACTCTTGTATCATTCCATGGCGGAACTCGCCTGGAAAACAATCGATTTGCTAGGTCAGGACGAGACTACCCTCGCCCTAGCGGAATTTGCTGCTTTATTAGTGAATGCTCTTGAGAAAGAGAGGGAATGCCACGGGTCCTGGAGTCGGAATCGGAGACGTGGGAGGAGACGAATCAAATTGGCACCGCTGGAGCGGAGGAATGCTGCTTCATTGAATTCCAAAAGACGGCGAGAGAGGAATGCATTTATGAAGCAGACTTATACGGATCGGGTTATGTTGAATGATACACGTAGAGGGAGTTGGGATGGGTCTGCAGGCTCGGTGGAAGATGCAATTCTGAGTAGTTTGGGGGATGGGACGAGGAGCAATGATAATAATCCCAATGCATGGCTGAATTTTAATGTTCGTTCTGATAGCAGTCATGGTGCGGATGATGGGGCTTCGCTACCGAGTAAAGTTGTCCTTCCCAGGATTGGGAGTCGTGGAGAAATTTCTGTGGACAGTATGCAATTGGATGATCTTGAGATCACGCCGGAAAATGGGGATGATGAGAATAGGGCAGACGGAGAGAAATATGTGGCGGGTGGTTTTAATGTATCTCGTCTTCGGGATGGGATCAATATGAGAGGAAGTGGAAGTGGGATGGCTGAAAAGATTTTAGCCAAGGACATGGCCAATAGAATCAATTCAAAACGCCTGCCTTCTGTTTTCGTTGCAGAAGATGGCGTCAATTGGGTTCACGATGATTTTAAAGGGAGCGGTGCAATTGAAGATTTGGTATTCAACACAGATTTTAGTAAAGACAGTCCTCAGAAAAGTCCATCGAGACCAAGTGAAATGAACCAAACAACAAAAGAAAATCTCGCTCATGAAGACTTCAACGTTGATGCTCCAATCCAGGAAGAGGTAGCTCGCGTAAAGACGAGATCTAGAGGGCGGATGGATGGAGAAGCTCCCCGAGGTACATATTCTTCAGTTGCGCATTTCTATCGAGCCCTCGAAGATTTTCAAACAAGGCTACGGGATGAAACGAGTGCGAGTGCACCAGTTCCAAAAACTCCAATGCCTCACCACGAAGAACCGGGTGTGTCATCAACATCTAAATACGATAGAAATCAAGTGCAATCAAGGGCAGCTGTCGCCCCTGTAAATGAAAATGAAAATGGCCAGAATATACCAAGGCATAACGAAGATATGAAAGGCGTGACTCTATTAGATGTTGTCAAATTTTGTATGAAAGCGATACCAAGGAAACATAAAATTGCGGCCGGGGTCATTGCAATCACGTGTATGATCATTACTCTGATCTGGATTTTTTTGGGATGTTGTGGATTGTATTTTATACTTACACGTACCCATACCCATCAGCAGAGTTTTGGTCATCAATTTGAACATGTAGCAACGTTGGCGGAAACAGCTGTAAAACAACAACCAGCACAGAATGAGATAATCTTGAGAATTATTCAGGATGCTTCAGTCAGCAAAATTATTGATAAGGAAAAAATAGTTACGGCTGCAACTGATGCGATTCGGGATGAACTTCATTATGAAAATATTCTGATAGAGTTGTGAATATTTTTGATGATGAAATTCTAAGAAATTATAGTTGCAACAACAGTCAAGCAAACCATCTACCGTACAGCACCGTACTGTACGTGGGTGTACCATACATTTTACTTTTCATATATTTCCGAAACACACAACTTTCTAGAAGAAGTCACGAGGGTGAGAAAAGAGAAAGCAAGACTGTTCTCCTGACGTCTCATGGCAATAAGGAGAGGAGTTTGCTTACTGCTGACCCTCCCGATGCCCGGCCCGGTGAGACTTGTCCACCGGAGGACGGAGTTTCCATTTGCCCCGATGAATAAATGTCAAAAAATGAGATTAGAATAAAATAGACGGACTGATTCGATCGTTCCAAGTTAATAAAGTTGACCTTGTCACTACTATTGAGCTTATCATACGAGATTTTAAAACCCCGGCCGCCGTTTTGAAACTCCGCCGACTCACTGTTGAAGCAGAACATGAGTCTTGCGAAAGAAAATCGACGTGATTATTAATAGTGAGATTTGAGATTCTGCAAAAAGCTTTTTGTTCCTACTACTATTCGAAAAGCTTTTTGTGCTTTGGGACAAAAACAAATTCATAATACATAATAGTCTAGTATTTTGTCGAAAGCTTGCCAAATTTTGACATAAACTTCATACAACTTGAACCTTTGACACCAGTCTATCCAGTTTGTTCATACCTGACATAAATGCACCACTTTGAAAATTTGAAGAAGTCGTTCTGCTAAATCAAGACAAGACAGCGGCCAAAGAGCAGGAGGTCCGCCGCATATGCTTTGCCAAGTGATAATCCTCATTGCTTTACTCCTCAACGGAGTACAGGGCCAACACACGAATCGTCGTGTCAATGAGGAAAATGCCACGGGGAGCTCCCTCTCGTCTCTTCCTCTTCTCGCCGATGCTTCGCAAGAAACAGAACAACAATCGCAAGAGATGATAGTAGAGGTCGTTGCCTGTGACTAAGAGCTTCGAGCTCCAATGGTACACTGATAGAGTCAAATCCATCAATCCGGCGCTTGGCGAAGATTTTACTAGCGGCAAGCTCATTGGAGTTGCAGATTATGATATATCATCAACAGACCATACGCTCATTTTGGAGATTCAGAATTCAGACCCGTCAATTCATATCTTACTTTCTCACCTACAACAGAGCCAAGGGTATCAACAAAGACACAGCAGAAGCCGCTAATCAAGTGACAATAGTGCAAGGCGCTGCTGAAGAAAAGTCGCATTTGATTGCAAAAGTTGACCCAAATGCTGGCTTAACCTTTGAAAATTACCATGATGGAAGAAATCTAATCATCACCTTTGGGGCAGCTGCGCAAGATGGTGGCGTCGATTACGCTTACGTGTACTTCCGACACCGATTGTAACAGCTCAAATTCCTGTATGATTGGAACTTGTGCACAAGGTCAATGCTCTTTTACCCTTGATCCAGACTGCTGTGGGAATGGCATCTGCGATATAAGTGATGGAGGCTGTGGTACTTGCGCATCATACTGTATTTTCCCAACCAATTTCAAATTGTAACGAGATCGATGGAAAATCCGATTCTTCAATGGGAGGCTCTTTTAGTACAGGGGTATACGGCATTGTATTTGATGTCAACGTGAACAAAGATGTATACTTTTACGAAATTGAAGGTGATCTAACGTTGCAACATGGCAACGGTATTCCGGCAAAGGTTTACACCAAAAACGAATCATATACAAATGGCGACAACAACTTGAATAACTGGGAAAAAGTGTTCGATGCCACATCTTCAATTCCAGATTTTTACAAGACATTGAATACTCTGATGCTGGGTCTACAAGGGCCTTCTACATTTCATACACAACTGGAAAAGCATTTTATTTCGGGGTAAATGAAGAAGCAGTCTCTAGCGACGATGGTTCAATCTTGCCGGGTATAATTAAAGGTTATCAGACAGGTAGTGTATTACCAAGTAGAGTATTTCCTAATACATCTTTTAAGGGTAGCGTGAAATATGATTACGCAATAACAACTCTTGCACCAACGCCTAGTCCAACTACTCCTCCAACGACTGGCGGTGACGGTAAGTAATGTGTTTCGCATCATGTCAATTTCTAGAAACGTGTCGTCATATTCTCACACACCTCGAAATATTGAAAGATCCCCATTTTGTCACCTTTGGTGGAGAATCTTTTAGTTTTCATGGTGAGTGTGACTTGGTGCTGATGACGAGCCCAGGATTTGCATCTGGACTATGGCTTGATATTCACGTTCGTACGACTAGAATCGACAATGTTCGCATGAGCTACTCCTTTATTTCTGGTGTCGCTGTGAGGAGGATCGGCACTGATGTACTCGAAACGATGGATGATGGCACTGTCATCGTAAACGGGGACTCTCTTCGTGAGTACAACGAACC
>Ga0115005_10004149_pt1 | contig 11559 bp, 9 predicted proteins | sample ArcOceMetagenome_FD_87163 | JGI IMG/M metagenome (GOLD analysis project Ga0115005, IMG submission 87163) | Marine eukaryotic phytoplankton communities from Arctic Ocean - Arctic Ocean - Greenland ARC118M Metagenome | ecosystem: Environmental > Aquatic > Marine > Oceanic | place: Arctic Ocean...
ATCCCAAAATAAACATTTCAACCACCAAAACGGTACATGCAAAGCATGGGCCCAATGGCCAGCATAATAAGCATAGCCTTGTTGTTGAATATTTTTTCGTAACGTTCGCGCATTAAAGATACGAATATGTCCACCTTCTACTTCATGGTAAGCACGACTTAGCGCCCAACAAATCCTCTCTGGCCATGCACGCGGCACACTTGTCGCGAATACACCTTTAGGCTTTAACACGCGCGTAATTTCAGCTAATACCGATTGATAATCAGGAATATGCTCGAGCACTTCTGAGCAGATAACCGCATCAAAAGTATTATTGTCAAAAGGCAGTGACAGCGCATTAGATACTGAAAGAGAGAAACTTTTTTTGTCACTAGCGGGATCAGAAAAATGCGTAAATCTTTCTGCACTTATCTTTAAATCATCAAAACTAAGATCTACACCTACTGCTTGAATATCGAATTCCATATAAGCAGAAATAACATGCCGGCCTTCACCGCAACCCAAGTCTAAGACTTTATCGCCTGTTGCTAAACCCATATGCTTAAAATTAATGGTGAGCATTGGCAGCCTCATCTTCAGGAAAATCAGATGTCTCAAATAATTCATCGCTAGACGATTTGTCACTATACGATTTAACACTATTTAAGTTATCGTTAGGCTGCTTATCATCAATAATTTTATAATATAGCGCAGTCATTTCTTTTGCGGCCAAAGACCAAGAAAAGTTTTTCTCTATGCGCTTTCTACCTAGCTTGCCATAGCGTTTTCTAGCATCTGCATTTAACAGCAACTCTTCTATAGCATTAGCCATAGCCGTTGGATTTTTAGTTGCAACCGTAACGCCTGCATCACCCACTACTTCTGGCAAAGCTCCACCGTTTGTTGAAACCAAAGGTACGGCACAAGCCATTGCCTCACCTGCTGGCAAACCAAAGCCTTCATACACCGACGGAACAATCGCAATACTCGACTCGGCATAGTGCTTAACTAAAGCTTCAGTACTCACTCCATGGACAAACTGAATATGCTTAGCCAAATTCAGACTTTTAATTAATTGCTCAGTCTCGCCTTTTTCTTGCGGCTTACTAACCAATAATAAATTTAATTGCGGATACTTTGATACCAATTGTGATAACGCCAATAATAAATAGCGCAAACCCTTTAACGGCTGATCAGCAGAAGCGATAGCCATAATCTGCCAAGGATCACGCTTCACCCCACGCATAGGTTTAAATACGTCAGTATCTATACCGTTATAAATTAAATGAATATTTTTTTCATCTATAGAAAAATCTTTCGATATATCTGCGGTTGATCGCTTCGACACCGTTACTACATGATCCAACTGTGAAGCGACACGTTTTTGCATGCCTAAAAAAGCATACCAGCGGCGAATAAAAAAACGCTGCCATTTGTCATCACTCGCATTCAATGCAATTTCTAAATCACTGGTAATGGGATGATGAATGGTGGTCAATAAATTAAAGCCTTTTTTCTGCAGTTTCAACATACCCCAACCTAGGCATTGATTATCATGAATAATGTCATAGTCTGCTCGGCGCGGTTTAAGATATTGATAAAGTCGACGGCTAAAACAATAAGGTTCAGAAAATCCACCTGTAAGCTTGCCCGTCCACTCTATGATATTGGTAAGTGAAGTAAGGTGATGGGCGCGTAATGAACGCAAGCCATTATTAAACAAATCCAAACCTGGCAGCTTTATTAAATTAACGCGAGAATCAACCTCAGGGTATGGCTGGCCCGAAATCACATCCACTTGATGCCCAGCTTCGACTAAGGCCTTACTCAAATATTTAATATAGATACCTTGCCCCCCCCCAAAAGGAGCGCTGCGATAGCCGGCAATACAAATACGCAATGGACGACTAACTGGCGTTAAAGATTTTGATCTAACTGAGCGCGGCCTAGCATTAAGATTATTAATATCGAGGCTGGGGATTGGTGCATCATCGAATAACGAAAGTTGATGCTCTTGAGCCGCTATCTCGGTAAGACTCATTGGCTCTATTGATTGAGCGACCGAAGCTCCCGATTTCTGAGTAACTATATTTTTATTGGACTGACTCATTTTATTCATTATGGCCTAAGACAGAGTTACGTCTAAACGATGAAACTAAAAAAAGAAGACACCATTACACAGCCGTCAATCGATAGACGCTTCAAGAATGAACGGAAATGGTGACCGATGAAAAACGATGGAGTATTCTCCAATAAAGAACTGAAGACGTCTAGACCGCATGACTACTTATTGAACAGAATGGAGCGAACAAATCTATTTATTATAGTTTTCTGTACCAAAAGCTAGTCGAATAATTTGTCCTTTGAAATGTCAGCTAAAAATACGCCTAAACCGTCTTTCTCAGATATCGAAGGCTTACCATTTAATGGCCACTCAATGGCTAAATCAGCATCATCCCAATGGATACAGAACTCATCGCCAGGCGTATAAAAAGCATCACATTTATAATAAAAATTAACCTCTTCACTCAGCACTAAAAATCCATGAGCAAAACCAGCGGGGACATATAGCTGATGGCCATTATCAGAAGATAACTCAGCACCCACCCACTGTCCAAAATACGGAGAGGATTGACGTAAATCCACCGCCACATCATAGACAGCCCCTACTAATACACTAACTAATTTAGCCTGCGGATTCTGACGTTGAAAATGTAAGCCGCGCAGTACGCCGGCAACAGACTTTGAATGATTATCCTGCACAAATTCTGTATCAATGCCTGCTACTTTATAGTCTTGCTGATGATACGTCTGCTCGAAGTATCCACGCTCATCGCCGAATCGACGAGGGGTAATTAACTTCACATCAGGAATGGCTAAACTACGTACTTGCATGGTCTACTACTCTTAAATTTATAAGCATAAAATTGTTACTACCACTTACCTTCAGCCAACCCGATTAAGTATTGGCCATAAGCATTTTTTTTCATGACCTCACCCAAGCCAAGTAAAGCCTCTTGATTAATATAACCCATACGCCAAGCAATCTCTTCAACACAAGAAATTTTAAGTCCCGTTCGCTTTTGTACCGTTTCGACAAATGCAGAAGCAGCATAAAGCGAATCATGCGTACCCGTATCAAGCCAAGCAAATCCACGGTCTAATACTTCAACATGCAATTCATTTTTTTCTAAGTATTGAAGATTAACATCCGTAATTTCTAGCTCGCCTCGAGGAGAAGGTTTAATTGTTGAGGCAATATCGACGACACTGTTGTCATAAAAATACAGACCAGGAATTGCGAAGCGTGACTTAGGCGTAGATGGTTTTTCTTCTATTGATAATGCTTTTCCTGACTCGTCGAAATCAACCACACCATAACGCTCAGGTTCTTGCACAGGGTAAGCAAAGATAGTGGCTCCCGACTGTCGAGCCGCCGCCTTTTGTAATAAATCAGTAAAATGCATACCATAAAAAATATTATCACCCAGCACTAAACAAACTGAGCTATCACCAATAAATTCTTTGCCTATAACAAATGCTTGCGCCAAACCGTCGGGGGATGGCTGCTCTGCATATTGAATATTAATACCTAAGTCAGAACCATCATTTAACAGCTCGCTAAAATCTGGCAAATCACGCGGCGTACTGATGATAAGAATATCTTTAATGCCCGCAAGCATTAATACCGATAGTGGATAGTAGATCATCGGCTTATCATAGACCGGTAATATTTGTTTACTAATGGTTTTTGTTAGAGGATATAGCCTCGTACCGCTGCCACCCGCTAAAATAATTCCTTTCATGTTTTATCCTATCAATAGTAATGTTTAAATTTTTTCTACTTTGGCACTTACGCCCAATCGCTCACCTGCATAATTACCTGAACGTATAGGTTTCCACCACCAATCATTATTGAGATACCAAGCAACTGTCTTTTTAATACCTGAATCGAAATCATTTTTAGGCTTCCAGCCAAGTTGTGATTTCATCTTCGTTGCATCAATAGCATAACGTTTATCATGGCCCAACCTATCTTCCACATATGCGATTAAATCACTATAGGACTTACCATTGGCACGCGGTCGCAATTCATCAAGATGAACACATATAGCCTGAACAACCTCTAAATTAGTGCGCTCATTGTTACCACCTATATTATAAGTTTCACCATACTTACCTTTGCTAACCGCCAACACTAATGCCTCGGCATGGTCTTCAACATAAAGCCAGTCACGGACATTGTCACCCTTACCATATATGGGTAAGGGCTTTTCATCCAAAGCATTAAGTATCACAAGGGGAATCAGTTTTTCAGGAAAATGATAGGGCCCATAATTATTAGAACAGTTAGTGACAATGACTGGCAAACCATAAGTATGAAACCAAGCTTTAGCCAGATGATCACTTGCCGCTTTAGAAGCTGAATAAGGTGAGCGAGGATCATACGATGACTGTTCGGTGAATAAACCAGTATCACCTAAACTACCATAAACCTCATCTGTAGAAATATGATGAAAACGAAAAGCGGACTTTTCAGGCTCGGGTAATGACTGCCAATACTTAAGCGCCACCTGCAAAAGGATAAACGTACCTTTTATATTCGTGTCGATAAAATCATTGGGCGAATCAATCGAGCGATCAACATGTGATTCAGCGGCGAGATTCATAATCGCATCTGGCTTAAAGTCGTTTACCGCTTTCGCCATCGCAGCTTGATCAGCAATGTCGGCCTGTAAAAACTGATAGCGATGACTTTCGACTATATTAGCATCACTCGCATGAGAGTCATCAATCGGTACTTGAAGCGAAGATAAATTTCCGGCATATGTCAGCTTATCAATATTTAATACTGCCGCTGATGTACTGCCCATTAAATACCGAATAACCGCTGAACCAATAAAGCCCGCGCCGCCAGTTACTAATACTCGATTCACGATGGTATACATCCTTTTAAAATCACTGTTGCAACTCACTTAATAATTGATCGCCATATTGATCGACATAGCGAGCTAAATCCTGCCGCCAATCAACAAAACTATTGATATTTAATGCATTCAACTTTTTGTTTTCTAAAATAGAATTTATGGGTCTTATGGCCGCTGTAGGATAGTCTTGTGTGGAGCAAGGAAGAAAGTTTTGCTTAATATTCATTAAGCGAAAAAACTCACAAGCAAATTCATACCATGAACAATAATCATCAGATGTCGCATGAAAAACGCCTGACACTTGCTCACCCAATGCCTGCTTATTAATAAGCAAAAGTATTTGATGACTCAACGCTATAGTCGAAGTCGGCGAACCAAATTGATCATTCACTACCTTAAATTCCTTTTCAGGATTAGCTAAGGTGAGTTTAAGCATCGTCTTAAGAAAATTATTACCATAAAACCCATAGAGCCAGGCCGTGCGCAGAATAGCATAGCCTTGGGGCATCACTGAGGCAATATGAGCCTCACCTTGTAATTTCGATTGGCCATAAACAGAAACAGGATCTACAAGCTCTTCTTCACAATAGGCGCTATACAGCGGCCTACTTCCAGAAAAAACATAGTCCGTTGATATGTGAATAAGATAGCACCCTTGCTGCTGGCACCATGTCGCGAGCGTCTTAGGTGACTCAGCATTAACAAGAAATGCCTGTTCTTTATTTTCTTCTGCGGCGTCCACAGCTGTGTAGGCCGCTGCGTTAACGATGACATCTGGTGACAACTGATTTAGAAGAGACATGCACGCCTCTCGATCAGAAATATCTAAGGCGTAATCAGAGCTTTTTAACACTTGGAAATTATCTTGAGTGAGCTGAGCAATCAACTGGCTGCCTAACTGACCTCTGTCGCCAAGAATTAGAATAATTGTATTTTTCACTTCAGACTCTTATACAAAAAATTATATAGGGATATACAGGACTACTTACAAGCATAAGCATAACCATAACCATAACCATAAGCATAATCATTCCAAGCATAATAGACCATTGATATAGCTCTACCATCTTGGTGTCAAAAAAACCAAACTTATGAAGACAAGTCAATCGATAAGCACTAAAAATTAAAACCCGGTTTAATATGATCAAATTATAATAAATATATAACCATCAGATTAAAGCCAGTCGTGCTTTAATGATATTCGTTACTTAGTTAATTCCGACTCAGTTATAAAATACTTACTCAGAAAAATCACGCTGAACCATTTTGGTATATAAGCCATTTTTTGACATTAGTGCAGCATGATTACCCTGCTCAACTATTCTTCCTTCGTCTACTACAATAATATTATCCGCATGCTCGACTGTTGACAGACGGTGAGCAATAACAATAGTCGTTCTGCCCTCCATGACTTTCTCTAAAGCGTCTTGCACTTTTACTTCAGATTCATTATCAAGAGCTGAAGTAGCCTCATCAAGTATTAATACTTTAGCATCACGAAGAATTGCTCGAGCAATGGCTAAGCGCTGACGCTGGCCACCAGAAAGCATGACGCCGTTTTCACCAACCATAGTTTCATAGCCTTCACTTAACCCACGAATAAATTCATCGGCATTCGCAGCTATCGCTGCCGCCTCAATATCCGCTTGCGAAGCGTCATCAACACCGTAAGCAATATTAGCGAGTATCGATTCATTAAATAAAGTCACCTGTTGTGAAACGGTAGCTATATTTTTTCTTAAAAATCCTAGACGATACTGATTGATCGAAACACCATCTAAAGTAATATCGCCTTCATCTAGCTCATAGAACCTTGGAATCAAATTCACCAAAGTCGATTTGCCGCCGCCAGAACGACCAACTACCGCAAGTGTTTGACCGGCAGTCACTTCAAAACTCATATTATTTATGATGGGCTTATCACTACTCTGATAAGAAAAATTGACTTGTTTAAAAGAAAGATTGCCTTTTAATTCAACCTCGTCAATTTTACCCGTATCAATTTCTTTATCGTAATCGATATGCTTAAACACTTCTTCAGCTGCAACAACCGCTTGTAATAACTGCGGATGAACAGAACTGAGACTTCTTATAGGCTTTGGCAACAATCCAGCAGCAGTAACATAAGCAATTAACTCGGCAGCCTCCATAGTGCTTCGTGATAACAAAACAATATACATAACCAATGCCATAGCCATGACAATTAGCATTTGCATTAAAGGTGTATAAATAGAGCTGATTTTCGCTAACCGAAGTCCAACCCTCTTAGCTGTATCACTGGCATTATGGAATCGTTGATTCGCTTTATTCTCACCAGAAGCGGACTTAACGAGTCGAATCCCACCGAACACTTCCGTCGACACATGGTTAAATTCGCCTATAGACTCCTGTATACCACGGCCTAATACTTTTATTTTTTTTCCAATCCAGCTAATCAATAAAGCAAGCGGAGGGCCAAGTACAAAGAAAATTAAAGTGAGTTGGAAGTTTTGATAAAAAAGATAAGAAAATAAAGCAATAACCGTTAGACCTTCTCGAACAATAGTCGTTAATGCCTGTGTAGCAAAATTGACCATAACACCCGTGTTATAAGTAAACAAAGCAACAAGACGCCCACTTTTATTTTCATCGAAGAAAGGAATAGGCAGAGAAACGATATTAGAAAAAAGCTCACAGCGGATTCCATGTACTACATTAGCACTCGCTTTGCTCATATAGTAATTACCCAGATAACTCCCGATACCCCTAAGTAATGCTATTCCAATACAACCGAGTGGAATAAGGTATAGACCATCAACATACTCACCATCCAAGGCGCGCACAAAGGCCTCCATTAGGACGGCAAAACCCGGCTGGGAAATTGCAAATAAGGTGAAACCGAAGAATGCGATTAGAAAATAGTTAGCAAAGGGCAACAAGTACTTCAATACCCGCTGGTATATATCCTTAGATAGCTCTAATTCGCCGCTCTGATTATTTTTTGTCATTTTCTCTGGCAACTGTGAGCCTTCTCAAATAGTGTTAAATAAAAATATTTTAATAGCTAGGTTGTGAGATTATACAGCCCTAGATAAATCAAAAAAGAACAAAAAATCACTGTAAGCACTCGTCTCAAAAAACGGAAAAGAGCTTTTCGAATAAAATAGTTTATATTTTCTTGGCGGCCTCTTTTACGATCAAATAATTGGAATACTGGGCTATTTGATTGAAAAAATGTGTGATATTTAGACAGATCTTTACATAAAATTTTGTCATCAATCCATTGGCTTAATTGTACCAACTCATTAGAAGCCCCATTTATCTTCTTAATTTCAAAATCATACATGGCAGTTAAGCGCAACCTACCCGTTACTACACTCTGAATAATCTGCTGTAAATGAGTAAGTAGGTGCCACTTCTGCCACTTATTCCTTAAATAATAGGATATACGTTTTTTACGGATTTTTGAGCCGACACCATAGACATTACCTGCATGCTGACGATAGTGGACCAACTTCTTTTCGGTAAACACTAAACCCTCTTGATAAGCAGCATGATACGCCAACCACCAATCATGCGGTACCGACTTAGGGAAAGGTATGGCAGAATCGAGTAGCTGACGATCGATCATCAGTGTGCAACCCGTTACACAATTCGTTAAATAGAACGCTCGAAAGTCGATTTTTTGAGGGGGATTACACCCAAGTACAGCCTCCCATAAACTCATGTCTAAATCACGAACCTTTGCATCCACTAAAAATGCATCGCTGAATACCGCTAAGGCTTTAGTCTCGGTTAACGCTTGGTACTGTATCGCTATTTTATCAGGCAACCAAATATCATCCTGATCACAAAAAACCAGATAATCACCGCTACAATGACTTATGGCTTTTTGAAAGTTCTTCACATAACCCATATTTTCTTTATTACAATAAATTGAAATGGAAATAGCATTTTCAATTTTTTCTTCATATGATTTTAAAATCGCAACTGTCGAATCCGTTGAATTATCATCACAAATAATAATTTCAAATAATGGGTAGGTTTGCGCTATCAATGAATCTAATTGCTCGGTCAAATATTTTTCACCGTTGTAGGTGGTCATAACCACCGATATGAGCGGCAGGTCTTTTGGCGAGCATGTAACATTTGTCATAAAAATCCAAAATATATATATTACATCTATAATCACCTAAGCGATTAAATTAACTTTTAATCAACTCTCTCAATTTAATACGCGTTTTTTTTCTTGGTATGAACTTACAAAAAAACAAACACAAACGTAATTTTGGAGAAATCAACTTATCATGACTTGGTATAGAAGTATCACTATGATTCGGATAAAAAGTAATATCTTGATTATTTCTAACACTCTCACCCTGCCCATAAAAATATTCTGCGTTTATGCTATTCAGCCACATCAAATAACACAAGCTCAATTGATCTCGTGAAGAATATTTGTTAATAAAACTCCACCATTGCCGCATCAACTCAATAATTATCGGATGTTTATGCTTACGGTAGATAAAATTATTTTCATAGAGACCATGATTTTTTGGGTAACCATTTTTTTTTAATACATGCATCGTTAGAGCAACATTTTTTTCTATATCCTTTTTATGCTCAACCACTGCAATTGCTTCTTGATAAATACAATTCCTAAATAGGTGGTCAGTAATGGCTATGCTTATATCGTTCTTTTCAAGTAAGGAAATCTGCTTTTCTATTATTTCGAAATCATTTATTTGTATGTTTGCGTCAATATATATACTCTCTTCATGATCTGGAAATAATACATGAGGGTGCATTTTATACCATCGATTAACCAGCATATTATTCATTCGCTTACCTAAACAGGCTGCTCGAAACTCCCACCCTGTACCAGCCGGGAGTTTATTTTTCGGCATATCAGTAAACATAACGCACTCCCATCCTGCCTTCTTACTAACTGGACGTATTTCGTCATAGCCACCAATCATTGCAGAATAGATAATTTTATTCATCAATGTATTTACCTATTTTTTTGTCCAATATCGCATTTCATTCCGCTTTTTCTTGCTTGGAATCAGCGATAAGGGAATATATAAAATATAATACAAAAATCGTTTTTTTCTGACAACATTCACAGGCTTGGACACTGGAACATCAAGCTTTATTTTTACGAACTCTGGATGATACATTAATCTTGGAGATAGAACTGGGGCCAGCCCCTCTCGCTCGATTAAATGGCGCTTTTCCTCTTTCACAAACACCAAAATATTTTGAGCATGAACACAATTTACGCCTTCTTTCTCCCATAAAATATCTCGCATAAAATCAAAACATAAAAACCCTTTTTCACTGAATAACTTCGCCCAATAGGCGGGAGACTTTTCATTAAAGTGGTTAATACCACCTTGATAGGGTGCCGCTGCAGAAAACAAGATGACATCAGCACAATAAGTGAGTGAGCAAACGAATGCATCAGCCTTGTCTTCTGGCAAATGCTCAGCCACTTCTATTGTTATTGCCAAATCGTATTTTTTGGGTGTTACCAATGGACTTTCAAGGTTATGCCGATCAAAGGCATCGCAAGGAATTTTTAGCTTATCTGCCTCAACATAATGACCATCATACCCTTTAATGTCATTAATGCCTTTGTCAACACAGACACTTAACCAATGTCCAAGACCACAACCGATATCGACAATTGACTTCGGTTGATAAAACTTGAAAAACTCAGTCAGTACGATATCAGCCGTCAAAAATCGACTAAGATCTTCTTTCTTATAGAACTCTTCACTATAAACACTTCGATCAAACATATACTTTTCCAAAAAAAACTAACGATTAACATTATTTCTTTATGATTTCACACTTTCGCAAATACATTATTGACGACCCCAATCATAATATTTTATCATTAGAAGACAAGTTAAAGTGTTATACAGCTATATAACAAGCCATAGAGTCCATACCTCTCTATAAAGTTCCTAATATAAAGCTCCTAATATTAACTTGTACTAATTAACATTTTTTATGTCGCTTCATTTCTACCATTGTCTCATGAGCCGATTAATCTTGATGGCCACTGGTCGACGGGGCCGATACTACTACTATTAATAATCCAAAATTAGAATTTTTTTATTTCATTTTTTTTGACCAACTCTTACCATCACATATTTTTTTCCAAAAGCACTGTCATTGATACAGTCTGGACTAAAAAAAATCATGAATAAAATAGTTTATCTCGGCGAAGACACAGCCTCCTACCATCTTTTTTTTAATGGCGCCAGCAGCTCAAGCGCTGTTTCATTGTTTAACTTGACCGATTTCAAAAAATCAACGCTACCAGCCCATGCAGTCGAAAAAATTATTTCAGCAGATCATCTAATATTTAGTCGTGATATCGACTGGAAAACACTTAAAATCGCCAATCTTGTCATTCGAAACAATATACCTTTTTCTTATTATGCTGATGATAATTATTTTATTCTAAATAGAATCATTCCCAGTAAAAAAGTGAACCAGTTTTTATCAAGCGCAGATGCATTCATTTCAACGACTAGCGCTATGCACGACTTTTTAAAGACCAGGGTAACTACTGAAAAGAAATCCATCCAGCTCGAACTAGATGTTCACATCCCAAAAAGGCCAACGCCAAAAAAGACATTGTCAAAAAAAACGATTAACA
>Ga0115005_10004150_pt1 | contig 11558 bp, 9 predicted proteins | sample ArcOceMetagenome_FD_87163 | JGI IMG/M metagenome (GOLD analysis project Ga0115005, IMG submission 87163) | Marine eukaryotic phytoplankton communities from Arctic Ocean - Arctic Ocean - Greenland ARC118M Metagenome | ecosystem: Environmental > Aquatic > Marine > Oceanic | place: Arctic Ocean...
AGGAGCGGTCGAGCGGCGACGATCGCGACTTCCGGAGGGTCATTCTGAGGTCGTTGGCGGATGATTCGTACTCGCTCGAGTGGGCTGAAAGTGCCCAGCAGTGGCGTTCGCTCTCGTCTCGCTAGCGAGTCGCTGAAGCGGCGGCGGTAACTTCGCTGGAACTGTAGAGGGCTTTTGCTAAGCGCCGGTCAGTTCCACAGGGACCCTTATTGGCGGACAAAGAGAAAGAACTCACCTTCTCTCGTCTCCGACATGCTCGCCCGTGTGATTTGCGTACTGGCCGTCAGCAGCTCGTCTGCCTTGCAGATCGGCGCTCCTCAGGGGCGCCGTGCCTTCCTCTCGCAGCTCGCAGCCGCCGGGACACTGGCGGCTTCTCCGCTGGCAGCACAGGCCATCTCCGCCAGGACGGGCCTTTCGTCACCATTCACTGGAGAGTATGATGATAAGAACCACCCCGGCTGCCTGCGCAGCATGTGCGGCATGTTTGAAGTGCACCACCTTGCTAGTGCCACAGCTCCTCCTCGGGTAAGAGCGCTTGGCTTCGCTTGTACGGGGGGAGCGCCGCCACAGGCTTTCCAGCTCGCTTGGCACCGCTGTCAGCTCCGCCCGCGGTCACTAACTTCGCAGCTCCCAACAATCAGGCGTGAAGGTGGTGGGCGCGAAGCTCGACGCCTCTGGCCGCAAGGGCCCGCCGCTCGCGTACGTCAAGGGTGTGGATGGCCTCCCAGCCAGCTCGAAGACCTGCCCCAAGGGCCAGAAGCCCGGGCTGGGCGATGTGTGGAGCTCCAACGGCAAGGTGTCGGTTGACCAGGACGGTGTCGACACGATCACCATCGACTTCACCGAGAAGACCGGCGGCAAAGTGGGCCTGCTCACCGGCAAGCACGCCCCGGCATGTTGATTGAACCACGTTTGTGTTTGTTTGTTTTCGCCGCAGCTGGCCTCCTGGCCTCCTGGCCTGCTGGGCGCCCAGACCACGCGTGCACCTTTCGCGCTCAGGTTCGACGAGTTCAACGGCCAGCCGGGCATCCTCTTCCCCGACGGCAACAAGTGGACCAAGGTCAACGGTGGCACGCCCGACCGCCGGCCACCCAACGAGACCCTCAAGGCTGATTAGTGAGGGTAGGCTGCGCCGAGGGCCGACACCTGCCGAGTCACCCATCGCACGGTCCCCCACCTAGCTTTGTGGAGTGCCCTCTGAGTCCGGTGAGGGAGACGAGGCACTTATGGCAGCGCCAATCATGGCAGATGCCCAAGATCTTGTCTCCACGTTTGATGTGTTGGGACACGCTTCTTACAGAACGGTTCAAGAATTACGTTTCCCCTTCGACTGTACTGTACGGTTTAGATAGATAGATAGATATCTATCTAGCTTACGGTTTACGGTTTGCCCTCCCCTCTCTCTCTTTTTTGTAACATCGACGCGCGCGCGGTAGCTCTACGACAAGATCAGATGTTCCGTCGCGGCTCTTCGTCCGGGGTCTCAAATGACGCCAGTGACGCTCCACCGGCACTTGATATCGGCGGCCCCACCGACTCACAGCACGGCGCCAGCGTTGTAAAGCTGGACGGCGCACTCATTGGATCAGACGCCGTGCCTCAAGCCGTGTTGGCGATGCTTCCGTCCTTCCGTCCAGTCGAGATCTCAGGGCCCACTGACGTGCAGCGCCGCTCCAGCGTGCAGGTCACCGAGACGGGCGAGCTCCGGGCCTCGGCCTCAGTTCCCAAGGAGGTACTAGCCATGTTGCCGTCGGCAGCTATCGGCTCTGTCGACATCAGCGCGCCCAGGGGCGTGACAAGCCGTGGAAGTGTGACGGCCGGCGACAGTGGCAAATTTGACATCTCGGGCCCGCTCTCGGGCCAGCTGGCGGATATCTACGACATGCTGCCGACGGTGGCCAACCAGGACGCACTTAGACCGGCCAGTGTTGCGCGCGTCCGCGACGCTTTTTGTGCGAGCGGCTCCGCGGCTCCTCAGCGCGCGCTAAGCGCGCAGGAGCTGCTGGTGTGCATGGAACGGCTTAATGCTCGCCGTCCACCCGCGTGGGCCGCCGAGTGCGCCAGTTGGGAGGCGCAGTTCGCGCTGAGCCGCACGACGTCGGAGCTGACGCGCGTCACGAGCCGCAAGAGCACGCCGCACATCTTCGCGGGGCTGATGCGACACCCGAGCCACGAGCCGGCCACGCCTCGCACGCTGCAAAAGGAGCCGGCGACGGGCAAGCAGCGCATGCCGGCTGGCGACCGCCGCTTCTCGATCGAGATGGTGCTGCGCTGCGTGTCGCGCGAGCTCGAGGCGGGCGGTGTGTACGGCATTTTCGAGGAGTATGCCGATGGCCAGCAGCTCGACAAGGAGTCTTTCCTCCGTTTCTGCCGACAGGAGCAGGGCGCTGACGAGGTTGAGGCGGAGCGCGCTTGGGCAAAGGCCGCGGGGCTACGCACGGCCGACGACGACGAGTCAAACGTAGGCCGAAGCGAAGCGAGCACGCTGGCCGAGGCGAGCGCGAGCGCAAAGCTCTCCCTGCCGCGCTTCGCGGCGTGGCTGCTCTCTGCCCACAACGAGGCGCTGGCACCCGAGCACGCAAGCGTCTGCCAGGACATGAGCCGGCCGCTGAGCGAGTATTTCATCGCCTCATCGCACAACTCGTACCTGACGGGCCACCAGCTGCGCTCCGAGTCGTCGGCCGACATGTACCGTCGCCAGCTGTTGATGGGGTACCGCTGCGTCGAGCTCGACTGCTGGGACGGCACCGACGGCGAACCCGAGATCACGCACGGCCACACGTTGTGCACACGGATAAAGTTCGTCGACGTCGCGGTAGCGCTGGCCGACTCGGGGTTCGTCGCGTCGCCGTACCCGCTGATCCTCTCGCTCGAGATGCACTGCTGCTGGGAGCAGCAGCTCAAGATCGCCGCCATCCTCAAGATGGCGCTAGGCGAGCGGCTGCTCACCGCGCCGTCCCTTGAGCCGGGCACCGACGCCCCGCTGCCGTCGCCCGAGGCGTTGCGCGGCAAAGTGCTCGTCAAAGCCAAGCGTCGCGGCAGGCTTGACGCATCGGTGGCGGTCGTGGAGCCGCCCCGGCAGCACGCGTCGGCGACGCCCGACGGTCGTGCGGGCTCAACTGCGGGTTCAGCCTGGGACGCGACCCCGCCGATTACCGAGCACCTCAGCACTGCCGCCGCCCCTTCCGCTTTGCCTTTGCCGACCTTGCCGCGCATAGCGCCAGCGGATTCAGAGTCAGACTCAGACGGCTCTCCGCGGCCTCCGCCGCTGCCATCTGGGCTGCAGCCCACCTCTCCCACCTCTCCCACCTCTCCCACCTCTCCGAGGCTTCCGCCGCCGCCGCCGCCCGAGGCCTTCCTCTCTTCGCGGTGCTCCTCCTCCACATTCAGCCTGGGTGCGACGGAGGGCGCGGCGGACGCGGAGGAAATGGCGCGGCAGGTGGCGGGGAAGGCAGCGTGGCTGGCCACCGTGGCAGAGGCCACCGCGGCGGAGGCGGAGGCTGTGGTGGACGAGCCGGACGTCTTGGCCGGCAGTGCTGAGGTGGCGCCTGCTGTGGAGCCAGGCGGATCGGCCTTCTGGCGGCGCGCGCCGACGTGCGCCGAGCTGGCCGCCGTGTGCTACCTGCCTGCCGATAAGTTTGCGCTCAGTCGCGAGATGGCTGAGAGGCCCATGCGCTCTACCACGTCGTTGGCGGAGCTTCTGCTCGAGAAGCACGCGGCCGAGGCACGCACCACGATGCTGCTGCACACGCGGCGCCACCTGGTGCGCATCTACCCCGACAAGGTACGGCAGCAGACCCTCTCGACGCTGCAACCCTCGCAAACGAAGCCTGCAACCCCCACGCCTCCGGGCCGCCGCCCTATGCGTCCACAGGCTGTAACCCCGTGTATCAGAGGCTGTAGCCCTGTGTGTCAGAGGCTGCTGCCTCTCTTCCAGGCGCGGCAAGACTCGTCCAACTTCGAGCCGTGCGTAGCGTGGGGCGTCGGCTGCCAGATGGTGTGCATGAACACTCAGACTTGGGACCTCGGCATGCGGCTCGAGCGCGCCAAGTTCGCGCTCAACGGCAACTGCGGCTACGTGCTGCGCCCCGCGCGTGACTTTGCCGCGGCGGAGGCGGCGCTCAAAATGGTCGAGGCACGCCGTGCTCATGACCGTGATGCCAGGAAGGCTACGCGAAGGCACTCCCCGGCGGCCGCGGCTCCAACGCGCCGCCAGAGCAAGTCGTTGGAGGAGGAGGGCCCGAGCCCGAGCCGCAAGCCACTTCTGGAGCGACGGAGCACCGAGCCTGGCCGGGGCTACGACCCCGGCTGGAGTCGCAGCTTGGAGGCTGACGCGGCGTCGGCTGGACTGCCGCCTGCTGGCCTGCGGCAACTCGACCAGAGCGAGGTGGCGCAGGCGGTGGAGGCGGCGGGGGTGGCGAGGGCGGCGGAGGCGGCTGCGCGGTTCGAGCAGGTTCTTGCGTCGCTTGCGCTGCCAGCAGCGGCAGCGGAGGAGATGCGCAGCTTTGACCACGCCAAGAAGCGGCAACTGGTTGCGATGCATTCCGCCGGACGGGTGGCGGCGGCGGCGGCCGCCGCCGCCGCCATGCCGGCCACCGGTGCCGATGGTGGCGGCGAGGACGAGAAGCACGCGGTATTGACGCTGCGGCTGATCTGTGGGCGCGAGCTGCCTAAGCCCAATGAGCAGTGCTGCGTCGCGGAGCCGCACGACCGGCTGCACCCAGCGTCCGTGTTTGGCAAGCGGCCCACCTCGAGCGGTGGCATCTCCGCCATTTCGATCACAGTCGAGGTGCACGGCGGCGGCCGTTTCCGCGGGGCCGTGCCGCCGGGCACACCCTTCACACAGGGCGCCGCCTACTCGAGCGCCGTTGCGACGGGCGGCGGCCTCAGTCCCGAGTGGGAGGAGGCGCTCGAGTGCATCGCCGAGCGTGCCGACGATGCCCTCGTCTCCTTTCACGTGTACGACCGATCAGGTGGCGGCGCGCCGACACTGCTGGCGTACGAGGCGCTGCCTATGCATGCGCTCCGGCCGGGCTACCGTGCGATCCGCCTGCGCGCACCGTCGGGCTCGCGGCTACAATTCGGCGCGCTACTAGTGCACATGCAGTTCTAGACGCGCGCGGGCAGCTTTTGGACACCGGTGGTGCAGCGTGGCGCGCGTCGCCGCAGCCTGGGCCCGTCGCGCCTCAGCAGCGCCAATATCTCTGTGCCGACTATAGAGCGACTGTCCTTGAGCGGGAACATCTGAGAACTCGTGCTCGTGCTGTGAGCTGTGTTAAATCGTAACTACAGTATGTGTGCGCCGTTAATGCTTGTTAGACAGTTAAAGCGCGTATTTTTCGAGATTCGACTGACGACTCCCATGAGTTCCCTGCCCCCGCCCCTGCCCCTGTTCCGTGTGTCCCCCTGTGTCCCACTGCCCCTTCACGCCATGTGAGTACAACTGTGTACGGCTTTCGCTTTAATTGCTGCATGACCATTGCGCGCGTCATCAATTTAAAGTAAGGTTGTATTCTCGGTTTTGTCCAGAGTGTGAAATCAGAAAAATCGAGGTTTATTGTAAAAGTGAAAAGTGATTCACTTCAACTGAAACTGCCGCAGTCCCAACGAAGTAAAACTGCAAGAGCTTGAAAAGTGGCCGCCTCGGCGCCCTAACTAAACACCTTGTTTGAAGCTCCCCTAAAGAGTAAAGAGTAGCTTGAACCCATCTCCTTAGGGCGTCGCTCCCCTAAACACCCCGATAAGATAAGATAAGGTTGTTGGGTTTCACGACGCTACACGACTCGCGACGCTACACAGTTCCGCGATGCCTGGGCCCCTCACACCCACCCAGACACAAAGGCACGGTGTACGGCGATGATGATACGCCCCTATAAACCTAGGGACTCGGCCCGGTCTTATCTGATCTAAACACCCCGTCTTCTTCCCGGAACCCAACCTAATATTTCGAGCAGGCTATTCGCGAGGCTCCCTTATCTTATCTCTATCTTATCGACGCTCCCCTCCTACACTGAGGTCTCTCTCTCTATCTAGCCTCCCGACACACGCAACTTTTGCTGCAGGGCAGACCGCGGCGTGCGCGCTAGCCTACCACTGGGCCGGGACGCGCCACGCTTGGCGTGAACTAGATGGGCGAGTGCACGCTGCAGCCTCGGGAAGCGATTCCCGTGGACGGCAACCTGTTCGGGGTTAACAGCATACTGGGCCCGATTGTTACGTTGGCGTACGACGACCCCGAGCTGCTGGCATCAGCCAGAGCAATTGGCGCAGGCGTGCTGAGGTATCCTGGTGGCAGCATTGCCAACTTTTGGGACTTGACCAGGGGTCGCTACCACGAGCAGAGCGTACACCCTGCGGTTGACACTACTTTGATCGATAGGGTGGCACAGCACCCGGAGCGAGGGTTCATCCCTAAACGTTTTTGGGCGGGCGTTGCCTCAGCTTCCGCCGGCACCACAGCCACCGGCCCGGTCTGGGTGTTGAACGTGCACACTATGAGCGGCGCCGAGATGCTGGCGCAGGTGGACTCGCTGCATTCGCAGGCGCGCGTCGGAGGTCTAGGCGCTGTGGGCTGGGCGTGGTAGGAGCTTAGGCGTGTGCCCAGTGACCGAGAGCGCACCTCTGCTGGGCGTGCTCGCAGGGCGTTCCCGTGTCGTTCATCGAGCTCGGGAACGAGCTAAACTATGCCGGGTACACGCGTTTCTATCGCGACACGAGCATCTACGCGGAGAAGATCTTCCCTCTCTGCGCAAAGATTCGCCAGGTCTTTCCGAAGGCTAAGATCGGAGTGGTGACTGGAGACCTTGGTTGGAAGCTGGCGCTTGACCGGAGGCCAGATCTATTTGATGCGGTCATCTCCCACGACTACGGACCCAATTATTGCTCATTGGGGCGTCGCTCTGATCCAGAGCCCGATGGCGTAGGGAGATCGCTGACAGACGAACAGTGGGTGTCGACCATTGCTTCCTGGGGAAGCAGGCGGATCGTCCATCAGGATCATTCGTTTCTTGGAAAGGATGTGTGGATCACCGAGTTTGGCTTCGGCAATAACGACTGTGGACGCGCCCTCGCCCATCTCGACGCTGGCGCTCTGCGTGGCGTGCACTGGCTCTCCTGGGTGCTTGCCGCCATTGACAAATACGGCGGAACGCAGGGTGTGCGCATGCTGAACTATATGGTCTTCTCCAACCAGTGGGACCCCGTTTCTGATCGCACGACATCAATGGTTAGCCTGCCGAGCGGCGACACGGTACCAGGGTACCCTGAATCGGCCCAGGTCAATGGCGTCAGCCAAATCTTTGCGCACGTCGCAGGCGTGGCGCTCCGACAAGAGCGCGCGCACATGCGTCGCGTGGACATGTCTCACTGCGACACTATGGCTGACCCAGACCATCGCAGTGGCACTGGCGACCGTCTTCCTTGCCTCCAGGCCGCGGCTTTTGGCGCATCACGTGTGTTGGCCGATTCTTTTGTCTCTGTGGTCGTCACCAACATCTGTTGGCACGGCACGGATGCGCATCTCGATCTCGCGACACTTCTCACCGAAGAGGTCGCGCTGAAAGGGCGCTTGGGGTGGGAGCTCACGACCACGCAATACGACATACTTGACCCTGGCGGCTGGATGCCGCTTCACGCGATCGACACGTCGGGTTTGCCGTGGAAAGGAGGGCCATTGACGCCCACTGTGAGCAAGCGCGCATTGGACGAGAAGTGGGAGCCTGACACGGTCGAGATTCGGCTGCGGGCTCACACCGTCACGATAGCAACTATTCGGCTACCCAATGCTGGTCTGCCTCCCAACATGCCACCAGTACCTCTATCACCTCCATCACCTCCAACATCTCCACCATCTCCACCATCTCTACCATCTGCTCAAGGAACAGCACTGCCACCTGCGACTGCGTCCCCTTCGCCGCCTTCGCCGCCATTCGCGCCAGGCGCGTGCGTGCCTGGAAATACACTCGGTTTGCACGATGTTTATCAAGCGGATGCTGCGGAGGAGTATTCTAATCCCAACCGCATCGTGAATTGTTACTGGCTCGCTCGACCTACGATCGAGCGCAGCAATCGGAGATGCTCCGACTTCATCCACCTTCTCGACGTCGCCATACCAAAATTCGAGCAGTGCGTTGACCACAAGACGAAAAACGGGCGCTGTGCTGGTGGCGCGATCATTTTATGCGGGTCGCCCAAGTCTCCACCTTCTCCCCAACCTCCCGGACCCGCCGTGCCACCGTCCCCGCCCACCTTACCGCCACCGCTGCCTCCTCCTCCCTGGCCCCCGTTGCAAAGCTCGTCGATATGTGACACAGGCACGGTGCTGGGCTTACAGCATATGTATAGGTGGGGCTCACAAATACATAACAACAAGGACTTAATCGTGAACTGCTGGTGGCTCAATCGATTGGGGATTGAGGAGGTGGGCGGCGGCGGCTGTGACGAATTCATGGAGGCAGTTGAGCCCGCCGGATCGTTCCACAGTTGCAAGCCACACCCTCAATACCCTTCCCGATGCACACAGAACGAAGCGGACCACTTCTCGTGCCGAGGTGGTGGCAATGGTGGCGACTTGGGCGCCACGCATCAAACGGCCACTGTGGCTGTGGCGGCGCCGCCGCCGCTGCCGCCGCCACCGCTGCCGCCGCAGCTATCGTCAGCACAGCGCGTGCCACCGTCGCCGCCCACCTCGCCGCAAATGCCACCTCCTCCATCGCCATCGCCGCCTCCCCATCCTTGGCCCCCGATAGGAAGCTCACTGATGTGTAGCACAGGCACTGTGCTAGGCTTACAGGACGTCTACAAGTGGGGCTCGCGCGTGCACAACAATCCCGAGTTGATTGTGAACTGCTGGTGAAGCCTAGCCCTAACCCTAGCCCTATCCCTATCCCTAGCCCCAGCCCTAGCCCTAGCCCTAGCCCTGACCCTGACCCTGACCCTAACCCTAGGTGGGCGGATCGCATTGCTCTTGAGCAGAAGGGGGTATACTGTACTGATCTCATGATTGAGGATGGACCGGCACATTCGTTCTACAGCTGCCGACCGCACGCCGAAAGCTCTCGATGCGTGCGAAACGAAGCAGATCGCTTCTTGTGCCCTGGACCGCCGCCCGCACCGCCCTCGCCACCACCACCTCCAACCCCTTCGCAGCCCCCGCCTCCTTTGCCGTTTCCACCGAAATTTGCACCATCGCCACGATTGTCACCATCGCCCGTGCCACCTGCTCCGTCTTCGGCGTCTCTGCCTCCGCCGCCATCACCTCCAGCACCTTCTCTATCACCTGTGTCACCTATGCCACCTCGGCCTCCGCCACCACCACCTTCTCCATCGCCGCCACCACCTTTACCACCTGCTCCTCCTCCGCCGCCCTCCTCACCCGGAACTATCTCACCAAGTCCACCGCTGGAGAGGTGCCAGCGCAACCCCACGGTTATCGGCAGCGAGCACGTCTACGCAGAGGACTCGCCGCTCCACCCCAACAGGTACAGAGAGGTGCGCTGCGAGTGGTTGGACCGTCCGCGCATTGATACCCTGTTCAGAAAAAGCTGCGCCGATTTCGTGTGGATGGACGAGGCGGACAGGGAGGGCGTCGCATACAGTTGTAAAGACGCGACGTTGCAAGACCGCTGCGCGTTGAGCACGCTCGCCAGCATCTGTTCACCATCCTCACCGACCCTGCCGCCGCCGCCGCCCTCGTCGCCCCCGCCTCCACCGGTGCAATCTAAAGTCTGCAAGGGGCTCACAGAGCTCACCAGTGAATTCGTCTTTGCGACAAACTCGCCAGTGCATGCCAACACGCATGCCACGGTGAACTGCTATTGGGTCGATCGCCCCGCAGTCGAGGTACATGGTCACTCTTGTTCCTCTTTTATTTGGCGGGAAAAGGAGGACGAGGCAGAGCTCGATGATTTCTACTACAGTTGCAAGCCACACCCCACAATCAGTTCTCGATGCGCGTGGAACCAAGCGGACCATTTCTCGTGTGGTGGCGGAGGTGGTGACTTGGATGCCACGCATCAAACGGCCTCGCTATCAGCACATCGCGTGTTACCGTCACCGCTCACCTCGCCACAAATGCCACCTTCTCCATCACCCTCGCCACAGCCTCCTTTGCCGCCGGCCGCGCCGCAGACCTCGCCCCACCATTCTAAAGAATCTTCCGGGGTAGCGTACAGTGCCATCTCTATCCGCGAGGCGACCGACCGCAAGGTCGCGGCGACGTGTACGGCGCTCGGCTTCAGTCAGCGTCGTACCTGTGTCTCGATAGCCGGAGTCGTTGCGGCGCTCGGATTAGGCTGCTGCTGCGTCATCTGTGCCATAATTAGTCGCCGTCCTAGGCGAACGCGTCCAAGTTCCAGGGCGGTGTCTGCCGTCAGCCGAGCTCCTGTGTGGGCACGCATGCCTGCTGATGAGGACATCGAGTTGGAGTATCTTTGAGGAGCGGCAAAACTTATCAGTATAACCCAATTTACAGTGTGACTGTGTACCAACATTAGCAAAGCATACTGTAGACTGTAGTATAAAGCCGTAGAGCATTGCTTTACGCGTTCTAACATGGTCGTACTTTAATCTTTCTTTTTATTGTTTATTATATTTAGAAGGCGCATGACCATGTGAGTAGTGAGAGATTTGAGTGAGTGAGAAATTACGCGCTTCAGAAATACCGTAGACTGTGAGTCGCTCCAAGCTCCACCTCAAGCTTATTCGCGCTTTGTGTGTAAAGCGTACCGGCTACCGCCGCGCATCGGATAAAGCGTACAATCTACAAAATAAAAGCGAGGTCGCCACGGCCCACGCTTCACGCGTGCGTAAACTTTGCCATGTGGTCAGGGTTCTTCTGATAGCATCCGGCCCCCCCTGCGGCCGTGCAGTAGCGGCATAGCGGCAGCGTGTCATTGGATGCCTTCCGCTTGCGCTTTCCGGCAGTCGGCGGGTTAGGCGACGCGGCGGGTGGCGCGCGTGGCTGGCGAGTGCGGCTGGAGGCGGCGCGCAGTCTCCTGAATGCGTCGTCGACCAGCGCGGCGCAAGCGGGGCCGATACCGGGGATTCGCTGCGCATCCTCGGTGGACCTGGGGTGCAATAGTGGCCATCTTGAGACGAGCCCAACTGTCTGCGTACGGCACCTGCCCCCTCGGCGGGCCAGGGCCAGCCACGGTGCAGCCAAGGTGCCGCATCTCCATATGGCAGCATGCGCAGGCCCTGGGCCACAGCGTGGCAGCGACGCGCAGCCCAGCCAGCACAGGCGGCGCCCCGAACGTGGCTGCGCCATGTGCACCCGGCCGCCAACGAGACGGGCACATCTGCCTCCGCGACGAGGTTGGCGACCTTGAAGGCGGTCATCTCGCAGCCTGCGTCTCCCTGCCGCCGCCCCCCTAGAAGGGCAAAGTGCAGCGCGAGGTTCTCGGCGATGGGCGCGAGAGACTTGGAGAGAGTGGCCTTGGAGAAGTGGATGCGGCCCTCGCGGTCGGGCACGCCGGCCGGCAGCCCCGCTGTGCAGTGAACCTGGTTACGGTTAGGGTTAGGGTTAGGGTTAGGGCTAGGGCTAGGGTTAGCGCAGGCTG
>Ga0115005_10004155_pt1 | contig 11543 bp, 7 predicted proteins | sample ArcOceMetagenome_FD_87163 | JGI IMG/M metagenome (GOLD analysis project Ga0115005, IMG submission 87163) | Marine eukaryotic phytoplankton communities from Arctic Ocean - Arctic Ocean - Greenland ARC118M Metagenome | ecosystem: Environmental > Aquatic > Marine > Oceanic | place: Arctic Ocean...
CGGATCACTGAAAAAATTAATAAATAACCAAGATGGTTCTATTGTGGTAGGTGGTTTGTAGAAAGACGATAACGTCGGAAAATCAGTAAAACTGATGAAAAGACTTTTGGCGCGCGGGAAAAAGTCTCTCATTATTTTTATAAAAGTTATTACAAAGCTGGATCCCTCGAAATCACTCCCCTTCCAGTATCTAAATGATAACCAGCCTCTTGAAACGCTTCCCCAGCACAGAATTCGCTTACATCGTAAATTCTTCTCTCCCTCGCTTTGCCCTCAAATTCGGAAAGAGGAATTTCAAGAGTATCAAGCATTTCTAAGCCCTGGTTCCTTTGTCTCAAACGGATGGTTTGGTATACTTGTTCATTTCTCATCATTCCCTGCAGAATATGAAGAAGCAAGTGGGCTCTATCCTCCCCAGAACTGAGGAACTTGGCGAAGCTACGCTTTAATTGTCTTCGAACACTGAACTTCTGAGCTGTAATGAAACTCTGCAACATCATACCTATACTCGCGTCCATGTCATCATCGCGGACATATTCGCGTAAATGCATCTTTGCATGAGCCTCTGCAAGACGCATGATTGATTCAATATGACGTACAGCGATTGGGACTCCACCAGAAATAGCGGATTCTTTTCGAAGTGCGACATACAACGATGCTATCTTTTCCTGATCAAATGTATTGCCTCTGAGTACAGGTTTGACATTGGTCCTTGCGTATTGTATGTATTTGCGAAGAAGATCCTGAGGGATGATTTTGGCCTTTGAATATCCACTGCCAGTAGTTTCGCCAGCTTCTAAATTTGGAAGTTCCACCAGCCCTCTTGTGTATTCGTTAGTTGAAACGCTCCTCATGTGACTTCCAGTAACAAACAATGCAAGCCTTTCATCTGCCACTGGATCAACAGTATCTTGAAGGACACATAGTAAATCAAATCGCTGCAAAATTGGATCTGTCAATTCAACATTCTCTGCAAAGGTACAAGAACTGTCATAACGTCCACCGATAGGATTTGCAGCAGCTAGAACAGCGCACCTTGCTTGGAGTGAGGTGACGATACCAGCCTTGGACACTGAGATTGTCTGCTGTTCCATGGCCTCGTGAATAGAAGTTCTATCTTGCTCGTTCATTTTGTCAAACTCGTCAATGAGACAGACTCCACGATCGGCTAGAACCAATGCCCCTCCTTCCAGAGTCCACTCTTTGGTAATAGGATCCTTGTGAACACTTGCTGTCAAACCCACAGCACTCGCACCTTTACCCGTACTATATACAGCGCGAGGAGCTGTCTTTTCAGCATATTTCAGCATTTGTGATTTGGCAGTCCCTGGATCTCCAAGAAGCAGGACATTGATGTCTCCACGAATACGATGTTTGTCACTAATATTTTTTGGAACTGCACCAAACAAACTCATGGCCAATGCCGTCTTGACATGTTTGTGACCGTAAATACTGGGGGCTATGCTTTCTACTATGCGATCACCAATTTTCGGATCTCGTGCCAATTCCAATATCTCTGCCTTGTCTGCTTCAGATAAGTTTGCTACTGCTGAAGCATCCTCTTTTCTCCGTAGATGGTTCGCAAAAATAAATGTGCTAAACACAGGAAATCCACTCTTCTGCGTTAAACTGTAGTCATAAGTGTGTGAGTAGATACCAGTAATTTCAACTTCTTCACCGGGTCTAGCCGCATCAATCAAATCATTCGTCAAAATAATCTCCTTCGTTCTTGGAACACGTCCTGGTGGAACAGAACCGGGTGTCTCTTGGAGATTGACCCTTTGATAATTCCTATAGTGCGACCTGGTTGCATTCATACGAAATGGGCCCTCACTATCACATCCGGAGCACGCACTAGGTTGATGCATCTCTGCCGCATCTTTTGCACTACCATCAGGACCAGATGAGCTCATCAGAGAAGCTTCATCTACACGATATGGTCCCATAGTATCCTTACAGCGAACACAATCATAGTAAGCCAATTTTAACTGTGGATAAACACTGCTTCGGCGCGTGACAACCCCATTCACTTTAATCAATGTGTCGAGATGTGTTCTCCGAAGAGCACGGAGCGAATCCATAATCGGCATTCCTGCAACACGCACGATGATCTCATCTTGAATAGCTCCGTATGATGGAAAGATTCGACGAGTATGATAGGTCGCAGCCTCGTTTAAGACATCAAACATATCGCGAGGGGCGTCCACAAGCCACATAGCTAGCGTTGGTGCTGCTTCCATGAGATGCATATAGGATACTTCCAATGATTGAAGATTGGAAGCACACATGTTACGAATACGATCCTCGTAAATAATATTTTTCCTTTTTCGTTTCTTTGCGTTGTCATCATTGGCTTCGGCTTCATCATCGCTGGGCTCAAAGGTCATGAGGAAACGGCGGAATTTCCGCTGTACTTCTGTCCTAGTACGTTCTTGAGCAATCCATTCTCTCAGGGGTACATCAAATGCTTCAAGATTGACCTCCTCCTCCGTCTCAAACAATTCCTCCTCGTCCATAACCCTATCACCTTCAACCTCCGCCTCATCTTCCCTATCCAAAGTGTCATCTAAATCAGCCCCACGCCCCATTCTCCCTCTTCTTTGCCTTCTCGCGTCGTCATCTTCCTCCACTTCCATGAGTCCATCATAAAACTGACCACTACGGCCACCAATCCCCCGCCGCTTCAAATCGTCCGTCTCCCTGTCGGCAATCTCTCTTTCGGCAGCCGAACGCTCTTCCAATCCCATTTGATTATATTCACGCTCGTCAATGCCCTCCCTTCCATAGGTATCAAGAGCCTCAATTCTCTGATAATCCTGAAACGCATTCTCCAACAAATCCTCACCTTCCCCCTCTTCCTCGTGCTCCTGCTGCTGCTCCATGATGTAATTCACACCTTCCTCTGGCAATGCCTCCTCTTCCCCCTCCCCTTCGACATAGTCTCCATCGTCTGATTCCATTTCGTTCGTGTCGTCGATAGCGGTTGTATTTGTGGCGTCGTATTCTTCGTCATTGGGGAAGAAGGTTGTTTGTTGTTGTTGGAGGTCGCGGAGTTCGGATTGGAGGCGACGTTGGCGGCGGCGAGCGCGTTCTTGTTGTTCTCGATCCGGAGATGATTCTGGTGAGCTCATGCTTATAAATACACTTGCTTGTACTGAACGATGTAAGGTGTGGTATTGCTAGTTTTAATGGCTTTACGCGATCACAAGCTAAGTATGATCATAAAGACCTTCTTGTATCTTGTACCGGGGTACGATACGGTACTGTAGATATTTTTCTTTGATATTTTGTTTTGTATCGTGTATGATGTCAAAAATTGTGAATTGGCGGGAAATGGGGGTACGCTATCTATCTCAGTCAGATTCATTCACCCTCAACGGTCAGAGAAAGGCCTATTTTGTGATCTGGATTTTTTTGTGAGAAACCAATGATGAGAAGAACTTGAAGAACAGAAGACAGAAGCCAAAAGAACAGATCAACATACATCAAGACAAACTATCATACACGGAACTTGAAACTACTTGTACAAACTACGACGACGAGCCAAACTAACTAATACATAGAACAACGAACAAGGTAAAGGTTGTCAATTAGATATTCAACGGATAGAGACAAACGTAAGCAAAATAAAGATATTGGCTTGGTTTCAGTCCTGCTTTCATGCAAATTTCATTCTCAAAACCACGGGTCGTTTGTTCGTGCATGCCATCTAATCTTGATCTAACATCTAACAAACCCATCTTTCTCCAAAATCATTCAGAAAATGAATAGATTATTCGGAAAGAAGAAACAAACCAACGCCAAACCAGCTCCGTCACTAGACGAAGCGTCCAGCAACCTCGGCAAGAGAACATCCCACATTGACAATAAAATCGCCGTCCTCGACAAAGAACTCAACGGTTACAAGAAGAAGCTTCAGACTGCCAACCCCTCAGTCAAGCGTAATCTCCAAAAACGCGCCATGGACGTCTTGAAGAGAAAAAAAATGTATGAAAATCAGCGGGATACGCTAATGGGTCAGCAGTTTAATATGGACCAGGCATCGTTTGGTATTGAGAGTGCCAAGGGTACTGTGGAATCTGTTGCGGCGATGAAGGCTGCGAATGTGGAGCTGAAGGCTGCGATCAGGAAGGATTTGAATATAGATGATGTGGATGATTTGGCAGATGATATGGAAGAATTAATGTATGAGATGGATGAAATTAATAATGCTATGGGAAGGAATTTTACCACACCTGAGGATGTTACCGAGGCTGATTTGGAGGCTGAGTTAGATATGTTGGAGGATGAATTGGAAGAAGAGGTTGGGGAAGAGACTCCTAGCTATCTGCAAGAGGGCTTACCTGAGAATCCTACTGGTGCGCCACTGCAGAAAGAAGAGGCTGCATTGGCAGGTTTGTAGTGCCGTGATAGGTGCAGCATTAGATATTTTAAAAGTCAAGTATTGCTACAGCATTGCTGGGAAGAATGGTAAATTTCATACTTGTCCATTGCCTCCTACAATACCGTGAGACATGTTTGGGCCACTAGTTTTTCTCTGTACATGAGACTAGATTTTAACAAGATTGGTTTTAGCTTTTTGTAGGTATTACTCGTACATCCTTAGTACTGCTGGTATCAATTTAGAATAAGGTGCTTTGTCTCGCATGTCACTACCATCATGCCTTGAGCAGTGTGTTTACAAAGTAATTTTATTCATTCGAATAATTTACCAGTGCTTCTTGATGAGCGAGAAAACTTTCGTACCGTAGTATGTACTGTAAACCGCATACAGTTGGTATTTCTTATTCGTTCAGAGCCAGCCACCCTTTTCCCTTTTCTCAACAACTTTCTGAAAAGAAAAGTGTGAAGCCTACGCGACCGTACACGCTCTAGAACAATAAAAAAGAACAGGTAGTTGTATTTCCTACAACTGCACTTACCTTCAATCATTAACTGGATCTGACGACTTTGGACAATCCAAGAACTTGTATCATGACAGCTAAGCCAGACGGTGTAGAAGAAACTACGCGAATCTGCGTCAAAAATATCCCTCCAAATTTCACGGAAGCCAAACTAAGGTCGCATCTATGTTCCAACTCTCCTCAAACTTTGGCTATAACAGACTGCAAGATTCTTCGCACAGAAGATGGTAAGAGTCGGAAGCTTGCATTCGTAGGATTCAAAGACGTAGATGTGAGTGCTTCGTATTTGTGATGAAATGTTTCTTTTTCTGCAATTTGAAATTGAAGAATAATGTCTGACATTCGTATTTCAGATGGCGAAATATGCGATTTCGTACTTTCATAAATCATTCGTTGCAACATCTAGGATAAGCGTCGAAGCTGCATTTTCGAAATCTGGAAAAAATGATCATAGGCCATGGAGTAAGCATAGTGAAGGTTCATCAAGGTACGATGCCCTTCACGAAAAAGAAGGTGTCAAAGAACAAACATTTTCCGCGAAGGAGATTACGAAGAAGGATGATGTTGATGAGAAACTTGAAAAGAAGAAGCAAGAATTCATTGACGTGATGATGGGAGGAAAGAAAAACTCATCAAATTCTTTTTGGGCCAACGATGATGGAGAGGGCGAGAAAGCAAAATCTCCTGATCCAAAATCGCCACTTCGGAGTAGTAAAGAAGACCAGCCTGATTCAGAAAGTGAGAGTTCTGCGTCTGAAAGCAATGACGATTCTGTCGATGTTATGAATACATTTAAATCAGAGGTTTCAGATATGGATTTCCTGAGATCAAAAGTCCTCAGCGACAAAGCAAATCTTTCAGATGATGACGACGACAATGACGAAGAAGATGAAAAAGGAGCGAATCGTTCAGATAGCTCATCTGCGCCCAGCAGTAGTGACAGCGATAGTGAAAGTAGCGATAGTGACAGCGGCGAGAATGAGAATGAGAATGAGGTTGTATCCAAGGACTCTCATAAGGATAAGGAAGTTCATACGAAGGCTAGAATAGATGAAAGTGATCAGCCAAAATCAATTACCAACGCACGTTTGTTTGTGAGAAATCTTCCTTTCAGCACAACAGAAGAAGAAATCCGTGAAGCATTTGGTCCTTACGGCGCAATTATTGAGTGTCATATACCTGTTGATGATACCAATCGAAACAAAGGTTACGCATTTGTGAAATTTTCATCAGATGGTGAAGCTTCTACTGCTATGGAAAACCTCGATGGCACGCCTTTCCAAGGCAGGCTGGTGCACATTATACCGGCAAGAGAAGAAAATAATAGCACTGCTACCGAAGACGGAGAAAGTCATTTAGACATGACTCATAAGACGAAGAAGGAGCTTGATAGACAAAAGGGTGCTGCTGAAAACATAACAGGGTGGAATGCGAGTTTTGTCCGTGGAGATGCTGTCGTCGACAACTTGGCTTCGCGTCTAGGTCTTGAAAAGGGGGCGATTCTTAACGTCAAAGATGGTTTGTCATCTGGAGATGCTGCTGTGAGGCTTGCTTTGGGTGAGACGCAAGTCATTGAAGAGAATAAGCAGTACTTCGAAAATCATGGAGTTGACATCACGTCGTTAGAAAGCAAAAAGACAGGTGCAGCAGCGAAGAGGAGTTCGAGTGTAATATTGGTGAAAAACCTGCCTTTTGACACTTCTATTGATGAACTGTCAAAGGTGTTTATCGCCGTTGGAGGGAAGGAGCCACAGGTACTTTTGCCACCATCACGAACTATCGCCCTGATAATTTATGAAAGCAACAATGACGCCAAAAGGGCATTCCGAAAACTTGCCTACAAGAGATTTAAGCACGTTCCACTTTACCTTGAATGGGCATCGATAAATGCTCCAAAAGCGAAGAGCAAATCTGAGGAAAATGCGACAAATTTGAAGGGTAAGGAAGAGGACGAAGTCGAAGAAGAATCTATAGAAGAAGGTGAAGGTGAATCTACGACCATTTATGTAAAAAATCTCAACTTCCGTACCACTGAAGATGCTCTATTACGCGTTTTTGAAAAAGAGATCGGTAATATAAGATCAGTCCGTATCCCTACAAAGGTGGCATCTGTTAAATCAGCCCGAGGTGGTAGAACATCGACCGACAAAAGTATTAGGCAGTCAATGGGCTACGGTTTCGTTGAATTCAAATCAGATGCAGCTGCAAGGAAAGCTTTATCGTTACTGCAAGGAAAACTTATTGATGGCCATGATATTGATCTGAAGATTTCCAAGCGGAGTGATTTATCCGAAAAATCAATAGGAGAAAAGAAGAAACCAAGCACGAAAATAATTGTCAGAAATGTTCCTTTTCAGGCATCTAGAACTGAGGTTTTACAACTCTTTGGCAGTTTTGGGCAACTTAAAACGGTTCGTCTGCCAAAGAAATTCGACGGTGGGCACCGTGGATTTGCCTTCGTAGAATTCACTGTAGCGAAAGAAGCCCTAAATGCCATGAGAGCTTTATCTTCGACGCATTTATATGGCCGTCATTTGGTAATAGAATGGGCAGACGATAACAGTGACATTGATACACTCCGGACTAAGGCAAAGAGAGATTCCACAGTTGTACAACCTATAAAGAACAAGAAAATTCGATTCGAATAATATGATAAATGAATCGTTACTCATTTTATGCACAGCAACTAACTTCATAGGCTTGGTATCTGGAATGGGAAATTTCACGAGTTTAGTAACTTTATGATCAGTCGTGAGAAGAGGTGCAATGCCGCCTTATCATTTGTCATTCCCACGGCCGAATTTCAAAAAAACGACAATAGACAAATATCCGTTTTTATAAAGTCGCGAAGTGGGTAAAGACCCTGTAAGCTCCACCATAAACGAAAGAAATAGGGTGATTGCAGCTTTTACGGTTGCAACGTATTGGACCATCAGTGACAAGAATTTTAACCTGATACACACGCAGGCAGGTACATACACACACCACATCATTGAGAAAATAAAAAAATGACAACTTTCTCGCCCTGATCCCCCCCCCTCGCAGAGAGGCAGCGAAAAAGAAAGAACAGGGATAGGTTAGGTCTGCCCGTCAACCCCAATCGGATAGGGAAAATGGACGGCCTAGAAATGACTGCAAAGTTGGTAACAACGATAGCAGCCATTATTCTTAAGGTTTGAACTTAGCTCTGGTACGAGAACTAGTCCAAATAGATAGATTTTAACTAGTTCTACGTTTTCGGCACATTGAATAGCAAGTAGAGTAGTAACAGTACTACGAATTAGTTTTGTGATAAGCCAAGCCTAGCAAAACCCCCTACGAAATCCTAGCTACCCCCAACCTGACGAGTAAAGCGCGCAGCGAGCGAGGCAGACGGAGTTTTCCCCGAATACTAAACAAATTCAAAATAAGAAGGGGCAATTCAAAATATTATCTATTTTCATCCTATTGTTACATCTATTTGATGCTAAGTCATACTATGTTGAGCGTTGGATGCCAAAAGGGGCAATGATAAAAATATCAATCTAGTGCTCAACGCCGTTGGATGCCAAAAGGGGCGTTGTAAAAATATCAATCTAGCACTCAACGCCCCGACATCCCATCCCACAACTACAATAACTAACTGGAGGAAACGCTTACAACCCCTGCTAATCTGGCATCTAACATTGAGCTATTAATAACAAAGAAGTGATTTTGAAACTCAGGATTAAAAGGTATGATCATCAATTGAAGAGCTGGCATATCCTACTTGTTTAGGATGTGTAATACGTTCGGTCTTTGTGTTGCCTGAATGATCACAATCGCATTACGTTTACTTAACTTGTCCCTCTAACAGCATTTACATGCACTTATTGAAATAGGTTTGGTGATGACTGATTCTTACAATGAAACTTCCAGAAAGGAGTTGGGTTACATCGGGACTGTATCTAACGGAGAATCGCTCAACTTCTCAACACTGGGGACATTTGACTCGTCTGATTCTGCGGAACAAAATAGAAGTGATAATCAACAAACGCAAAACATTTCACATCTTGGCACTCCACGGAAAGAATTTACAGATGCTAGCGGGGTTTATTTGGGGGGTCAAGAGGGGTCAAGAGAACACCAGACCAGTGCATCTCCTGTCTTGGATATGTCTCCTTTGTCTTCTATATCTACAGATGACTCATTCCCTGAATCACCATCAGACACAAGAACCAATCAATTGTCTATTTTCCGTCCAAAGTTTGAAGTAGAATATGGAGATTCTCGCAATGGTGGTTCACATCAGTCTTCGTCTGAGCCTGAAATGAGTACCAAACAGCATTCAGCACAAAAGTCATCAAATCAGCTTCAGGCAGAAAGTTCTGGTAACCATGCAAGACACCCGAAGTATGATGAAGGAAATGTAAGTTTTCAGTTGCATACACGTGCTTGGTTCAATTCTATTTTGCACTCGCTGACTTAGCATTTAGTTTCAGGCTTATCCAACGACTTCTCGCCAGGTCAGTGTTACAGAAAATAGAAGTTTCAAATCAAGAAATTCCTTTGATTCACTTGGAAATGCCCCCCGCAGAGTTGACTCTGCGTTTGATAAGCAACATGGTGGCAACGCGGCCTCTATCACTGGTCTCGAGAGGCGACAAGATATGGAAAGTTCACCAAGACGAGATGTGAATTCTGCCTATTATGATCGCATGAATCATCAAAATGAAACGACGTCTTACAATTATCAATCAAAACGACCACCTCACGAAAATAAAGGGCGTGCCGTCTCGAAGACTTCTCAAGTGTCTAAAAGGGATGGTCAACTTAATACTGCAATTGTCACACCAAGGAAGCAATACAAACCGAAAAACATCAACTATCTTATGATTCTTCGTCCACGTGCGAACTTGTTCGCAGAATTTACGTTTCTGCTGCCAGGATTGAAAATGTATGTGACGAATTTTCTATCTAGTGAGAAACATGTAAGTATTTCATTTCTTTCTGAGGATATTTGGTCACATGTTGCATTCATTTTCTAAACATTTTCTCTTGTTGTAATAGAAATGGGGTGGTTATCGTAGAAAGTATGAGGATGTTATAGCAAAGCGGCGTCTCGTTTGTGCTGTGCGAGCATATGGAGGTAACATGTTTCCACGTCCACACTCGCAGCAGCAAAATAGCGCCTCCTCAATTTTCCGATTCAAGAATGAAGATGTTGGGTCTCGAGAAAAATATGACCAATCTTTGCCCTTACGTTACTACGAGAATAATAACCACTTATCTTGGGATGTGGAGGAGAATCCACCAATTGGATCACCCGAAATGAACAGTACTCATTTGAACAAATCGGAAGATGAGAATGACAACAGAGATCAGGCTCAGACAGGGGACTCTAGTGTGGTGGACAATGAGGACAATGTGGCTGCATCCGAGGGAAAAGATGAAACAAGCTCTGATGAAACTCCCAAAACAAGATATCGATGTAAATTATGTGGTCAGCCCAAACAGAATCATACGTGCCCTTATCAGCAAGCCCTTCAACGCAATATAGGAACCATGTCATATCCTGCATTGAATGCCTTTCAGTGTAAGGAAAATGGCAAGTTGGCTCCTGCACTTTCGGACATGAACAATTTTGTTGACCTTGAGAACGAATTTGACGATGAATACGGAGAAGATATGATGACACCCGACGGTTGCAAGTCTGGCGACTTCGTTTCGGGGGGGACTTCTGCACAAAAACGGCCAATTAGTTCTATATCAGCTACTGAGGCTTCAGCTAATCAATACCAAAAAGGGATTTGGGCGAAACGAAGAAAAACTAGAAGAATCAAGAAGGAAGAAAAGAATGAAAAATACCAAGGTGACGATAAGCTATTCCACCAGGTAATGGATATCAAACCAGAACAGTACCGTCTAGTTTCCCCTCGTGCCACAAACCAACTGGGAGATTTCAGATATCCTACTTTACCGCTTGCGTTCGAACAGAGAAAGAACGCAAGTGAGGATTTGTTTAAGCTCAGTCAACAGATAGCAAACCTATCTGAAGAATGTGCAGAAGTACTACAAATCGCTAGAGAGTCCAACGCATGGGATTTGGCAGTTGCAGAGCTCACCACTCAGGTCCTTGTCATAATGCATTGCCCCTTGGGGGATGATGCCCTAAATGGGTTGCGCCGGCACTTAAAAACCATAGGCATCTCTTCTTAAATGTTTAATAAAAAAATCTTGGCTCCCAGGTACACGTACACGTACTTGTAAATATGAATAGGTAGTTTCAAAAAAGTATTCAACATTATTGGGGGTAAATTCTTTGAATGACTTTTTATGTTCACGGACTGCTCAACGTTGATTGAAACAGTGTTGAAACCCTTCTCATAACGTCTCAAAAATAACGCTCCACGTGCACGTAATATTATACACTTGTTGCACACTACCGGTACGAGTATGTTTAGGTAATTTCTCCATGAAAATCCTATCATGCCTCTTCTCGAAACACTCTTTGTACCTAAGCCATTCGCAAAAACTTCTAGTTACATTTCTACACCATACTCAAGCGTCGCAACATATTCAGCGCACGCATCTTATCCGAAGCCAGAGGTAAATTCCACTCGAATCCGCCCCGACACACAATCCTGTCAATGAGACAATCGAAGTAACCACCGCTGCTAA
>Ga0115005_10004158_pt1 | contig 11540 bp, 9 predicted proteins | sample ArcOceMetagenome_FD_87163 | JGI IMG/M metagenome (GOLD analysis project Ga0115005, IMG submission 87163) | Marine eukaryotic phytoplankton communities from Arctic Ocean - Arctic Ocean - Greenland ARC118M Metagenome | ecosystem: Environmental > Aquatic > Marine > Oceanic | place: Arctic Ocean...
CCTATTGCAAGTGGATGTTATATCACGTCTGATAGATTACGCAATGATGATGCTTTGGTTTTAAATCAGCAGGCAAACATCCAATTGAACTACGGTGACATTAACCCATATGCTTTTGAACTTCCAATTGCTCCCCATATTGCTGCTAAAAAGGTAGGAGTGGAGATTGATGCAAGTGTCATTCATCGTCAGTTTTATCAAATCCAGAAAAAGGCTGATAGTGTTGTTGTTGAGGGTGCTGGTGGTTGGTTTGTGCCTATTAATGATAAGTTGACGATGGCTGATGTTGCAATAAGATTAGGACTACCTGTTGTATTGGTTGTGGGGATTCGACTAGGTTGTATTAATCATGCTTTACTAACAGTTGAAGCGATTAAATGCAGTGGCTTGCCATTTTATGGATGGGTAGCGAATAATATTGTGGAAAATACTGAGTCTGATGCCATTGTCGAGAGTTTGAAAGACCGTATTCCTGCGCCTTGTCTGGGTGTGGTCCCGGTCCTATCGGCAAGTCAGCTAGTGATGGATCATATTACCTTGCTAGATTCTGGAAAATAAATGACATCATCACCTTGTTGCCAAGGAGCGAGCTTTACCATACTGCTGTTGAATAATTCGGAGGTTATGAACTGCTCGAGCCATGCCTGTACTTTAGGGTAGGGTGCTTCATCGAACCAAGCTTTGTTGACGAAAGCAAACTGCCTAATAAATGGAAGTAAAGCAACATCTACCATAGTTAAACGATTGCTTACTAGGTAGGTATTGTGGGTAAGATGGTGCTCTAAATTAATAAGGGTTAATTCGGCTTGTTGTCGATAATATAACTCGCTATTTTCAGGGTATCGGTCAGAATATTTGTAGCGATCTAAGAAGTGTTTGAAGATATGGTCATTATTGTTAGTGAGTTCTGAGGTTAGTTGTGCTTCCTTGGTGTCACTAGGCAGCCATTTTTCTGGGTCTGATTGCTTTAAAGCCCAATTCATAATATCTATGCTCTCATCGATTATTCTCTCATCTGCTGTTATTAAGACAGGTACAGTAGCTTTTGATGAGCTCCTCATCAGTGCTGAAGGTTTGTCCTTAAGAGTGATCTCACGGATTTCAACGTTTATGCCACTAGTCAAAATAGCAATCCGAGCGCGTATAGCATAGGGACAGCGACGAAAGCTGTATAGAATGTGTTGTGTCATTTGAGGCTAAAAATAAAGAAATTAGGGTTAGGCACAAATAGTTTTTCTTTGAGATAGATATTTTAGTTACAAGTATTATTCCATATTCTATGAAAGTAAGTGTACTAATATCACCGCTTGTGATCTATGTTTGAAGGTGATAAAAAGCATAATGTGCGTCATTTTTCTAAGTTATTATCAGTAGCTTCATCTGCTATAATTCTAAGCCATACGTTGCATTTTCGGATGTCAATGGGCTTACATGGCTGTGTTCTTGTGTGTTGTAAATATTTGTAAGTGCATGTGTCACATTAATACAATGATAGGGTTTAGGAATGAATAAAAAGACTGACTTTAATAATGAGATTATTGACTTGCAGACGAAGCTGTCCTTTCAAGATGATTTATTAGAGGATCTAAATCAGGTGGTGACTGAGCAACAACACCAGATTATGTCTCTTAAATCTGCACTAGAAACATTACGTGTTCAAGTAACAACGTTGCAAACAGATCCAACACAAGGCGATGCAAATGAACCGCCGCCACATTATTAACAGGGTATTGTGAGTAGATGGAACAACGTCAATGCGTGCTGTTAGTCGGAGATTGGAAGTGGTGTAAAAAGTCATTAGTTCAGTTGCTTATTGGTTTTGATCCCACACAGGTTATTTGTTTTTCGGAACAAGAATTATCTTCCTCTCAGACACTACTACAAAAGCAAGCTAAAACTAAGTTAGGTCATGAGTTTGATGTGGTAGTTTTTGATGCTTTAGTATCAATATGTCCAGATAGCCTAGGTATTAGCATAGGCACAATAAAAGCTGGCGGCTTATTAATACTGTGTATGCCCATTTTGATAGCTGATGACTTATGGATGAAACGTTTTAGAAAAGTTACTTATGACTATGTTACAGAGACAGAAGGGTTTTATAAGGTTGAACAAGGTGATATTTTACCGTTGATATCGATACCAGAACAAGTTGTTAATGATTTAAAAAATTGTGAAAGAGGGGACCAATTAAAAGCTGTCGAAGCAATTTACAAGGTCGTCTATGGTCATCGGCGACGTCCTCTAGTTCTATCAGCTGATCGAGGTCGTGGAAAGTCAGCGGCATTAGGGATTGCCGCAGCAAGGTTATTGCGAGATGGTAAGAGAAACATTTTGGTTTCGGCCCCTAGCTTGGCGATTGCGGCAACGGTATTTAAGCATGCGTCATTACTACTTCCCGAGGCAACCGTATCAGATGGTTTAATATGTTTATTAGGTGCAGAAATACGTTTTATTGCACCTGATGCTTTAATAAAAACCACTGCAGTCGTTGACTTATTGCTGGTAGATGAAGCTGCGGCTATTCCGGCGGTTATGCTTGAAAAGATGTTAGAGCAATATCCACGAATTATTTTTTCAACAACATTACATGGCTATGAAGGTACAGGACAGGGTTTTTCGGTTCGATTTAAACAACTATTAGATCAAAGGTCACCTGGTTGGAGGGCTTATCATCTTGATAAACCAATTCGTTGGCTTGAAGATGATCAGTTAGAAGCCATGAGTTTTGATGCCTTATTATTGAATGCCGAACCTGTTCAGAAGAAGTTAGTTTTAACTGCAACGATAGAGCAGTGTGTTTTAGAAAAGTTAGATCGAGAATATTTGATAGAAAATGATTCACTTCTCCGAGAGTTATTCGGTCTGATGGTTCTGGCTCACTATCGGACAAGACCCTCAGATTTGAAAATATTGATAGATCATGAGGGCATGTCAATTTATGTTGTACGTTATCAAGGACATATTGTTGGTAGTGCATGGGTAGTGAATGAAGGAGGAATGAGTGCTTATGTGGCGCAAGGTGTATATCAAGGTGAGCGCCGTTTAGCAGGCCATTTATTACCTCAATCGCTGATCTCTCATGCAGGTCTAAAATCGGCAGGTACGTTACGATACCGAAGACTTGTACGAATTGTAGTGCACCCAGAATTACAGAGAAGACGATTAGGAACTGCACTGATAGAGAGGGTCTTTGATGATTGTGTTGAGGATAATATTGATCTATTAGGAGCAAGTTTTGGAGCAGAAGTAGGTTTAATAGAATACTGGCATCATGCCGACTTTAGAGCGGTCAGGTTAGGAAGTCAACGTGATGACGTGGGTGGATGTCACTCAATGATGATGATGAAGGCACCTTCTAAAAAAGGCGCTGAAGTGTTATCAAAGTTATGTGGTCGTTTTCAAGTGCAATGGCCGTTATTGTTATCGACGCAATTTAAAGCTTTGGACACTTTTCTTGTGTTAAAAATATCTAGTCTAGAAGGAATGCAAACGCAATTATTACCAGATTGGGACTGGCAGGATGTGAATAGCTTTGCACACAGTTTGAGAACATATGAGTCATGTCAGATTTCTTTGATAAAGTTTACCGGTACCATTCTTTACAATACAACTATGTTAGCTGCACTCTCGAGACGTCAGCAGCAGCTTTTAGTTTTATTGTTAATACAGCAGCAGCCCTTGGTAAATGTTGTTCAGAAGCTAAGTTATACTGGTAAAAAAGAATTGTTACTAGCTTTAAGAGAAACTATAAGTCTTCTAATATCATTCTCTGGATACGCTGATTTATATAGCTCTCGCTAGACGAAGTATTTTTATTTTTTCAAATAAACCAAAACTGGCACAACAGAGTATTAATATATTCACCATTTTAGCGAGAAGGAGTAAAAATATTATTTAAACTAAGACTGTATCCAAATTTTACCGTCTTCACTTAACTCAATTGGTAAGCTTGTTAATGCCTCACCATTACATGGGCCAGAAATACAATGTCCATCTTTTAGGTTAAATAAGGCGCCATGTGTCGAGCATTGGATATGAGTTTGTTCTAAGGATAGGAAATCATCTGGTTGCCAGTTGAGCGGTATATTCAGGTGAGGACATCTGTTTTGGTAAGCATAAAGTTTGTTTTCATATCTTACCAGAAACAATGATAATGACGCTTGTTCTGTGGTAAGTTCAAATTCGCGTGGTTGGGCTTCAAGAACATCTTGTTGGTGACAGAGAAAGTGTCGCTGCATTGTTATTATTCTCGATAGTTAAAGGTGAGAGTTAAACCAGCGAGGCCAGATTGCTGGCATTTGTGACCAGCTAGCTGGGCAGCATAATCGAGCGCTTGGTGTTGTGGTTTTTTAATGCATAAAGCATGAATTAGACCTGCATTAAAGGTATCTCCTGCAGCTAGAGTATCGATAATATTACTACTGTTGCTAGGAGTTGCATTATGTACTGTACCAGAATCATCAATGAGCCAAGCCCCGTGACTTCCCCAGGTACAAGTTGCTATGGTATTGTGCGGTTTTTTTAAGGTTTGTAGGAAGTTAGTAGGATCTTTTTTTCCTTTTTTTAGCACGTAGTCTTGAGAGAAAAGAAGAACAGTAGTTAGATGAAACAAACTCGCAATATCCGAGCGTGGTTTTTCTATTTCTAGTGAACAAGGAATAGAAGGATGATGTTTTTTTAGGTATTGAAGCATCAGGCGTGTTTCTGTAATGTTGCGGCCTTCAAAATGAATCCAATCGTAAGCAGCCAAATCAAGTGCTTTAAAGCTAGCAAAGCCGTATTCAGGACAGTCGCGAAAATGCACAATTGTCCGACTTCCTGTTTGTTGATCGAGTGTAATATAAGAGGTTGGCATCTTCCCATTTGCGGCTTTTTGACAGCCACTGATATCAATATTATATAAAGCTAGATCCTTACGAATGAGCTGAGTATCTGTTTCATCAATCAGCACGCCAGCCCAGTAACATTGATGGCCCAGCTGGCTAAGTACTGCAAGAGTATTAGTGGCGTTGCCTCCCCGCGTTTTATGTTGAGATAATGCACGAGTTTCGCCATCCAGAAGAGGGTAGCGTTCGACTGTATTGATAATATCGAGTGTTGCAATACCAACAGCAAGTATTTTAGCCATAAGAGTTTTTAGTATCGCTGTGCTTATATGCTGTCGAAAATAGCACCCACCATAGAAGTGATATTATCGACATCACCCCTTCCAGGTAGACTATGCAATTTTTTCTGCTGTTGATAATAATTAACTAGTGGTGAAGTTTGTTCCTGGTAGACATTTAAGCGATTACCGATAGTGTCTTCATTATCATCAGCACGTTGGAATAAATCACCATTGCAGTCGTCACAATGACCTTCTACTTTTGGAGGAGATAAATGAACGTTATAGATAGCGCCGCACTCGACACAGGTGCGCCGCCCGGTTAAACGTTGCATTAACTCTTCGAATGGGACATCTAGTAAGACAACACTTTGTAGTGGCTGTTTGAGTTCACTTAACATTAGGTCTAAGGCTTTAGCTTGAGGTATATTGCGAGGAAACCCATCAAGGATGTAGCCCTGTTGGGCATCATCTTGTGAGATGCGTTCTCCAATAAGGCCAATTACGATATCATCAGATACTAATGCTCCTGCATCCATAGCAGATTTGGCTTTTTTACCAAGTTCACTGCCAGCGCTGACAGCTGCACGTAATAAGTCACCGGTCGAAATTTGTGGGATTTTGTATTTTTTTGCAAGTACGACACCCTGTGTGCCTTTTCCTGATCCAGGTGCGCCGAGTAGAACTGTTCTCATGAATTGCCTCGTTAGTTTAAATAAGCATATTTATTAATAGGTTGAAGGCATTAGCTAGATGCTAATGCAGATAATATTAGAATATTTATGACGATATAAAATTATTCGCTCATTTTCTGTGTGAATTAAGATGTTTATTAATCATAGTCATCGGACTTCAGCTGTTGATAAACTAACTAAAACATGGCTGAGACTAGCACCCAAACGATTTGCAAATTTATCTAAATAATTTGGTCTTGGTGTGTAATCGACAATCTTTTCGGCACCAATTTTATCTCTTGCTACGGTGCTGCTATTAGCTAAGCCATCAATTAACCCTAGAGGTAAAGCTTGTTCTCCGGACCAAAATAAACCAGAAAACAAATTCGGTGTATTGGCTAAGCGATCGCCGCGACCTTCCTTTACGACTTTAATAAACTGTTGATGGATATTATTAAGCATGCTTTGGGCATGTTCAATATCTTTGTCTTTTACTGGCAAGAAGGGATCAAGAAAAGACTTATTTTGACCGGCTGTAATTGAACGGCGTTCTACTCCGAGTTTAGCAATGGTATCAGTAAAGCCAAAGCTATCCATTCTAACTCCAATTGAGCCGACAATACTGGCTTTATCTGCATATATTTCTTGAGCGCTAACGGCTATGTAATACCCACCCGAAGCACAGATATCTTGTATTACAGCAAAAACTGGAAAATCTGGACGTATGGAGCGAAGCCGTTTTACTTCATCATTGATAATGCCAGACTGAACTGGGCTACCACCGGGGGTATTCAATCTAATAATGAGGCCTTTAGCTTGTTGATTATCAAAAGCGTCGCGCAGGCCAGTAACGATATTATCAGCATTAGCTTCTGCATCAGCGGCAATAAGGCCATTGATGTTAACCAAGGCTGTATGTTCCTCAGCATATGCTTGAATATCTTGATTTGACATGGTCATCATTAAGACAACAATAAGGTAGATGAAAATAAAGCCCTTAAAAACATATCCCCAGCGGCGGCTTGCACGTTGCTCTTTGATAGCCGCAAAAGCGAGATCCTGTATGACTTTACGCTCCCAGTCGTTGCTGTCTGATGAAGTTTGTTTAGTATCGTTATTTGTTGAAGAGAAGTCACCAAATGTGGCCATGATTTTCTTGTCCGTATATTCAGGAAATAATGTAGATCATATCAAAAGATCGAAGCTATAGTGGTTAATTACTGAGCCACTGTTGGACTTGGTGTAGGTTTTTAGCAATATACTTTGGTTTGCATGCTTGTAACGCCTTGCTATCATGGGCTCCATGAGTAACAGCAATACTGTCTGCACCTGCATTATGAGCCATGTTAAGGTCATGGCTAGTATCACCAACTATTAGTGTTCTTTTGGGGGTCGCACCTAAATAGCTCATTAATTGCTCTACCATTTCGGGGTGTGGCTTAGAGTAACACTCATCAACACAGCGTGAAGCGTGAAATAACGAGCCTAACCGACTGCTCTCTAATACTTTATTAAGCCCTGAACGACTTTTACCTGTGGCAACGCCAAGAAAATAACCTTGTTGGTGTAAGTCATGGATCAATTTAGTTGCATTATCAAATAATGGTGCTTGATAAGGACTATCTAGCCAGTTTTGTTGATAATTGAGGCCAAGTTGTTTCCGGTTTACTTCTGTCAAGTCTGGATATAAGGTCGAAATAGCTTCATTTAGACCTAAGCCAATTATATTGCTTACTGTTCGGTCGGAAAGTGGGGGAAGAAGAAGTTGTTCGATAGCCAACTGAATACAATTAATAATGTGTTGAGTGGAATCCATAAGAGTGCCATCCCAATCAAAGATGATTAGATCGTATTTTTTCATGGTTTAGTTTTTAATTCGTTGATAACATCTTCCAAGAGTTTGGGAATGGGAGCTTCGATGAGAAGTTTTTCAGAGCTTGTAGGGTGTGAGATACCTAGTTTCCAGGCGTGTAAAAAAAGACGGTTTAGGCCACTTTTTTTCATGGATTTGTTGAAGCTACGATCACCATATTTATCATCACCCGCCACGGGATGACCTGCGTGCGCGGCATGAACACGGATTTGATGAGTTCTACCTGTGAACAGCACAGCTTCTGTGAGCTGCGCATGAGGAAACTGTTCAAGTGGAGTGAATAATGTTTCAGCATACTTTCCTTCAACGTCAATACGAACCATACGTTCACCAGATGTAACCGTATTTTTTTTCAGAGGCTCGATAATACGTCTTTCTTCTTTTCCCCAGCTCCCCATTAACATTGTGAGATAACGTTTATCAATATCATGTTCAAGCATTTGTTTTTGTAAATCAAGTAACGCTGGTCTATTTTTAGCTAGTAGTAGACAGCCCGAAGTATCCCGATCTAAGCGGTGTACTAACTCTAAATAAGGGAGCTCAGACCGGGTGATTCTTAAAGCTTCTATTATGCCTTGTTCAATACCGCTCCCAGCATGGACCGCCAACCCAGAAGGTTTATTAATTATTAGTAAGTCATTATCTTCAAGTAAGACACTTGCGTCCAATTGTTTTTTAATATAATCACTAACGATCGTTAGTGACCCTTTTTGCTTCGTGTGAAGAGGAGGTATACGGACGGAATCACCAAGCTCTAGTTTGTAGGTTTGTTTTTTTCGCCCTTTATTGACACGAACCTCTCCTTTTCGAAGCGCACGATATATACGACTTTTAGGAACGCCTTTTTCTAAGGAGAGTAGGAAGTTGTCTAACCTTTGACCTTGATTGGCCTCTGTTATTTCAATAAAGTGGACGGAAGGAGTTTTTTTATCGCTTGAGGTCATAGAATCTTTTCGATTGGGTATTGCTGATAGCAGATTTGACTGTTATAGTCGGAGCTTGGTCAGGCTTGATAGGCGGTAGTATACCGGATTTTGATAGAGCAAAGGCCGTTAACATAGTAGCGTCGCTCCCAAAAGTTGGTAGATGCGGCGGCAGCTAAACAAATTTTTGAAGTACGCGGTTGGCATTGGCCAAGCGTGATTGCAGCTCTATCCAGAGCAAAAAAACAAGTAGTTCCCACGCATTGGTGAAAGTACAAAAAATCACCAAGATATGACTAGGGTCAGTAATTAGAGTTAGTGTGAATATCCGGCATGCTACGCCAAAGGGCGATGCGCTGATATTGAGAAGGGCCACATAGAAAAATGGCCGAATCAGTTTTTGTGAGTGATAAAACAAAAGCTACAAGACAGCAAAGCAATGTGCAGGTTTAAGACGCATTGTAACTAGACATTAATTGCAAAAGTGATCAGGTTGCCGAGTTTACTAAAAAGTATTACAGAGCAAACCCTTCCTGAGGAAGGGAAAGTCGACGTGTGGATCTCAAAAAGAGGTTAAAGCATGAAACGAATTTTAATTAACGCAACCCACGAAGAAGAGTTGCGAGTAGCGATGATCGACGGTCAGCGCTTGTTTGATTTAGATATAGCTGTTCCATCACGAGAACAAAAAAAAGGCAATATCTACAAAGGTAAAATCACTAGAGTCGAGCCGAGCCTCGAGGCCGTATTTGTTGAGTACGGCTCTGAGCGGCAGGGATTTTTACCTCTAAAAGATATTTCCAACACCTATTTCAAACCACGCAAGAATTCTAAGGAAGGCGAATCTAATGGCCGTATTAACGTCCAAGATGTGTTATCTGTAGGCCAAGAATTAGTTGTTCAAGTTGAGAAAGAAGAGCGAGGTAATAAAGGCGCAGCACTGACAACAATGATCAGTTTAGCTGGACGATATTTGGTGTTAATGCCTAATAGTCCCCGAGCTGGAGGAATATCTCGACGCATCGAAGGTGACGAACGTACCGAGTTGCAAGAAGCATTAAGATCTTTAGACGTGCCGGATGGCATGGGTATGATCGTTCGAACTGCTGGTGTTGGAAAGCAGACTGAAGAATTACAGTGGGATTTAGAATATTTAGCACAACTTTGGGCGGCGATTGATAAGGCTGCGGTAGAGCGTTCTGCTCCATTTTTGGTTTATCAAGAGAGTAATATTATTATTCGTGCCTTACGTGATTATTTGCGTAAAGATATCGGAGAAATTTTGGTTGATTCTCCAGAAGTCTATCAAACAGGCTATGATTTTATGCAGATGGTCATGCCACATGAATTGAGCAAGTTTAAGCTCTATGAAGATAAAGTGCCCTTGTTCACGCGCTATCAGATTGAAAGCCAAATCGAAACAGCATTTGGTCATGAGGTCCGTTTGCCATCAGGTGGTGCTTTGGTCATTGACCCTACAGAAGCACTTATTTCCATCGATGTTAACTCTGCTCGTGCGAATAAGGGTGGAGATATTGAAGAAACAGCTTTTAATACAAATTTGGAAGCCGCGGAAGAAATAGCTCGTCAGTTACGATTACGTGACTTGGGTGGTTTGGTAGTTATCGACTTTATTGACATGGGACCTACTCGGCATCAGCGAGAAGTTGAAAATCGGATACGTGATCATTTGAAAGTAGATCGGGCACGAGTACAGGTGGGTCGAATTTCTCGTTTTGGTTTACTTGAAATGTCACGCCAGCGGATACGCCCTTCATTAGGTGATGCGCATGCGGAAGTTTGTCCGCGTTGCTCTGGTCTTGGTCATATCCGTGGAGTTGAATCGTTAGGCCTTGCGGTACTTCGCTTGCTTGAGGAAGAAGCAAGTCGCGAACGAATGAGTCAATTAGTAGTACAGTTGCCGGTATCGGTTGCAACATTTATGTTAAACGAAAAACGAGTACAGTTGGAAGCAATAGAGCGACGTCATGGTGTAAAACTGCTATTGATTCCAAACCCACATATGAATACGCCACATTATGATATTGAGCGCCTTAAAGAAGGAAGCGAGAAGCATGAGGTGAGCCATCACTTGATGGAAAAACCTGAGCAAGAAATGCCTGAGGCTTTGAAAGAAAAGCCAACGTTTGAACAAGCTGCTGTTACCGGAGTATCTCCAGCTGCACCAGCACCGGTGAGGGTTGAAGACAAATCGACAGTAGCACCTGTTATTTCTAAGGAAGTTAAAAAACTGAGTCTGTTAGGACGCTTATTGAATGTGCTAACGGGTAAGCCTGCAGAAACGGAAGTAGTAGAGTTGGTGGTGGAGGAAGATAATGTTGTAGCCATTACCAATGAGGAAAGGCCTAGGCGTCAGCAGAATAGGCGCCCCAGGAACCGAAATAATACTCGCCGTGATACAAGAAAACAAGAAGAAGTTAAAGTGGAAAATAAGGTGGCTGAAGTTATTTCAGAGCCGGGTTCTAAACCAAATGTAAAAGAAGATAATGAGGAGTCTCAGGGCCAGGCAAATAATAATCGCCGTTCGCGTCGGGGTGGCCGCCGCCGCCGTCCTCGTCAAGATGATGAAGTTAATGCTGTTATTCCTGATGACAAAGGTAATAAGTTACGACCGGAAAAGAAAGAGGTAGATGGTAATTCCATGCCTGTTGATAATAAGCCATTACCTGATGGAAATGTGGTTTCTGCTGCAGAGAAAGTGGTGATAGAAGTTGATGGCAATAAACCTGCAGCACGTAAACCAAGTGGCACAGCATCACGCCGTCGACGACAGCCAACTAAGCCCCGCCAAGAGAAGACTACGGATAATATTTCTCCAGCACAGGTAGAAAAAAGCGTATCGACACCACAGGTAGAAAAAAGCGTATCGACACCACAGGTAGAAAAAAGCGTATCGACACCACAGGTAGAAAAAAGCGTATCGACACCACAGGTAGAAAAAAGCG
>Ga0115005_10004162_pt1 | contig 11531 bp, 10 predicted proteins | sample ArcOceMetagenome_FD_87163 | JGI IMG/M metagenome (GOLD analysis project Ga0115005, IMG submission 87163) | Marine eukaryotic phytoplankton communities from Arctic Ocean - Arctic Ocean - Greenland ARC118M Metagenome | ecosystem: Environmental > Aquatic > Marine > Oceanic | place: Arctic Ocean...
GCGCCTATCTCTTCCTGCTTCAGATGAATGAATGACTGCGCAATTGGATGGTGGGGCTTTATTATTTATTATGCAGTCGTACGTTGAATTTTACAAAACTGAAAAGTGTACGTAGTGACGCGTTGGCGGGCGGTTGGAGAGTCGTTATTGCAATCTGAAGGTTACAAGTTACAATCTGAAGCAAGCAACGATCGTATTTTTAAGACCACCACCAACCACCACCCAAAGTGAACAACACAAACAGAATACAAACTTCCTGCATTTAGATACCGTAGTCTACCAATGAACGAAAAATGCTTGGAGTCTTTCAGCGAGGTCCTTGTTAAATATGGAAATCCTGCATTGGTAAAAGAATTCCAATCATTATCAGATAATGGCGAAGTGAAGGTCCGAATGCTGACAGGCCTCGGCACGACAATACGAGACAACCTCGTCGCAAGTGTACACGAGACCACGATGCAGAACAATGGGCCCATCGATCCTGCGCAATTTTCAAATAAGGGTGCAAATAGATCTTGTCCCATGTATAAAGCGTTAATTGAATTTGACGTCAGCCCTGAAGTCCTTTTTGAGAATTTCTTGTTGCAACAACGGCGAATAATATCTCAATGGGGCCAACCACTGCTTCCACCACACGTAATGAAGACGACCTTCGAAAAGCAAGCTGCTATGCACGCTATGATGCAGAAGCGAGAAGTTCAAAAAGGCAATTTTGCAATCAACAGCTTCCAGACATCACGTAGCGTTGTCAAGCAAGAACAAGAATCATCGGCTTTGACTGAATGGTCAAAACTACGAAAGATTCAAATTTCAGAGTTGAAGCTGTTTGATACTTGCAATGGGTGCATTCTAGAAGGGAAACTTGTCGTAGACCCATTTACTCCAATGGTGGGCTCTTCTACGCTACTTCAGGATAGCAACGGATCAATAATCAAGATCTGCTTATACAACTTCTTACCGGCAGGAATCCACGGACAAGAAGCAGATGAAATTGCGAAAACAATGATTCCAAAAGATTCAGTAATGAGGATATCAGAACCATTTCTAAAGATCTTCAGAGATGGCACTCGAGGAATTCGAGTTGATAATCCTGACGATGTTCAAATCATAAACCCTCGGAGCACCAATGGTGAAATTCGTGGCGATCGAGAAAAGTTGCTCCGAAAAGCCAAAGACGAGGGAAACAAATTGTTTGCGAAAAGATGGTACCATGCTGCATCTGAAATCTATCTCGGTGCTTTGCGTAAAGATGATCTGATTCCGACATTACTATCTAACAGAGCACAAACATCGATCAAAATGAATGACTGGGCAACTGCTCTCTGTGATGCTTCGGCATCTTTAACCTTGCGCCCCGACTCCGAAAAGACCTGGGATAGATATCACAAGGCTTTAACAGAGCTTGGAGTGAAAGATACAGAGAAACGATTATGTAACAATATCGGAAAACTAAGAAGTGTCATGCTTGAGGTCTTCACCTCAGAGTCTGAGATCTGCTACAACGACGACGATGGTGAAACAGAGGACAACCCCGAAAAAATAAAGGCCGATGCTAATGAGCAATACAAATTGAGAAATTTTGAGCCAGCTTACAGGCTTTACTCTCGGGCGTTGTGCAAAGCAGGAGGGACTACGCGAGCCATCCTCAGCAATTGGTCTCAGTGTTCACTTTACTTGAATGCTCAACATGACGCGATTGCAGCCTCCGCAGCATCGCTCAGGATCGTACCTGAAGACAAGCCAGTTTATCGTTTAGCGAAATCTTTTGCGCTAATTGGAGAACCTAGTGTTTCTGTTGCCGTCCTGAATAAATTTCAGCACCAGAAAACAGACTTATTTGATAAGCTTACTTCTAGTGTGTACATGTCCTCGTCAGACAATTTCAACATTCAAACTGCCATTCGCCTTGGGAACAAGCTCATAGGAAGCTGGGTAGGGCCGATAGAAACATATCAGACTCAATCTAAGGGTCGGGGTGTACGGGCTTCAGAGGCCATTGACAAAGGAGACGTAGTCCTCGTCGAACGTCCAATCATCGAACGTCACATAGACATGTGTGACAAGAATAACACATCATTCGCCTTTACAACTAGTACAGGTATCACAGATATCGATGACGATAGCACGGCTTTGATCAAGTCTGCATCCATCAACCGGCTCCAACGCGATGGGTCTTTCGCACGCGTTTTGAACAACTTGTACGATGGCAAGACCGTGCCACCGCTGGTACCATTTAGTGAGCTGCTGCTAAATCTCACCTCGGCGCATCCTTTACTTCCTGCCCACCACGAGTATTTTCCTGGCGATCGTGTTTATATAAATCCCAAACGAGTTTCAGGTATTATCAGGAAGAATTCCCATGGATTTGGGGTTGAACGCAAGGAAGGTGGCGGATCGTCTGTCAAGGATGTGCTTTCCAGTGCCACTGAGCTATTTCCAGGAAGCTCCATGTTCAATCACTCTCGAAATGAAAATTGCACCTACGCGAACCTTGCCGACCATCACGATTATCTAGTCTTAGTAGCAATGCGTCCTGTGAAGAAAGGTGAAGAATTGACAGTTCAGTATCACGAGGACGAAGACTTGGTGAAACGCAACTGGCTCTAGAGTGCCCGAGCCTTTGCTTTTGTCAACATGAATTTCAGTCCGAAGGTGACGATGCTATGAAAATGGTAAGGGGATATTAACTGTAGTGTGGTCACTGTATGTATAATACTATTAGATTTTTATCGGTTATGATATTCTTCTTAATAAAATTTTCCATGTTTCACTTTTGAGTGGATGGTTTTACCAGATTGAATCAATCATCTTTTTCGCGAATTTCTTTTCTCGCTGCAGTGTTCCCCCTAATGACATCCTTTGTTCCTTTCTAAATTTCAATCAACTCTGCTAGCTGTTCGGGGTCTGCAGGAGCATTTTGGATCATTTCCTTTCCACCAGTAGAAAAGTGCGCCTCAATCGCTGCAAGAACCTGAATAGACCGTTGGTCCGAAACTAAGTTAATAGCAGTACCCTTCCTTCCAAATCTTCCCGTTCTTCCAATTCTATGAAGGTATGTTTCAAAATCAGGCTGCCCATCTCTATCCACAGGAACGTCATAATTGACGACCAAACAGACATTGTCCACGTCCACACCGCGTGCTAAAACATTGGTGGTAATGAGAACACTACTCTCTCCATTTCGGAATGCCTCCATGGTCGCATCACGCTCAAGATTATCAACTTGTCCATGCAATACAGAACAAGAAAACCCCTCCTCCGTCAACGTCCTATGTACAGAATCAGCATCTCTCTTGGTCCCCACAAAGACGATACTCTGCCCAATCGTGAGCAGAGAGTAAATATCCGAGAGAAAAGCAAGTTTTCCCCCATCATAAGACTGAGTATCAATCCATAATTGCTTAATCACATCCAAGACCAAGAATTCTGGCCCGGCAGCAATCAAAATCTTATCTGGATTCTCCACCATTTTGGTGGCAAACTCCACCACTTCCGGTGGAAACGTCGCTGAAAAGAATAACGACTGACATTTCCGAGGCATGGCCTTCTTTGCCAAAATGGAATTTGCCCGATGTCCACCCTCTGCCACCATATTATCAGCCTCATCCAAGACAAACACCTTCATATTCCTGGTATCAATCGTCCTTCTCTTGAGCCAATCCACAACTTTACCAGGAGTCCCAACAATCAAATGAGCATCAACCTTTTGTCCCCTTTCAATCTGCTCCCCTGCAAGAGCAAGCTTCACTATCAGCCCCGTCATGTGCGCCGCCATGGGCATGATACACTTATTGACAATCTGCACCGCCAATTCCCTCGTGGGTGTGATACAAAGCGCCTGTGGAGTCGCAGGCGAATCCAATTCAATGCGATATAGCATACCAATGGCAAACGCAGCAGTTTTCCCGGATCCGGATTGTGCTTGTCCGATGAGGTTGCGAGGGGGGTTTGCGAGGATACGGGGGAGGGCTTCTTCCTGGATGGCGGATGGTCGTTCGAATCCCATTTCAAAGATTGCGTCGAGGAGGTATTTTGGTAAATCTAGTTCTTGGAATGTTCGCGCAGAGGAGAGGTGGGAGGATGCATCTGATTGCACGACTTGGAGGCGGTCGTGTCTGTTTTCCTATTAGAGTGTTGAGTGTTGATTGTAGAGTTGAGATGATGAGATGATGAGAGAGATGAAGAATGGTTTTATTGTACCATGCACTGCTGTATATAGATTGATATTGGATAGCTACAGACAGTACTGCATGAACTCTGACTGACTGACTTGTCTCACTCACCTTTTGCCGTTCAAGAGCGAGTTTCTGCAACCGCTTAGTAAGTTCTTCGGATGCTTCTTTCTTTATCCTGCGTTCTTCGTGGACAGCTTCCGCCTCTTCCTTGTCCTCGGTGGCCGCGACATAGGCTGCGTTTTCAGCATTAGTGGTATCTGTCTCAGTTGGTGGTGCCTCAGTTGAAGCGGCTTCAGCTGGTGCAGCTTCAGCTGGTGCATCTCCTCCTGCTGCCGCTGGTGGTGTTTCGATTTCCTTCTTTGTTTCTTCGCTCATGGTTGCTTCCGCTTGATTTTGGTTGTGGGTTGATTTATGACTGTTGGAGCTGGACACTGAACACTTGACACTTGACACTTTTTTGGTGGATTGATCGGTTGTCGGTTGATTGCAAGCTTGCTGTCGGTGGTTTAGTGTTTAGTTGTCGTTGTCGTGCTCGTCGTTCGTTGTTGTTGGAACGAAGACTTTGAACTTTTTGACTTGCTTGCTCTTCGATCGGGTTCTTGTGTCTTTTTTTCATGCTGTAATCCCAAGCCAAATGGTACTAAAATGATTGGCTTTGAACCAGTTGAACGTAAATAAACAATAAACACCAAAAAGACTGCTCAGTTTTCTTTGTTAGATAGAGTTCAGTTCAGTAACTCTTACATACTTGTTGTACATTAGCTACTTGCACAAGTCAACACATTGAACATCCACATTCAACACCTGCACCGCCACCTCACAAACAAAATGGAAGATGAAAGCGCCATGGATAAGAGAAAAGCCAGTAAGCTAGAAGCAAAAAAGCTCAAACAGCAAAAAATACAAGAAGCAGGAGGCAAACGCCCTCGTCCCGATAAACCTGCTTCCTCCTCCTCCTCTGCACCCAAATCCAAAAAGAAAAACAATAATAAAAAGAAAAACAAAGGGCAAGGACAAGAACAACAGCATCGTTTCGGAAGAGTCATGGAAAATGCACCTTGTCCCAACCAATCTCGTATGGCAACCTTATCCCTTGCCATCCCTGGATCCATTGTATCCAATGCCCAGACGCAAGAGTTGAGAACCCATCTCGTGGGACAGATTGCGAGAGCTTTGGCAATTTATCACGTGGATGAAATTGTTGTCTTTAATGATCGGTTGGGGAAGGATATTAGGCCTCATTGGAATTCGTTTAGAAGGAGGGATAGGGAGCAAGAACACGGGGAGGGCGGTAGTGCTAGTGCTGGCGCTGGTAAACCTGATGAGAAAGATGCAAAGGAACAAGAGAAAGAAGATGAGGAGGAAAAGAGAATGCAGCCATCGACGGATCCACATGCATTCATGGCAAGGATTTTGCAATATTGCGAATGTCCGCAGTACTTACGTAGACATTTCTTTCCCATGCATCCTGATTTGCAGTTTGGAGGATTGCTCGCTCCGTTAGATGCGCCGCATCATGTGAGGGCTTTGGATAGGAGTGAGTTTCGTGAAGGGGTGGTGATGGATAAGACTGGAACGGGGGAAGGTGCCGGTTCTCTTGTCAATTGTGGTGTTAGGAACCAGCCTATTGAGTAAGTCCGCATTGATTCATACATGATTCGTGATTTTGTTTGTATTTTTGTCATGCTTTGTGAGAGTGGCAAGGGTGTTATGTATCATATCTATGTTTGCATCATTGTGTCGTCGTCTAACCCTTTTTTGGTTTCAATTCTTGTCTTTATGTCGATTTTTCAATGCATTCAAAGAATTGATAGAATTCTTGCTCCTGGTATTCGATGCACGGTACAAATCGATCCTAGAGCATATGGAACACCTGGTAAATCGCTCAAAGGAAAGGTGGTCAGTCCAAGCGAGCCGAGAGAAAGAGATGGAACCTATTGGGGATACACAACACGAATGGCGTCTTCCATCAAGGCTATATTTGATGAATCTCCATTTGAGGGTGGGTATGATCTCAAAATTGGAACCAGTGAGCGTGGTGATGTCTCTGTGGACAATGAGAGTTTTGAAAATAGTTATACGAAAGAAAGGCAGTCTTTCAACCATGCAATTATTGTCGTGGGTGGAGTTGCGGGTATAGAAGAATGTGTGGATGCAGACGAGACGCTGAATTTGTCTGGAAATGATAGCAAGAAGTTGTTTGATATGTGGGTGAATGTTTGCGAGTTTCAGGGAAGTAGAACGATTCGTACAGAGGAGGCTGTGTTGATTAGTTTGGCTAGATTGAGACCTTTCTTGTTTGCCAAGAGAAATGGAAATGGCAAGAACACGAATAATGAAAAGAGGCTGACTCCAGCTACCGTTGACTTTAGCGATGGTGAACCTTCCGATGAGAGCAGTTCTGAAGAGGAGTAAGCAGTATAATGGATTTAAACAAATTGTAGCAGTGCTCTAGAGCTCTATTGCCTCCTATTTTGAATTTATTGGAAGATTTTAAAAAAATGCTTTAGCAAAATATGACGGTTATTTCCAGTTTGGTGTCATTTTTTATCAGATATGGTAACACGCTCCACGCCTCCACGCCCGCCCTTGAGCGAGCAACAACAGATTGACAACGTCAAACTGAATTGACGATACTACATTTACATTTAGATCAGTGAGTATGGGGATCAACAAGTTGTTACCGACGTTGGAGTCTGTTTCGCGAAAAGTAACGTTCAAAGGAGCTCAACACTACAAAGTTGATGCAAATCATAGTTGTGGAAATAATGCTCCTCCAACTCAATCAGGAACAACGAGGACCCAGCTATCTATGCAGGAAATGATACGTAACATTTCTCGAAAGAGGCAGAGACAAAGTCAAACACAGGCAACTCATGATAGTACAAATGAAGATGAAAAAGAAGAACTTCGATATCTTAGAATCGGTGTCGACATATCAACTTGGATTGCTGCCGCCTGCCATGGAAATGGTGCCGAATTGTTAGATGAGAGACACCTATCTAATTTTGGGAGATTTCAATTACAAGAGGAGAATTTCAATCGGAATCAAAGGGAGAAAGAACCGCAACAAAAATCAACGTCAACGTCGACGTCGACTGGGACAGAACATGTTCAGGATGCAAAAAAGCAAGAACAGATCCAAACATTCATCAAGCTGGCAATCGCATCTGTCATGCGAAAAGTAAAATCGATACAGTATCTATTGTCACCTTCAATTCTTATTGTTTTGGATGGAGCTTCGCCACCAGTCAAGAAGGATGTTGTTGAAGACCGAAAGAAAGGCCGTTCGGAGGCAGCGAAAAAGCGTGATGCTTTGTCCAACCATGCCAGATCAAGTGATATGGATATAGACGAACTGGAGCAAGATGCAAATAAAAAAAGGATTTCATCAGCAAAAAGAGCGGGTGCTGCAACTAGTCTACTATATTCTACCATAGTGACTGCTGTTCTCGCGACACTCCGTGAGGAGAAAATAGCATTCATGATCTCCCCGTACGAAGCAGATTCGCAACTAACATATTTGTCCAACAACGGATACATAGATTTCATTGTTTCAGAAGATAGCGACTTTATTCCATATGGTGCAAACGCGGTTTTCTTCAAGTATAAAGCTTGCATTCCTTTTGATAGGGGTTTTAAGCAGGGACATAATGAAGAATCGTTCAAGAATTGTACCGCATCAGCAACGCTGATTTTGAAGAAGGACCTTGGCGCATGTTCTTCAACATCCTTTTCACTCCTTGGGTTTACAGATGTAATGATTGCTATGGTTTGTGTGGCAGCTGGGTGTGACTATTCACCCTCTCTCAAGGGAATTGGGCTGGTCCATGCACGAAATGCAGTCGACGAAGCTTTTGCTGCGTCGGGCGGAAAATTATACATACAAGGCACGTGTATCGACAGAACACTAAGAGGACTCTTTGCAAGATGTCACGGGAGGGTGACAAAAGAGCAACAGGATCATTATATGAATAGGTTTATTAGGGCGCTCATCATGTTTCGTCATCCCGTTGTATTTGACCCAATTTGTGGAAAGTGCATATTTGTCAATATTGACTCTCCAGATAAGGAGCTAACAGAATTCAAACCCTACGCAGATATTCTGGGTAATGATGCAAAATTGCAATCTATTGTAGGGGCGCTGTTTGAGCGCGAAATGGCTATTTATGTCTCCGAAGGATGGATCAATCCAAAGAACTGGAAGCTGCGGAATGAAGAGTACGAGACTCCTGCAAGTGTTGTAAGGTATTGGAATGCGTGGAAATCTGCTAAAGCCCAGAAAGAATTTGAAGTAGAATGCGATAGAATTAATGGCGAATCACAATCGCCTCATTCTGAAAATATTTCACGACGTGCTCAACCTACAAGGGGAGGTGTGCCATTTGCAAGCCCTATGCGAAGTGGCAACAGACTTTCTCAACCTTCTCAATCCACAACAGGAACCAGTTCGGCAAGCAAGCCATCAACACAGGGCAGTCACCGAAGTAATATCAGCGCAGACATTCTAAGCCCTGTTTTATTGTAGTGCGATAAATAAACTAATACAGTAGTACGAACTTGGGATGCAAAGGTGGATTTAGTCCTGTGTTGCACATCTTTCTGTTATTCCTGTAAGGAAAAATTCCAATTTGTGATTGCAAGGTGGTGATCGGCGGACATGAAATCTACATCTGTGATGATGTTTTTGAGCTTCTTTGAGTCCAGATTGTTGCAATAAAGAAAAGAGAGCATGAAAACATCACGAAATTTGGCGCGTCTCGATCTTTTTTCCAATGATGAATCAAGATGTGGCTATCCCGATCATTGGGAATTGAAAACAAGAGCATCAGAAGATGATCATCCGCCGAATACTTTGAATGGTCCAAGCAAGGCAAAAAGGCACAAAGTTCAGACGATCACTCACATTACCTCCTTTATTCCGCCTCTACACGTCAATAGAATCATCATTGTCAATGCACTGCATAGAATTACTAAGTCAAAACATACATTTGACAACTTGCATGGTTCTTTTGGCATCCTCTGGTCCAACCGCAAATGGTTGCTATCCTACCAGGTTGCGTACACGAGTACTAACGAGGAGGACTAGTAAAACAAATACTAAGCATATTATCACTGGTAGAAGTGCCATATTTCTTTCATAAATAACGATGATTTTATTAATAATACAGTATGCATTCCCTTCAGCCTCGGTTAAAAATCCATACGTAGCAAGAAAAAAGGAGCTCAAATCACGAATGTGCTTGACCAACCACCATGATGATTCCTTGTCAGCAAAGGGGGCGACAGAAACACATCCACTGCTAATTGCATCATGAGATCAAAAGATGGCGAATAACCTCAAATGAATACGGCTATCAGCCAGATGAGTTCATTCATTTCTGATGGAGAATCTGTGATGATGTGGGAGTTCCAATCGTGTTTAGGAGTTCCATTAAGCCCCCAGTGTAAAGATGGAGATGAGAACAAAGGTAGGAACTCAATGGAACTTAATGGATGCACATTGCACATCAGCACATACATCAGTCAAAACCCATCAACACGATGCATTCAACACCCACCTCGGGCAACAAATCTAAACATGATTCCACTCCTAGGAACATTGGCACTGATTGATCACAATCTACCATGCTCTATAAATGTAACAACTTACACTCTCCAACCACATCACCACCCACAAGCTCAAGAAGTCTTCCTTGTGGAGATGCCGCGGTGGTGGATTATTCTGGAGACTCATCCTTAATGCCGGCATACAAAAAGTTGTTGAACTACTCCTAAATGCTGGGATAGAATGTCTCCGTCAAATTGAGGACTCGCAATCTTTATCTCAAGACGAGCAGGACCTTATCAGAGACGAGCCAGCCAAGGTCGTTGCTATTCCTCCAAGTATTCTCATCAATGCAGAAATGCTTGGAGAAGTGGGCATGTTCATTAAGGAGCGCGTATCTCCTTCTAGGAAGCTAGACGTGACATATTTTTCAAAATCAGGCCTGTTTGTCCGTGAAGTTTCATGTGGTGCAACATATGGAGTAGCAGTTGTGCAAGTTATTCGTGATATTTTTATTCGTGTTAGGCAGCATCGTCCCTTTGTAAGGATGTCAACGGATGATGTATATCAATATGGCACAGAACACATTTCAGCCCCTGATGTTACCGTTGCTTAAAGAGGAGAGAACCCGCCCATCGCGTTGTTGTCTCCAATATATTTTGCTGAAGTTGAAGATGGCAATCGTAGTCTGCCCGCACTTATCCGTCACGGTGGTGCGCTCTTGGCGAGCTTCCCCAATCTAAATGGTGTCCTTGGGTCAAAGGAGAGAAGAAGGTACACTTAATGAGGTGAATGCTCATTTTTTAATCCAGTGCGATAATGGAACAAGTGTGACGAAATTTGATCGACTTTGGCCCTTATGGATTGTCCGACTGAAGCAAAGCGAATGCTCAAAATGCGATTCAAGTCCCTCTCCCTCTACGTGGTGAGGAGCCCAAACCGGGGGTACGAGGAGCTAAAGTAGAGGCACCTGCAGGTGGAGGGATATGGGAGTGATGTGTCAACGGCAGGAGAGATGACGGAAAGAATCAGATGGCGTCATGGCCGAAGGATTGCTTCCCAGCCTCACAACCCTGCGCCTCGATGATAATTTGTTCACTGGATCTCTTCCTAATGAAATTGACTGGCCTCGAAAGTTGGAGGTACTCACATTGTCCGGGAATGCGCAGTTGGGGGGGGAGGCTCCTCCTGATATTGGATATTTGACAGCCTTGAAGGTTTTGGACTTGTCCGAGTGTGGCTTCGAGTGGGGCATTCCCTCCGGCAAGTTCGGGTGGACGTACGAAACTGCATTGTTGGAGGAGATCTACATTAATGGAAATAACTTCGCTAGTGACATGACAGACGAATTTGGTGAATGGAAGAACTTGAAGGTGCTCAGATTTGAAAGGAATGACATTACTGATGTGCCTGATGAAGCATGTGATCTCGGTCTCACAGAACTCATTGGAGGCTGTGACTTGAGCTGTGATTGCTGCACTGATGCTGATGTGTGCAATTAGAGGATTCGATTCATTCATGACGTGATGATAATCAACTCGCTCGCTGTGAACCACCGACATATTCATTAGTTCAGTAAAAATCAGCCAACAAGGTCTAAAGAAGGATGATCACATGCCGTCCTTGTTGCATTCATCATGTCGATGCTGTGAATCTTGATATAAAGAACGTTATACATATTATATTATTTGAATCAATTGGTCTTTTTATTACATCATCAATACATTATGCCAGTGCACGCGCAGTGAACAGCAGAGCAGCCCTTGCTGGTTATCACTGTTTGCCTAAAAGACGAGGCACTAGTAGAA
>Ga0115005_10004163_pt1 | contig 11530 bp, 4 predicted proteins | sample ArcOceMetagenome_FD_87163 | JGI IMG/M metagenome (GOLD analysis project Ga0115005, IMG submission 87163) | Marine eukaryotic phytoplankton communities from Arctic Ocean - Arctic Ocean - Greenland ARC118M Metagenome | ecosystem: Environmental > Aquatic > Marine > Oceanic | place: Arctic Ocean...
AATATTTCGCACCGCACACCGGTGAGAAACTTTAAGAGGATTAACGTACTTTGAACTTGTAAGCAAAGGAAGAGGTTGAAAGTACTTGTAATGTATCTTTTGTTTGATTGTATTAATACGATACCCCGCCCAGGTATTTGATATTTTAATAGTGTCTGACACCACGCCGCGGCCGGGCGGGGTATGCTTTTGCACACCCTTATTATTTATTATTTCGAGAAAAATAAAATTGAAAAGTCTTTTACACCTTCAAATCGTCTCTCAAATTATTCATTCATAATTTGGAAAATGAACTCAAAAACCTGTCAAATGTCAAAGAACAACAGCAGCAACGATGACAATAAACTTGGATAGATTTATCAATGACCCTCAAATCTAATCTAATGGCTAATTCCAAAGTCATGTTTTACAAACGTCTTTCTACTGCACGTATGTACCATACAAGTAGTTGTTGGGATAGTTCATTCAGATGTGTTGCTGTGTACCTAAGGCAATTCAAAACAAGCAAAAATACCAACAATAACATTTCACCAGCCCATTGCTGTCAACAATAGAGCAATTAACCTGCGTGGAACCTTATAAATCGGCCACATCATTCTCACCTGAACTGACCCACCAACTAATAAAAAATAACAAGCATCCGTAAAAATAGGGGAATGTATGAATATTGGGGTGAACCAGTACCAAAAACTGCGGGATCAATCGAACTTTGCTGGTGGTGACTGAATCTCGTGTTAGTTAATTTAGTTCCTTTGAAGGACGTCAATTCTTGAGACGGATCCCCAAAAGATGCACTTTCTCACAAAGTTACTGCAGTGTACACGATTGGGTGAAATTTGAAGTATCGGAAGTAAATGCATGTACTATTATGTATCGGTCAATCGGTTCAGTGGTTATTGATGATCTGATGAATACTAGCTAGACGTGGTAGTACCTCACCTTGACGAGAAGGCCTAGCTAATTCATTCGTGAAACTTCCGTTCATGTACTACCACGAGTAGCCTTCAACGGCGCCGTGCGGACCACCAGCCAGTAATTGATTGCCATTCCTACTTACGTGTGTTACTACTTCGTTTCATATCGCCAATGAAATAATTATGATAGGCAGGTGGGTGGCTGAAGAAGCATTGAACTCATCCAAAATTGGAATCTATCCGGCGGAGGAAGTATGAAGTTGAAGTACTAGTTGAACGAGAAGCCCGTCAGCTTGGTTTGTACGTGCGTCCAGTCATCTGACTTACTGTAACTTCAGTTATGATTTCACCACACACAGAGCGAGACAGAGACATGGGACATTGTGGGATATCCTCTCTCCTGGCATTGTGTCGATTTACCCCGAGTTTTAAAAAAAATCCATTCCTAATAAAATGACCATGAAAATGACCTGCATATTCGTGACTGCATTATATACCGGCATGTCTTGTATGTAAAACGTTGGTAAAACGTTGGTATGGTGCTATGATGAATGAACATTCTCATTATTTTTCAGAAGGAAGATAATCCATTACCAAATACGGGTAGTACCTCTTCGCTCCAAAGTCCTCATCAATATCAATATCAATATCATGACTGCTATGCTCCAGAACATTCAAAACACAACACATTGCAAAGCAAGTGAGAGTGTGGATGCCGATCAAGTGAGTCCCTCAAAAGCTTTGGCTACAAGAGAGAATCCTAGTATGCAGGGACATGCTGTTTTAAACGATGAGACTGAGACTCTAGCTATGTCATCACTCTATGATGAAAACGATGTCGGCATTGAAGACACATTTAGTGAAGATGACACCCTATCCTCTTCTTCGTCGTATAGATCTTTAGAAGAACTTGATGACGACCTCGAACCAGGAAACTACTGTTACGACGGTCAGAAAAGTGTTACTTGGTCTCCAATGATCGTTACACAAACCAATTACAGATTGAGAACGTCCACCGAAGATAAAGAACTTTTGCATTATACTGGTGCCGACATGACTCGATTTCGTCAGCTTTACAAGATGCAAATCAAGGCTGCAAAGAAAATGATGTTGGAACAGCAAAAAACGAAAGAGGAGGAGCAACGGCAACAAGACGAAAAGAATGCTTACGAGTATAATGCTTCCAGTTACCAAAACCCCATATCGGGATTCATAAACATGTTCATATCGAAGGTATATGATCTTTCAGATTCCTCGACGTCTAGCCTACGTGACAATTCCATATCGAGGAGAAGTTTGGAAACAACAATCCTGATTGATACCTTGTACTTATTTTAACAACATAATTATTGCAGTATAGCTTACACGTACCGCTCGCTCCTTCTCTCTCTTGAACTTTCACGTTTCTAATTCTCATACGCATTTTAGGAATTGTCTATCGTAGATGGTGCCCACTACAGTATTTCACCCCATTTGATATTTTCATACCTGGGTAACCGGATATTCTATTTTAAAAACGTTTGTGATGAGGTCTTCTCGGGACATTTCACTGCCATTTCTTTTGCTATTTTTCCGGGCGCTCTGAAATCGGGGGTACATAAAAAATTGTCGCCCCAGTTTCGTCCCCCCAATATAAAATGACTGATTTTAAATCGAAAATCGCGCCCTGCCTGGGCTTCTCATCTCAATCAACCGTCTGAGTGAGTCCTGGAGAACACAAAAGAACACGCATCTAATATCCGGATACTGGTACTAGTTATGCTCGATCAACATTCAATCATACATCATTCACAGTTGTAACTGTGTTGAGCAACCATGACTGCTTCCATAGCTTCTACCTTACTATTTGATCTGATCAGGCATAATTTTGCATGGGGTTCTGTGGAGTATATATGCGAAAACAACCCAGCAATTATTGAGTTGGCGAGATCATCAGCGAATGGAACAGTATTGCATGAAATTTGTGCCATCGGTTCTGCACCGAACCATATCGTGGAAAAAGTGTTACGGGTATGGGAAGGAGCGTGTCTCAAGCAAAATAAATATGGGGATACTCCTTTGCATGCTGCTACGAGAAGCTCACAAATTAGCTCCGGCAGGACCAAGCTTCTTGTGGATTGCAACGCGGATGCATTGACGATTAGAAATAACGCTGGACACACGCCACTTGCTACTGCGTTGGTTTCTGGAGCTTGCTTGCATGTGATTGAAATGCTCGTGGAAAAAGAAACTTCTGTACTCCTCATGAAAGATGAACATGGCCAGACCCCTACTCAATTGCTCTGGTCGTCGTTTCAAAAAAATATTCCTGGCTTACTTGCTATCAAAAGTTATTTTCAGGGTGATGTCGAAATGAGTAATATTCTTAAAAAGTTTTGGATCAAATTCAAATATTGTTCGATGGAATCTTACAAACTAACTCAAAATCTAAGGGATGCCAGTGTAGATGATCGCATGTTGTGTCATGTCATTCTTGCCCAAGATTTGAAAGAGATTTTCCTGCACCAAGCTTTAGCCATTGCGCTAATTGACGATAAAGAGCTAGCAATGCAAACTGATGACACAGGTAACAATCCTCTCCATGTTCTAGTTGAAAAGAATAAGTTCAAGTCGATCGATGTTATCCTCAAGCTGTGCCCATGTACAGCGAGAATCAAGAACAAAGATGGAAGGAAGCCTTTGCATATTGCCTTGGATAGGCTTAAAGAGAGTGGTGCGAGGAAGATAATTATGAGAATTGTAGAAGCGGATGTTGATGCGTTGGGCTGCAAGGATTCATCTGATGGTCTATACCCATTCATGAATGCAGCTGTCTTTGGTGATGTGCAAATGACTTATGAGTTCTTGCTTGAACGTCCACTAGCAGGAATGTAATTATATTCAAATCAAATCTATAATGATGGCAGTATGTTCCTTCACAATAAATTGGGGCAGGGGTACTTACTAGAGCCGTAGAAAGAGAAGAGGAAGCTCCTGGATTCCATCAGTTGCATCTTATACAGCTCATCAAGCAAAGCCTGTACTTGAACGGCACATCTCATCGACGAGAAAGATCTCAGCAACATTGCAATCATTTTTGTATTTATTGCTTGTACGTGTAGTTGAAATTATACAGTGTAAGCTTCCAATAAATGAGATAAAGTTACCAGCTGAGTTCAATGATTCCGAGTGAAATCCATTTGTAATGATAGATCTGCACCTGTGTGTTATATAGTTCTTCTTTATGGTTATACCTTGTGCGAGCTTACGACCAGCCTACGGCCACCAGGATATTGCTGACATTATTTCGCTTGCTGCGGCTGTGACCTTGACTTCATTGTCAGTCATACACGACCTCGAAATTCCCATAAACCTTTCTTTGTACGGTAAAATGGCTTCAAGTAATAGCTGCCTTTCTTTTGCATTTGAACTCCTCTCCAAAGTGGAACTTCCCATTCCAACAGTTCTAGATGTTGATTGTGTATTTGCTCGAGAGCAGAATGACAAGATGATTTTCAATCCAACCAACCGAACTTTCCAGAATTTTCTATCCTTAAGCAACGAGTTTGTACACTCAATAAGATCGTCGATGATTGCGATTTTCTTGATCGATGCATAGTTCCCCAATGAGACAAGTTTAGCTGCTGCAAGACCTGACCCTTCGCGGACTGTCCAAGCTGATTGCATTGGCCCGCAGTTTTTGAGAAACAATTTCGTGAGGTCTGCCAAATCGATGGCATCATCACTAGAACTGTTGCCGATATCTTTGAATATGATAGATGAAAAACATCTGAAACACTTTGCAGTAATCAGAGGTGGTATTTCTTTCCCTTCTATTTTGAGTTCGTTCATTATGGGTAAAATTCTTGGAGCAACAAGACCATTCATGACTTTAAGTTGCTTGGAAAATTCATTTCCTGCTAGACTTTCTAGTATGCCAGTGAGACTCTCTATGGCTGCAGATCGGTATGATAAATGATCAACTGATATTAGTGCTTCGATGTTGGTAGGAATTCCCTGGTCAAGCAGTAGCCGACAAAGCCCATGTAAGGAAATTGATCTAATCTCCTCAGGATTGTTCAAAACCATTTCGGTATCATTGTCTATCTCGTCAACTTTTAAAAGGTTGTCTCCTTCGTCGAAGTCGATTTGCTCTTCGTCTTCTTCCGCGGAATCGCCGGTGGTATCCATGAGGTCAACTGCCATATTTGAGAGTTCTTCTTCTTTATAGTGGTCTGTAGAGATAAACCAACCATCATCGACAAACAAGTCATATTTTGACTCTGAAAGTATGATTGGTATACAGGGGCATGAGTCCGATTTCACATGAATGCTGTGGCAAACCCATTTGCTAGCGATTTTTGTTACAGTTTTCAGGAGATCCGCTTTCCCTGTCCAAATGCGAGTGTTTACAATGAGCTTTACACATGCAGTCAAAATTTGAGCACTCGATTGAGACCTGATGGAGGACCTTGCTATAAGCTCTTCATTTACGACGGCATAATTATCCAGAGCTCTAGGGGCTGGCGCAAGAATATTTGTATCCGAAAGTTCACTCAGTGCAGCGCATGAAATACTTCGCCTACTCCAAGATACATCTTCAAGGGCGTCTATCAAAGCCTTCGTCAAATATGGTAGTATTGTTTCTTGAAGTTGTGCACTGAAACACATCGCATTGATTCCAAGTCTTGCTGCTTGTCCACCCTCGTCCCATATCTCTTGGAAGAAATGTCCAACATCTTTATCTTTTTTGGCAACAAAAGCTAACGGCAACACACGTTTAATCCAAATATCATTTGTGCCGCCGTCAGAAAATTGGTTAGATGCCCTGACAGCAATGGCACGTAAGGCAGCAGCTACAGCTCTTCGAGCAGTTGGATCTGTTGCAAAAAATTGGACGTTCGGAAGGTTATCAATTTAAATTGTTCAGAAGATGACTCGAAGGTTCATACATGGTGTAGAGGATTGCATGCTTTCAAACTTACCATCGTTTGTTCCACCCACAGCAGTGTTGTACCTCTCACACAGACGAACTGCAAGTGCTCTTACACTTGAACCTGGAGCCAGAGCAGCTAGGTTACCTAGTGCATGACTCATTTTATCTTTTGCTCCAGTACCGCGTTCTCTCTCGCTTGCATAGTACAAGGCCCGCAGCAATCTAACAGTAGGATTTGATGCGGAATTTCCACTGAACTTGAATGCCCCTGGTGAAACTGAACACAAAGAAGACACGGCATCTGCAGCGGCGGCTCTAGTTGCGAACCCTGCGCCACGTCGAAGAGCAGAATCAAGCTCAGGAATCACTGCCTTTTGGTACTCGACATCAACATTTTTAAGCATTTCAATGCATTTTGATAGTGCTCCTGCTAGAGGGCCGCTTTGTGCCATTTGAAGGCGGATTCTTTCCAGTCTATTGTACCCATTGTCCGCTGCTCTCGACGATGCACCAGAATCACGGCCTGCTACTCTTTCTTGTAGATAATTGAGAGCAGCCGGCTCTAGACCTGACATAGCCATCAGTAAACTTCCTATGAGATCAGGAAGCACAGGCTGCAAGGTTTCCGGTCGAGCAACTTCTACAATATTAAGTAGGCAAGCTACTGAGAACCCCGATGCCTCTGCACATGACTGATTCAGACCGATTTTTACCAACCAAGGTAGTGCAGTCGCTGAAGCAGCTGAAGATGTCTTCATCTTGGCTAAAATTTCACCTTTTGAAATCCCAGTATATGTTCCGGCACTGATTATGTCGATGCTAGGATCACATAAGCGAGCTGTCAAGCTTCTCACACTTCTAGATAGCGTTTCTCCAGCTTCTCTGACGGTGAGACGCACATCATCCAGTGATCTGATCGTGACACGGTATAATCGAAGTAATCTTGATGCACAGCCTGGTTCACTAGAGGTATCATTGCAATCACCGATAGGACCACCGCCACCAAGATCTTGCCACGATCTTCCAACGATAAGTTCGGCTAGAGCACTGCACGCCCCAACTCGTGCTCTCCATAATTTGTTTGTTGCATCATCTATTAAATCGTCAATGGTGCTGATCAAATGCTTTGTGACTAATGCACGGCTTGGGGCACCTCCACCTGTCAAGCCGATCCAGAGTGCGCCCATTTGTTCCCGTGTCTGTTTGTTTGGGTCGTTACATGCTCGAAGAAGCCGAGGAATGAGCTTTTTGAGATGAGGTCCCAAAGCGAGTCTAATTTCTTCGATATTACCACCAGCATCAACTGTATCACCAAGTAATGTGACAGCATTGTAATCGGTAGAGCTCCATGTCGGAAGCGATACGGACAGAAGCATCAGAGAATATAAAATATCAGGTCTGTTCAAAACGACTGAAGCGCTCGCCATTTCGCGAAATGCTCCTAGGGCCGCTTCAGAAACACCAGATGCCCCTCCAACTTCTGTTTCAGCTCCAAATGTTTCCATCATTGCCGCTCCTGCAGACCCAATTCTTTCTTCATGTTGAGTTCTACTCTCCATAAGCGCACTGCCTCCGTGGTTGGACGTCTGCCCAAAGGCTCGGAGAAGGCTTTCGTTCAGGGCATCACTATTGACCCGCATCTTCATGTCACTACCATCTTTTCCAGAAGCAACAACACTGATCGCATAACATGCTGCCAGACCTAGTTGGCAACTTTCACGTCCGATCTGTTTACTCTTCGGATCAGCGAGCAAAAGCAGAAATGCCTTTTGAATTTCGGGTAGATTCTGACATACTTCCTTGATAAAATCTCTTCGTTTCGATACCGTAGGATTTTGGTGCAGCTTTTTTGCAGCCCTGCCAACGAAGGCAACTGTCGTACAAGGGGTCGATTAGAAAATCTTTCACATTTCTAAATGCATAAAAAACAATGACGGTATTTACTCACGCAAAACAGGGCTTACAGCTGTTCTTTTGTGCGGACTCGTAGCAAGTAGTTCTCTTTGTAGAATAACGTATAAAACCTACGATACAACATGTATTCGAAGTTGATTAGGTACGATAAATAACAAATAAAAACACTAATGCCATCTAAACGTACATGTGCATGAGGAGGTAAATCATTTGCATATGATTGCTCGAAATCTGCAGGGAATTCTTCCTTTGGATAAGTCCATTCACATCCTTCAGGACTATAAGCATCAGCATACATTGCGAGTGCCTCGCCCACTACTAATGCCAATTCAGGATCTTTTCTATTTGCTGACGAGCCTAAAAGGAAAAACAAAGAATCTACGCAGTCCAATCTCCTCATTCCAATATCATCACTTTTGGTTTCAAGAGCAGCACTGTGTTGTGTGGTGGATTTCTTATGCACAGTGGTTGCTGCGAGCACTATACCTGTGGCTTCTGCCAACGAAGCAGCTCTTTGTGGGTTGGTGCGATCTCCATTGCCAAATCGTCGGAGAGAAGTATTCAAAAATTTCATAGCAGTTGAGGTGCTTTCGTGCAAATTTTCACAAAGCACTGGCGTGTCCTCGGCTTTATATGAAAATGCAATCGCAAGCGCGCCAGCACATGCATCCCCTATCACTTCTTCAGAATGTAACGTGCCCCGCCCTAGAAGCTCAACCATGGTAGATGCATTTCTTAATGTATCCTCCAACATCACAGCACTACCTTCCATTACGAAATACATTCTAAGAGCTTGTACGCAAGAAGCACCAACATAAGCCGCACCGTGAACCTTTGCAGCCACAAAGGAAGTTGACGACATATCTGATAAAAGCTCTCCGCAAACCTTTACAATTCGATCTATAGCACTCTTTTGAATCCACACACTTATTTCAAATTCTTTCTCAGCATTCCATATTGAAGCATCGCTCAAGAGATGTAGATATGCAGAAGCTAGATAGCGGCGCGCTTTGGAAGAAGAAACGGATAAAGCCAAATCAGCAAGTTGAGAAATGGTAAGATAATGCCGCTCGTCTGAAATAGATTGTCTTGCAAATCCAGATGCTTTCAAAAGACTAGCATAACATATAGATGCCTCGTCCAATAGCTCAATCCAATCACGCGACTTCTTTGACGATTGCAAAGATGATTCTTCGTAGCTTTGAAGCGTTTTCGTGATGCAATCCAAGTACTTTGAAATTGCTGTGTCATCCCCTCCATAAAAATCGCTCAACAGGCAGATCAACCCGAAACGAAGTGCAACTCCTTTACCTTTAGGAGAGAAATGAAGAAAGTTTGGTCTCCACGATGTTGTGGTCGCTTCATTTGAGAAAACAGCATCTACAAAGTCATGGAAATCGGGAACAGAAACATCTTGACCTCCCGACGTCGAAGTGATGATATCTCTCCCAACCTGTTCTGTTAGACCCAGTCCACTTAGTGCCAAGCTTGCTGATGTCACATCTTTATCTCCAGCAATGAAACAGAGCATGTGACAGGATGCATTCAAATCAAGAGACTTTAAGAGAGAGCTCGCCCACTGCGCTGCAGCATGTCTTGATGCCTTTGGTAATGTGGGTTGAAGAGCATTCCACAATAGCGGGAGAAGTGATTTTGTGAAGCCTTCAAATTGTGTTTTTATGGATGCGTGTGCGCTATCGGAGTTGTCAACTTGCATCGCCCACGGGTTTGAAGGTTGATCGTTGGCGACAATTGCATCCACTTTTGACGATCGGATATTGTCAAGGTGCCTGCAATATGCAGCCAACAGTGAATCAAGCGCTGCAACTGCACGCGGTTTCAATGTTTCCGCCTCGTTAGATACACAACCAAAGAGTGTCTTTGCAGTCTTGGTGGATAAAAACTTTTCTTCAGATGATACAGCTTCACCGCCATGAAAAACAATTCCACCATCAAAGGATACCATATTCGACCTACAAATGGTGCAAATGATTCCATAAGCAGCATCCCTCGCTTCTATGCCTATTGCACTTTGGACGTCACCAGAATGCGACGATGCGGCCATAGACACAATGTTACAACCATTGAGAAAAGAACGAGCAAGTATATCATGCACCGAGGTGATCCACCTTTCATTGCAGCCCTCATGATCATCATCTTTCGACGTTGTCATGGCATCGAACAGTGCTACAAGCCGCACGCATACGGAATTCAAAAGTTTGACAGAAGCAACACTTGGATTCCCCACCGAACTAGTGAGTGATAATCCCGATAAAGAATGCCCTGAACCTGCATACTTGTTCGCTGCCATGATCACCAACGTACCCACAAACGTAGCCCTTTCAGCACAGCAGTCAAAATATTGTGCCATGGAATCAACAGCTCGCCTCATGGATGGCGGTGTAAAGATGGTAGGAAAATCATCAATGGCGCGAGTCATCAGGAAACTCATGATAGTTGTTGCATTCTGTTGCGGTACCATCCTTCGTTTAGTGGAAATCACTGTGGCAGCGTCTGCCTCTGTCGTCATCGTACGAGTGTAGTCTCGACCAAGAGAGGTGTGAAAGTGACTTGTATCGGTGTTCGAAGATCCCAACTTTTTGAAAGCACTTCCTGTTATAACACCACCGAGGATAACACCGAGTAATTCACACACCAAAGCAATGGGATCACCTAGTAGCCCTAATACTGCATCCGAAGCATTATCCCCCGAACGTGTATGTGTACTACGTGTATGTGTACTACGTGTATGTGTACTACGTGTATGTGTACTACGTGCAATAGCTCCCTCATTTCCAGCATTCCTGCTCGTGGTGGTATTCCGCAGAGAATCCATATGCGCCTTTAGATACGAGCCCGCTCGACCTGCCACATCAAGATTTCGATCCCCCTGCGCTACCACCATGAGTGCCACAGCCCGAGCAACAGCCTTTTCGCAATTTTCATTTTCATTTTCATCGCCATTGCTATTGCTATTTTCATCACCACAGTCCATGTCATTCTCGTCATTCTCATCACGCCCACCTTCACTCCTGTCGCTCTCTCCCCTACCGTTACCGTTACCGATACCGATACCGATACCGTTGCCCTTTCCATTGTTCCTTTGTGCCACATGAAACGGATCAAATCTCCGACAGGGAGCTATAAAATCCAACAGGGCCAATTTTAAATCCTTCAACCTGGATCCACTCGCATGTTCCAATGCCCAATTTTTGGCCGTGACGGAGTTACCCGCAACCAGACGATCTGTTCCAATTTGGGATAGACCCGGGGGAGGCAGATTCGTCCCCGTCCCCGTCTGTGTGTTCGTGTTTGAACTTTGATAGAGCAATACGTCGAGAAAGAGGTCGTAGAGTGTTGCACTGATGGAATTATTGTGTCTGCACATTCCTCGCAGTACATCCATGGGATGATATTGTGCTTCTTTTTCTTCCTTTTCCTCCTGAATTCCATCGTCCTTGTCCTTGTCCTTCTTGTCTGACTCTGATCCATCATTTGTCTTTGCCTTTCTCTTTTTACTGCGATAAACAACTAACCCCTCGACAGCCCTCAGAACCAAATGTGCCACTTGAAACGCTTGATTCTTTTTTGCGACTGAAACAACTGAATCTGAGTAACCATCAAGACTCGAGTGTTTGTCCAGCACCGCGACTAAACCCGGTAGCATCCGTTCAAGTTCCTCCACTGGACACCTTGGCATACCAATGGTCATGAAGGTCAGGGATAGATTGAGTGTAAAGGGATTAATGTCAATCTTAATGGCTGTATGGTATTGCGATTGGGATTG
>Ga0115005_10004172_pt1 | contig 11523 bp, 6 predicted proteins | sample ArcOceMetagenome_FD_87163 | JGI IMG/M metagenome (GOLD analysis project Ga0115005, IMG submission 87163) | Marine eukaryotic phytoplankton communities from Arctic Ocean - Arctic Ocean - Greenland ARC118M Metagenome | ecosystem: Environmental > Aquatic > Marine > Oceanic | place: Arctic Ocean...
AAACCGGGAAGACCGCAAGAAAAGACAGCAGAAGGCTACGAAGCAAGAAATGAAAAAGAAATCTGCCAAGAATATGAAATGTATGAGTTGCTCTAAAGAGAAGCATATTGAGAAATTTAGTTCGAAACAGTTGAAGAAGGGAATGAATGGGGATAAAGTGTTTTGTGGAAGATGCGAGGAGAAAGGTAAAATTCAAAGCAAATGGGGGAGTGGGTTTGGGAAGTATAGTACAACTATTTCCGTTGCAAAGACAGAGCGATCGAAACCTAGCTTTCTGACGACGGTTGTACCGTGGTGCAATGGATACGCACAGAAACAGGTCAATGGTCTACCTGCAAATTTGACTATATATGGTTATAGTCGAGAGTCCTTCAGTCGCTTATCTAATGAGGATTTAGAACAAGAGGCGGTGTGGACGAAAAGTCAACTCTGGTCGACTGGTGATGGAATTCGAAGCCTCCTTCGGTTTCTTCATCAAGAAAAGAAATCTGCTTACGGGACGTTCCTTCTACCAAACGGCAAAGACGGATTCTTTGTGATTCCTTTCGACCAGACGCCACCAACAGATATTTTTATTTGCAAGTATGTCATTGGTCTTGGAGTAACTGGCTCAGATCCAAAAGAGGAATTTGGATCCACCGCTTCCAACGAAGGGAAAGAATCAACTTCAACCTTGCGGAAACTACTTGCAGCAGAATACAAGACAAGTCAATCTCTTGATGAAGTACCGAAAGGATCTGTAGCAGCCAAAAAATACTATGCAGGCCCAGTGGCATCTTCAGCTCCTCCTGGGCGTACCGGTAGTGATTGGTTCAGAGAGAGAATTGTCATCAAAGATTCTAAAGGGGAGACCTCCGAAGAAGAGAGTTCTGATTTTGTAGGTGGCGTTTCGTTGTAGATTCAAGATGCAGTTATAATGAGATCACATGTAAAGAAGAAAGAGCCCAATTCATTTGCTGCATTGGAAAGCTTGTAGACAAGTTACACGAAAACGAATTGATATCAAGCCGCGATCATTATTATTTGACTTTTGTGAACTGATCATTGATGGAAACGTGGAGATGGAAAATATCAAATTGGGGTTGGCAGTTGGCAGATCCACGCATATTCATGGTAATATTTTTCCGAGCTTGATAAATCGGAGCCTGAACAGCACAAATGAAGGTAAGCAATAAGCTTTTGTAAAAGAAATGTCAATTGCACTGTGAGCACCAAGTTGTTTTAACAAGGAGAATGCCGAAGAAGTGTGTAGACACAAAGGAATCGATCATTACGGCATTGTTGGAGATAAACACGACGCCGATTTGAATGCGATAATGCACATTTTGATAATGTTCGCAAATAAACATTTCCCCAGCGGGAAGGACAAGAATACTCGTAAGAAAGAGGGCACAAATTCAAAATGGTTTTTATTCGAAAGCTTAAAATCGTCTAGACAGCATTTTACTCCGCAAGTGCTCTTACTGTGTCTGATGCATGCACCGTAAAGTGCGCACTGTTAGCTGCGCCTGCTTAACCAATTGTAATCCTTGTCCTCTGATCCATTGAAACGAAGTGTTATCTTCTAAGTCGCAGCATCCTCCGAGCGAGGCAGATCTATTTGAATTATAAAATTTGGAGTCGCATATTTTGAAGACGACTAGTTTTATTTGATAGTATAGTAGTACTACGTGTAGCTAGTATGTCTCTTTAAAAAAATAGTAAACCATCGTCATCAATACGTCGGTCGCCTTCGATCGGCTTGACTTTCCTTGCAAACTTCAGTATTGCGTTGTTATTTCGAGAATTTTCTCATTTTTTTGCGGACAGTTTACGGTTCTCAAAAGTTGCTGACACGTCAGAAACGTCAGAATTTGAATGAACTGATTGTGATGATGATTCCGATAAGAAAACATCCTGAACCACGTCGACCACGTCCGTACCTTGAACCAAGCGAGCTTGAACCTTGTCGTACTGACACACGTCTGAATTTTCGAGAAACTGATTGTGATAACGATTCCAAAAACTCCGTTGTCATCTCTCTTACTTAGGGATTCGATTGGGTATTACTCCTTAGGGTTCGGCTACGGTAATCATCTCGGACATCGAATTAGTACCGTATTGTGTATCCAGCACAAGAAAGCCCATCACACCGAAAAGGAAACAAGACTATGAACTCAAACGACGCAAACGATCGAATGCTCACATTCTTCACTGGAAGACCAAAGAATGAAAGAATCCGAAAAGAAAAAGCGATCAAGTTCCCTTTGAAGGTAAGGTTCGAAAGAAGAAGGGCAAATTAATATCGCTGCAAGCAAGACGTCGTTCCTCTCGCTGGTGCGAGGAATCGTCGTGCTTGTTGTACGACTGCTGCTAGATTGTGCTATAGTTTATAAGTCTTTTGAAATTCGTGCCCTCCTCACAGTTGGTCACTACTATCCTATCCAACCTTCGCAACAGCTCATGTACGCCTTAGAATGCGGCGATTACAATCACATCGTCACTTGGTCATTAGCCGATGGAGGACTCTCGTTCTTCATTCTTGATACCAGGGCGTTCGCGAAGTATGTGCTTGCTGCTTTGTTCAAGAAGGCAAAGTTCGATAGCTTCCAGCGCAAGCTTTATCGCTGGGGTTTCGTCAAGAACAAGCGTATGAGAGGGAACAAGAAGAAGACTATGCTGTCATTCTTGCATCCCTACTTTCGCAAGGGCGACTTCGAGTTGGCATTGAAGATGACGTGCAGCGGTCCTGGATCTGCCTCGAATAGGATGACAAGCGTGTTCACATCACCTCCCGGTAGTAATGGTGTGTTGAGGAGCACAGGGACAGATCTAATGGTTGGAGCTACCTATAATACTGCTACAGGAGGCTACCAGGACACGGAGGCAAGAAACACCACGAACGCTTCTCTGACCTTTGTCGATGGCGTACGCGCTACTGCACCTGCTGATTTACTGGGAAATCAGCGCCATCGTGTCTTCCGTGAATCAAGCCTCGGCCTTCGTCGAGATCCGATGATCTTGTCGATGTTTGGTAATGCTGTAGGAGGGGTGAACAACAAGATAAGCAGCGGTGGAGTGACTGGTCGTCTTTCTACTTCTGAAAGCAATCAGCGCTTCTATCAAGCACCTTGTTATCACCATGACCCTTGCCACGATAGCGGTGGTTTACGGAATAAAAATAGAGGAACGATAAGGGTGCGATGTCTTCCTGGCATGGATTCCTTACATCGTCGCCAGCAACCACTATCATTGAGAAGAATCGCCACACCTCGGCAGGAGGGAAGGTTCTCATCAGGTGGTATGTTACTATCTATGAAGGATCAGCAGTCTATTATCCAGGATGCACTGGATGTTTTGCAAATCGCGTGATCGCCACCTTTTGTAGTGCAGTACTCTTTCATTCCTCAGGAGGGCATGAAACAGGGAAGAGTGAACACCTTGGCATGCTAGGAAAAGAGGCAGCAAATGCATGTTTGAGGCTGCAATCTGTGATCTTGCTATGATGTATGGTGACTGACTCAGTATGTATAAAAGAAGTCGCCAAGTACGAAGAGGATCAACATCATAATTTGTACTCCAAAGAAGGAGAATTCACATGGCCTTCACCTTGGCACGCCTAATAATTTAGTGATTTCAACATTTGTAATGGTGCATTCCTGTAAAGACAGTTGGTACGCCAAGAAGTAATGATTAAATACTGACTGGTTGCAGTATGAATTAATTGCTAATTGTCTCTGAGTGCTTGATGATTATTGAATGCTTGATCGTTGATCGATGAAGGTTGTTGTGGTTGTTGGTTTTAATCATGATTCTGCAACTCTCTTTCTTCTCCCTTCTGGTATTACAGTTAAGAATTAGAAACGGAATGCCAATCTATTGAATCTGCTTCCCACTATTTCAAAAATTATATTACACTCTCACATTTTTAAAGACTGTACTCGCTGCTGAATACAAAGGATCGTTAATTTGAATCTAATGATAGTATCATCTTTCATTGAACTATTTCGGCTGGGCAATGAGGAGATCCTCAAAATCCATGTCTTGTTTTGTTTCCGATGTACCGCAGTATTGCACAGCAAAACCCGTTTCACAACAAATCTCCGACTGACAGAAGTCCTGCTTCTATTATTTAGGAAATAAATCTCTCGAAATATGCTTTTTGATCTATTATCGGCATCGTGCATAAAAGAAGCGATATTTAGAATGGTGGTTGGAGTCAACTTTTTGTTGCCTTTTCTTCCCAATACTACATGATCTAGAACCAGCTGGAGAAGGATCTAAACAATCGCAATCTAGACACCAGTCTCCTTCGATGGGATTATATTCCGAGAATGGAATGTGCTAACAGTGATATCTTCTGGGCGTTGAATATTACTCATGTTCTCCGTTGACGGTTTTGGGTAACATCCGAGAAGTTTGTAAACACTCGATTCTGTATTCTGTACTGCTCAGCATCTTTTTCAGGAATTTCTCACGTTATGCTCAGGAAATTCTTCTGAAAAAGCTCAGGAAAATTTCAGGAAACTTCCCGAAAAAGTTAAGTAAGTTATTTGTTAATTTGATATAAGCAACTTTTGATATGTTATGACGCTACTAGCTAGTAGTCTTGTCTCCTCTACTACCGTAATTTGTACTTGTTTGTTTGTTCGTATAGAAGAAGCAACAATATGTACAAGTGGTCTCTATATCATCCGTGAGTTGCACCAGCTCCATCTCGGCATATAATGGCCCCGTAGCGTTCACTTTAACTTGTTAAACGCGGAGAGAAAGAAGTGCTTGTTCAATTTCTTGGAAAAGTCTTTTGTCGGCACTATGAGCACTTCTTGTTGTTCTTCCATCGTGAAACTTTTGTCCTCGTCCAATAATAGTACACGTAGGAGATGGGGAAAGCAGTAAACCATCGTCGTCGATTCGTCGGTCACCTTCGATGGGTTTGACATTCCTTGGGAACGTATCATTCACAATAACAGTACTACAGCGCGTAGGAGCTGGGGAAAGCAGTAGACCATCGTCATCAATACGTCGGTCATCTTCGATGGGCCTGACATTCCTTGGGAAAGTATTCACATGAGATCTTCGGTTGCGTTGAATATTCATGTTCACTGCTACACGTAATTGAAATTAATTGAAATTCTTCTTTTTATTGATTCGATGCTTCGTCTTTTTATGAGTAAATAATTTTGCTGGGTTCCAAACGAGAAGTTTTAAACTTTAAGCTTTCTCTTAAAGTCGTTGGGAAGTGAGAACAGGGAACTTGACGCTTCCTCTTTTTAAAGAGGAAGCGTCGACTTTTTAAAAACTTGACGCTTCCTCTTCTTCTTACATTCCGGGAATGGAATGTGTCCATTCTCATGTTATCAATTTCTGAGAGGCGCTTCTTCCGAAATCAGAAACCGAATGGTGCTCCATGATCTTCAATCAAGTCATACCTATGTACAATCTGGCTAGGTCCAATTTACGGTCGAGGCCTAATTCGAGGTTGACGCGTCGACGCCGAGCGAGGCGAGGTGCAATTCAAGATCCAGTGGTCGTTACGGATCGACATACAGGCGACAGGTAGCAGCAGGTAGAGGAACTGACGTGCCTTCTTCGAGTAAATCGCCTTTCAAGAAGCAGCCACTTCCTCCATCCTACTGTATGTTTGCACGGCAACATAAAGACGCGATATCTGCCGGATCGCCAATCACCAATCACCAATCACCAAACCTCGATCATTGAATATTGAATATTGAATTGAATACATCATGCATAAAATCCCATAAAAATATCAAATTGAAATTGAAAATGCAAGGTAGTGTATGTACCTTCTATTCAAATTATATGTATGTAAATGACTTAGTTTCTATCTAAAGGCGCGTTACGAACGATGCTTTCTCGGTAAGAGGAAGCATCCTTTGCGAATTTGCTCCAGACTTTCCATGTTTTGCTCTCTTACAGCAACCAGAGTGTTCAGTGCTTGAGAAATACACGGATGTAGTGTAACTGTGTTCATTGCCGTTACTTCTTTTGCCAAGGCAACAATACTTTCATCTCCAACACCAACCCAGAGACTGAATGCAGTTCCCAAGATCAATCCGTGCAGGGATACAAAGAGGTTTCCATCAAAAGTAACATTGTGTACAATATCTGGACATTGATTGATAGTCTTCAAGGTCAGAATGATATGACCAAGAGCAGCCTTGAATGAAGTATGAAGAGTAGCGAAGAGATCGCTTGCACTTTCATTGCGCCCGTAGTCCAATGGAAATTCAGCCAGTCTGACGATGGCTATCTGGATGATAACGAGTGTCTCCACGTAAGGATTAGGATCTTCCTCCTCAAATATCTTACGTTCAGTGCTTAGGTTCAAAATTTCGTCCGGCTTTGGTGCATGCAGAGTGCATTCATACTCTTTGACTGTTGTGCTCAATTTGCTTTGGATATCACCGCAAACAGAAACTAAGCGACTCAGTAATAGGTTGTACATTTCCAAGGTAGAATATTCCATAGTTAAGCGTAGAGATACTTGCTCCAGATTCATCAAAGACACTTTTGGGGCTAGAATTTTGTTTCTCGAAAGAGATACTGCTCTTCCAGCTGCACATCTTACATCTTCATCACTGTCTTGGAAAAGTTCCAGTAACTTCAAGCACAGCTGCAGCTTTGATTCTTCGATGTGTGGCCCAATTTGTCTGCAGTCTTCGTTTGACATGTGGACAAGCCCACTTTCTTGCATAGCTACTGCTGCACTATAGCGGATCTTCCAACTAGATAACGGGTGAGTCGACTGATCAATCAGGCTTACAAAGGTCTTGATAAAACTGGCCAATTCAGCGTGACTGCCATATGCTTCATTCGCTGACATATCGGAAACGGCGAAAGAGGCAAATTCAAGAGCATTTCCAGCTAATCCGTTTCCTCCACTTAGATTTTCTGGTTTGACTTCAGCAGCACCAGTCATGTCATATCCACTGCTATAAAGTAGGACGGAGGCAATTTTCCACAAATCTGGTGCAGAGACTTCGATTAAATTTGTGACACGGGTTGCTGTACCAGCATTAACACACGTAATGTTTAGTGCATGAATTGCTTCAAGTGCAATTCTGGATAGGCGGCGCAGGGTTGGAGGATGAGCACAGTTTTTGTCTCTGCGCGAAATTCTAGAAAGACATTTGAATGCTAGCTTTGCAACAGCAGACAGAATTTCTCTCTTCACCGATATTTCACATGATTGGCTGTCTTCAACCGCATCGTAAATTCCTTTTTTAAACGATTTTACAGAATGCAACATCACATCGTAATTACAGCTTTCGAAGCAGTGCTGAACAATATGAATACAACGGCTTCGATCCTCAGACGAACAAGAAAACTCGAAAATACAAATGAAAGCAATTCTGGACGCAATGCTGGATGCAGCTTTTCCGAGATCTGAGAGGCCGACCGTGCCACTGGAAGGACCTGTTTTCCTTGATAAAAATTCTACACAGCGTACCACCTTGAAAGCTGTTTCAAGAAGATTTGATGCGCCTGCTCTATCAATATTGATAGCAGAAAAAGAGTTGGGGCAGACGATGTGCCAAGCATCTAAAGCTGCCGAAGTACAGAACGGAGGACTGGCCAATGTGAACTCACACCAAGTGGCATAATATAAAATGGCTTCCTGAAGCCTTTCTTCAACGAATTTCTCAGGTTGCGCAGAAGAGCCGAGCAAGAACTTGATGGCCAGTAAAATACCGTGGTCTTGATTGTGCGAGACTGGCTCAGATTTTGGAGCGAAGATCGAAAGCTTTTGAGTGCACTTGTTCAAAATGTCACGCCTTGAATTAGTAGCATCCTCATAATTACTATCACCACTACAAAGTACTACAAGAGCTCGAGCAGCTGCTAGTCTGACTTTATGATGAACATGGCCAAGACAATCTATTATAGGGTCAACAAAAAGATTCGATGCTTCGTCGTCACCTGCCTGGGCCCGTTGCATAGATAAAGGCTGAAGACGGGCAAGCAGTAATAATAGAGGAAACAGCGTCGGGTGAAAGGAATCTTGGAAGAGAGCGTTCGCATTCTCCTCTTTTATTAATGACAAAAGACTTGTTGCCAACGGTGGATAGTTACGAAATAGCTCTTTGCATGTCACAGCACTTGTTGTACGTTTGTCATTCGTATTTCCTAGAGCCATGTCTGCATTCTTGTCTGCATCGACGACCCTTAGCATTGCAGCCGCAAAACACATTGTCGCAGAGTTTCGAATAGCCCAAGAAGAGTCTTTGTATCCAATCAAGGAAGAAATGATACTATCACCGACAAAAGCTCGCATTTCACTCGCGAGCGGTGCATCAAGAATAACCAAACGGAGTATATTCAATGCATGAACTCTCGAACGTTCCTTGCAGAAACATATTAGAAAAAATGATAAAAGGCAACAAACACTAAACACGACACGCACCCAACCAAACGTACCTGATAGCATGAGTCTGGTACAAATGATTCAATGCCTTCTGAGGCAATAGTCTTCGAGTACACAAACATTTCTCTATCCGAAGAGCTCCATTTCTGAAGCTGTGTTTCCATGGCAGACGTAGCTGGGAGGGACAGTCTAATAATGTTGGACAAAATATGCGGAAATAGAAACCTAGGAGAGACCTGTTCAGATCGAAGGATAGACAGAAATCCAAGTCCGTAGCCTGTTGATCGACGGAGGGTGCTATCACGAACAAGCTCCACTGATGAAATTCCGTGTAACAGTTTTTCCGACCAATCACTTGGTAGGTGTCTTATATCATTAGCCATACGGATTCCGGAATAACAAATGGAACAGAGTTTCTGCAAAGACTTGTGTGCTGCAAAAGCAGCCCCCTGATGCTTCAAAGAGGTAAGTGTGCTAATCAGAAGGTCCCCGGCAATGGTGAAGAGGCCAGCATCTTTGACCGGGGCTGAAACCGTAATAGAAGAAAGAGCTGCACACGCTTCCTTGATCAGTAACCAGGTGCCCATGATAACTCTCTGCTTGAGGAGCCGCATCTTTTTTTCAATGTCATCGACGAGGTCCAAAGAGGAAAAAGTTGCATTTGCACCTATTGCGCTAGTGTTAACATTCAGTGGAACGTTTTTCCCCTGCTGTGTTCTAGCATTTTTCCATGTTTCTTCCTCAGCTCCCTTGTCAGCAGATGGACTATCTGAAGTATCTTCCTTGATGTCAGCAACGACAACAAGGGAAACTTCAATGGCTTGAAAGCAAATCCTTGTCATTGAATGATACAGAGCGTCAGCATTGGGGATGCCTTCAAATGTCGTTCGCTCGACAATGAGTCTGATTGCTTGCAAGAGCCCATGTGCAAGAGGTAATTCTAACGTTTCGTCCTTTGCGGAGAAGGCAGCATCCGTGCCATTGCCATTCAATATGCCAAGAGAAGACCTCATCATGATGACTCTGCGTTGTAAAATCTTTGAGAGTTCCTCCAAGAAATTGAATTGACCTTCTCGTGTGCTTTGGATTGTGCAGAGAACGGAAATCATTCTTGCGCCAGTGTCTGCTTCACGCTGACGGGGAGAAGAGGCAAGGTGAAATGCTCTCGCTTGAAAAAGTTTTGCGCTTTCTACGTTAGAAAGTGTCGCCGGAATCATTAATTCGTGTTCCTTGGCATACTCCAAGACATCAAGTAATACTCCATATGCAGAGGAACGCGTGCTATCCCACATAGAATTCATCAAACAAAGAAGAGTTGCAATTACATCGTCACTGAGAACACTGACCATGACGTCTCGACACCATTCTTCTTGTTTCGGGAGGAGCCTTCTGACTTGGGAATGTTTGTTTACTTTCTTCTCCTTTGCCAGGGTTGTTCGTTCCTTCGACGCAAACGACACTAAGCAATCAATCATAGACAGAGACCATTTTTCTTTCTCTGAAACGGTACCAGGATATGCAGCTTGTTGAACAAAGATATCACGAAGTAAGAAAGTGTTGACAAATCTCAATAGATGTGAGTCACAAGAATTGCCATCCTTTGCTTCTGCATCTGAAAATCGGTCAAGAAGAGACCGCAGGGCTTGCGTAAGAGATCCAATGTATTCCTTATCTGAACATTTGAAAGAATATGGCAAAGCTTCTTTCCACAAATCCGCTTCTAAACCAAGGCAATGGAGAGCAGACAATGGTGTTTCGTCGTATGTGAAAAGGACCGAAGATAGACTTAGAAATGCTGCTAAGCGAAGTCTATCTGATTCGTGGAACAATGTTGTTTGGACCAAAGGTAGCGGAAGGGCTTTTGCAATGGCCTTGGCCAAAACCGTACTACATGAATTCAACTTCAACAGTCTCAGTTGTTGTGCATGCCTGACAATCTATTATACATACAATGTCAGTAATTCGTATGGTATACAGCGCAAACATAAAGATATCCTCCACAGACTCACCTCAAACTTTGCCCAAAGTATGGCTTCGACATCACGATTATTTGCATCATCGTCGCCCTGGCTTGAAACTTCATCTAATAAGATGGCAAATGCATGGGATGCATCTACCCTATAACCTTTCCCACCAACAAATGTGATCAAAAGAGGCAGACAAAACGAGGCAACGCTAATCCTGCTAGAGGCATCAGATCCTAGCAATGCTGCTGCAAGCGGTGGAGCCCACAACTTGTTCCAACCTTCCAACAGCATAATATGTTCTTCCTCCACGCCGGCCTTCTCGGCAGACACTGTGAATTCCTGCGCCTGGGTCGTTTGGCTCTTTATTTTTTGCAGCTTGCGGCGTTTCTTTTTGTTCCCCTCTTGATGCTTGCAAAGGTCGATCCCAGCTCCCTTGTGCATCTCGACTCGAAGCATGGATATCAATTTCCCAAGTAATTCAGCAACAGCTCCAGAGCTATTCCCCCTCCGTCCAATCTCTGTCAAGAAAGACGAAATCAAGGATGACGACGACGACGATCCATTCGATGGAGCTTCTGCAAGTTGAATAAGTTTCGATGCGCCAACTTTGGGCAACAACGCCTCAAGAGCAACATACTTGCCTTTCCTCGTCGATGGTTGGGCAAGGACTCTCCTCACTAGAACATCAATCGACTTTGTCTCTCCCACCACCCCCTCATCAAGCACACCCATCAACTTCACAAGACTCTGAAATAATCCCGGCACAGCACTCCCAATTTGTCTACTGGGCGGACTTTCCCAAGTCTCAAGTGCAACCCTTAGAACCTTGTCGGACAATATCCTTGCCTGCTCGCTCAATTCCATATTATTTGCGGATCCCAAGACCAAGACAGTTTTCCATCGTCCCAATGCTGTTTCGAGACCTTTGAGTGCCAGCAATCGTGCACCATTTTCAGTTGAAACATCTGCAATGCGTAAAATAAACAATGTGATTGGATCAATCAATAGAATGTTGCTGCTCGTACTTGTACAATCGCCATCAGTGATGGACGTCGCAAGCACGCCATCTGGCAGTGTTGCAGCCATTCCCTTGACAATAGCAATTTGATTCAGCTGTGGCAATCCTTTCAATGCGATGGAAACAATGTCAACAATTGTTTGTTGTCCACAGACAGTATCAGTATCAGT
>Ga0115005_10004173_pt1 | contig 11523 bp, 10 predicted proteins | sample ArcOceMetagenome_FD_87163 | JGI IMG/M metagenome (GOLD analysis project Ga0115005, IMG submission 87163) | Marine eukaryotic phytoplankton communities from Arctic Ocean - Arctic Ocean - Greenland ARC118M Metagenome | ecosystem: Environmental > Aquatic > Marine > Oceanic | place: Arctic Ocean...
ACATCAACACCGGCCGGCGCGATAAATTCAAAGTCGGATGATTTCAAACGGCTGTCAGACATCACATTTTGAAAGCGGATGATGGTTTTTTGACCTACTTCATCCTGAATGACCATGCGCTGGATTTGTTTGCTGCCATTGAATTCAATACGCAACCGATCGAATAACACATCGACCTGCTTAGGGATTAACACAAAATGCTGCTCATCCTGAAGCGTCTCTGAGTATATATCGTACTCATTCGCTATTTGCTTGGTGTCGCCTGATAACAACAAGGCAGGCGTAGCAGACAGTTTTTTATTTAATGCCTGCATGGTCACTTGCTCAAGGTCTGCATCATATTGCCACAAGGCTTCGCCATTACTGATCAATAGTTGTGCGTAAGGTTCAAGACTTTCCCAGCGAAATTTATTTGGATGCTTAAGAGATAGCTTTCCTTTTTGTGTTTGCAATAAGGTGCCTTTGCCGTCAAAAGTATGCTGTACGAAATCCGCAGAAACATTATTTAACTGATTTAAATTTTCCGATAGCGCGTCATATTCTGGATTTTGAGCCATTACTAAGCTTGATAAGAATAAACATACGGACACTAAATACTTCATAAATTTCCTTAACTAACGGGAGGTGGCGCGAGAACTTCTCGAGAACCATTTTGACTAGGAGTCGATACCACTCCGGCTTGTTCCATTGATTCAACCAATCGAGCAGCTCGGTTGTAACCGATTCTTAATTTACGCTGCACACTTGAGATGGATACTTTTCTGGTTTGCGTGACAAAAGCAACCGCTTCATCGAATAATGCATCGCCTTCCCCTTCGTCACTTTCATTACTAAAGCCAGGAATTACGACACTGCTATCTCCACCTTCAGTAATAGATTCAATAAATACCGGAGTGCCCCGTTTTTTCCAATCAGCAACGACCGCATGCACTTCATGGTCATCGACAAACGCCCCATGAACACGAATTGGCAGTGAGGTACCTGGCGGCAAGTACAACATATCACCATGACCGAGAAGCTGCTCAGCGCCACCTTGGTCAAGAATGGTACGAGAATCAATACGGGAGCTCACCTGAAACGCCATGCGTGTGGGAACGTTGGCTTTTATTAAGCCTGTAATAATATCAACCGAAGGCCGCTGAGTGGCCAGTATTAAGTGAATACCCGCGGCACGCGCTTTTTGTGCAATACGTGCAATTAGTTCTTCAACCTTTTTACCAACAATCATCATCATGTCGGCAAATTCGTCAATCACAACGACAATATAAGGCAATTTACCTAAATCAGGTGCGTATTCTTCAAAGCTTTCTTCTGGATTCCAGAATGGATCTTTTATTGGCTCGCCTGCTGCCATGGCATCCAACACTTTTTTGTTGTAACCCGCTAGGTTTCGCACACCTAAGGCGGCCATTAATTTATAGCGACGCTCCATTTCCCCAACACACCAACGCAAACCATTTGCGGCTTCTTTCATGTCTGTAATAACGGGGGTCAATAAATGCGGTATACCTTCATAGATAGACAGCTCAAGCATTTTAGGGTCGATCATGATCATTCTTACATCATCTGGCCCTGCTTTATAAAGCATACTGATAATCATGCTGTTTACACCCACAGACTTACCTGAGCCCGTGGTACCAGCTACCAATAAATGAGGCATTTTGGCTAAATCGGCAGTCACAGGGTCGCCTGCTATATCGTGACCAAGTGCAAACGATAACGGCGATGACATTTTTTGGTATTCATGTGACGCCAATACATCACCAAGAAAGACCATGGCGCGATTTTCATTTGGCACTTCTAAACCCATAACGGACTTACCCGGTATGACTTCAACCACCCGCACACTGATCATTGCCAAAGAGCGAGCTAGATCACTTGCAAGGTTGGTTATTTTGGAAGCTTTAACACCTGGGGCAGGTTGTATCTCAAAGCGTGTAATTACAGGGCCAGGATTCACCGCCACCACTTCAATTTTAACGCCAAAATCGCTCAACTTTTGTTCAAGCAAACGTGACATTTCTTCTAATTTCTCTTGGCTATAGCCAGTCTCTTGCGGGCCGTCCTCATGACTCAGTAAATTAAGGGAGGGCAATTGTGTTGGCTCGAATAACTTTCCTTGAACACTACTGGTGCCTTTTGATTTCTTCTCAAACGGCTCAATTTTAATTTTCTTCTCTTCAGCAATCGTCTGAATTTTTTCAACTATTTTTGTTACGGGTTTTTTAGCAACTGCGACAGGCTCGGATACGGTGGTTTTTGCTGCACTAGCTGCAGAAGATTGCTGACGCAAAACTGGGATAGAATCTTTAATCTGTTGATCACTGCTGACTAAGTTGCGTACAAGAGTGGGCTCTAAATGTTTTTTTGAGTCTGTTGTTTTTACAGAAGATAACGAGGAAAGTTTGGCTTTAATAAAAGCCAGTATCGTTAACGTTTTACCGCCAAGCACATCCAGAGTGGCCAGCCAAGCAATATCACCGCACACAGTCAGGCCAAATAGAAAGGTCACAACAAGTAAAATGGTTGCACCAGCCAAGCCGAGATAGGTAGCCAGAGGATTGGCCAAGGTTTGACCAATAACACCACCCGCTCCACCAGGCAGGCCTTGAGTGCCATCATACAGATTGGTTAACACTGCACCTGAAACCACTACTAACAAAACGCCAGCGAAGCGCCAAGACCAACCTGCCCAACCATATTGAATGTCATCGCCTCTAAAACGCTGCACACCTCGAACAATCGGAATCACCGCTAACAAATATGCCATATGACCAAGCAGCGAAAATAAAACATCGGCAATAAACGCCCCTATTCGCCCGCCATAATTAGCCACAGCCAAGTCCGTTTGTGATTGCCTCCAGCCGGGATCACTAGCGCTATAGGATAATAGCGATAGCAACAGAAAAGCCGCCAACGAGACGAGCAAAAATACCCGCCCTTCTCGGATCACCGCTTTTAACTGGGAATGCCAATCGATATTAACTTTTTCTTTATTTTGAAGCACTTAGCCACTAGCCTAGGATATTGTATTTATTGAACCTGATTGTACTGTGTCAGCCGAAATTATCTAGCAGGCTTTCTAATATGTCCCAACCGATTCACTGGTTAACTGAAGATCCAAGTGTATTTCCCCATTACGATTACGCATTTGATGAGCCCAACGGCCTTTTGGCCGCCGGTGGAGACTTATCATGCGAACGTTTATTAACCGCCTATAGCTTAGGCATCTTTCCTTGGTACAGTGAGGGTGAGCCGATTTTATGGTGGTCACCCGATCCTAGGTCAGTGATTTTCCCACGCCACTTCAAACCCTCTCGCAGTCTTTCAAAGGTGATAAAGAAAGGCCATTTCAGCATCACAAGTGATACCTGTTTCAGTCGAGTAATGCGTGAGTGTGCCGCACCTAGGGACGGACAAGATGGCACCTGGATCAACGCAGAGATGATCAAAAGTTATGCTCAATTACACGAATTGGGCTTTGCTCATTCGATAGAATGCTGGTTCGATAATGAACTTGTGGGTGGCCTGTATGGTATTGCTATTGGGAAGGCTTTTTTCGGAGAATCCATGTTTTCTCGCCACAGCAATGCGAGTAAGGTGGCGTTTGCCGCACTTTGTCACAATTTAAACGCTCGAGGCTTTGAGATTATTGACTGCCAAGTTCATAATCCTCACTTAGAAAGCCTAGGCGCCGAAGAGATCGCGAGGAGCGATTTTTTAGATACACTCAACAAGGCCACCAAGCAACAACCGACTGGAGAATGGCACTTTGGATGACGCAAATCCCCATTCAGCACAGCAAATTAAGCTTCTCACATTAAGCGAAGATCATGCTTGTAGTTACCTGCCTAACCACAAAGCCAATTCCGTTTTCTTGGATCATCAAACACCACCGAGCTGGCAGCAGTACTCTCAATTAACTCGCATTGGCTTTCGTCGTTCCGGCGATCATTTTTATCGCCCTCATTGCAAGCAATGTGACGCCTGCATGTCGTGCCGCGTTCGCACGCAGGAAATCAACCTAGACAGCAAACGATTTAAGCGCATCCTCAATCGTAATAAGCACCTGAGCTACACATTAACTCAATCGACCTACACCCAAGAACATTACAGCCTGTATGAGAAATACATCAATGCGCGCCACAGTGATGGCGACATGTACCCACCGAGCCAAGAACAATACCAGAATTTTTTAGTCTACCCAGCCAAGTACTCTTATTTCCTTGAAATAAGAGACCAAGAGAGACTCATTGCTTGCTGTGTCACTGACGCGTTAGATGATGGTTTAAGTGCCATCTATACATATTTTGACCCAGACCTTGAAAAATCGAGTCTTGGCTCCTTAGCCGTTCTATTACTGTGTAAAGTTGGCCGTGAAATGAACCTACCGTATATTTATTTGGGTTACTGGATAAAAAACAGCCAAAAAATGCACTATAAGGTTCAATTTCAGCCATTAGAGATATTTAATGGTGATAATTGGCAATCCTTGCCTGCACAGGCCTAGCTAATTGCTTGAAAATCAGGCAGAATGCGCTCCGTTTTTAATGTTACCCAGGTGAATGAATGTCTAGAGAAGACCACATTGAAATGGATGGTGAGGTAATCGATACCCTTCCAAACACAATGTTCCGCGTAAAGCTTGAAAACGGCCATGTTGTAACGGCTCACATTTCAGGCAAGATGCGTAAAAACTATATCCGTATTTTGACAGGCGATAAGGTTAAAGTTGAATTAACCCCTTATGACCTGAGCAAAGGGCGCATCACTTACCGCGCTCGCTAATAAAAAAAGCCCCAATGGGGCTTTTTTTATATCTAAAAACTGGAGAGTCTAACTCTCCAGTTCAACTACCTCATCATGCACAACCAATAAAACGATCTCATCATCTTTAAGGTCAATCCGAACGGTTCCACCCTTCTCTGACAACTCACCAAACAATATTAATTCAGCCAATGGTTTCTTAACTTTCTCTTGAATCAATCTTGCCATAGGACGAGCGCCCATTTGAGGGTCATAGCCATGTTCGGCTAGCCACTCCCTTGCGTTATCAGCTGCATAAATCACAACCTTTTTATCATCCAGCTGAGCTTGAAGCTCTGTTAAGAACTTATCAACCACGTGCCCGATGACATCACGACCAAGAGAGTCGAACTGAATAATCGCATCCAAGCGGTTGCGGAATTCAGGGGTAAACTGCTTACGAATAACTTCCATACCATCCGTTGCATGGTTTTGCTCATTAAAACCAATAGAACGTCGGCTGCTTACTTCTGCACCCGCATTGGTGGTCATAATTAAAACCACATGTCGGAAATCCGCCTTACGTCCATTGTTATCTGTCAGCGTGCCGTGATCCATCACTTGAAGCAGTAGATTAAAGACATCTGGATGCGCTTTTTCAATCTCATCAAGTAACAAAACACAATGCGGGGTTTTGTTGACTGCCTCAGTGAGCAAACCACCTTGGTCATAACCCACATAACCTGGAGGCGCACCAATCAAACGTGAAACAGTATGGGCTTCCATGTACTCAGACATATCAAATCGCACTAGCTCCATACCCATCACATGGGCCAGTTGCTTCGTCACCTCTGTTTTACCGACACCAGTAGGACCAGCAAACAAAAACGAGCCAATTGGCTTCTCAGGTGCTTTCAGTCCAGCACGAGAAAGCTTGATTGCATTGGCAAGAGAGGTGATCGCCTCATCTTGACCAAACACCATCATCTTCATGTTTTTGTCTAGACTCTGTAGGGTCTTCTTGTCATCCACATTAACAGTGCGCGACGGAATACGGGCAATACTCGCCACCACTTTTTCAACATCGGACACTTGAATGACTTTTTTACGCTTACTAGGTGCCAACAACTGTTGCCCTGCACCCACTTCATCTATGACATCAATTGCTTTGTCTGGCATATGGCGATCGCGTATATAGCGATCTGCCAATTCAGAAGCTGCGCGAAGCGCTTTGTCTGTGTACTTAAGGTGATGATGCTCTTCAAACTGAGATTTAAGCCCCTTAAGGATCTTATAAGTATCCTCAACGTTTGGCTCAACCACATCCACTTTTTGAAAGCGACGGGCCAGTGCGCTGTCTTTCTCAAAGATACCGCGAAACTCATTGAAGGTTGTGGACCCCATACAGCGTAACTGACCACCACTTAGTAAAGGTTTGAGCAGGTTAGAGGCATCCATTACACCACCAGAAGCGGCACCAGCGCCGATAATGGTATGAATCTCATCAATGAATAAAATGGAATGCGGCTGGCGTTTAAGTTCTGCTAAAAGCGCCTTAAAGCGCTTCTCAAAATCACCTCGATACTTGGTTCCAGCCAATAAAGCACCCATATCCAAACTGTAAACAACGGCATCTTTCATTACTTCAGGAATTTTGTTGTCGACAATGCGCTTGGCCAAGCCTTCAGCAATAGCAGTTTTACCAACTCCAGATTCGCCAACCAGTAAAGGGTTATTTTTACGACGGCGAGATAAAATCTGTATACAACGAAGCAGCTCTTCATCGCGACCAATAAGCGGATCAATCTTGCCCTCTTTTGCCAATTTATTAAGATTCGTGGCGTAGTTATCCAATGCGGCCGTCGTACTCTCTGTACCGGATTCATCCTCTAAATTTTCAACCTCAGACTCTTCTTGCTCGCCATTCAATTTTGAAATGCCATGGCTTATAAAATTCACCACATCAATTCGAGCAATATTTTGCTGTTTTAAGAAGTAAACGGCTTGGCTTTCTTGCTCACTGAAAATCGCAACCAATACATTAGCCCCCGTCACTTCTGACTTTCCTGAGCTTTGAACATGAAATACAGCGCGTTGAAGTACACGTTGAAAACCCAGTGTGGGCTGGGTTTCGCGATCTGAATCAGCCTCGCTTAAAAGCGGTGTAGTTGAATCAACAAAATCGTGAAGATCTTTACTTAAACGCTCGATTTCGGCGCCGCAAGCAACCAAGACCTCCTTAGCTGCTTCATTACCAATTAAGGAGAGCAACAAGTGCTCTACCGTCATAAATTCGTGGTGCTTGGCTCTTGCATCTTTAAAGGCAGTATTTAGGGTGGCTTCTAGATCGCGATTTAACATAAGGTTCCCCTTTATTTGACCTGCTGTACATCACACATTAACGGGTGCTGATTCTCTTTGGCAAATGCCATTACTTGAGCTGCTTTTGTTTCGGCAATGTCTTTAGTGAAAACCCCGCATACACCCTTGCCCTGGGTATGCACGGCCAGCATCACCTGCGATGCCTTTTCTATGTCCATTGAAAAGAATAGGGTTAGAACCTCAATGACAAAATCCATCGGTGTATAGTCATCATTAAGCATAACAACTTGGTACATTGACGGCCTTTTGAGTTCTGGCTTAACTGGTGCAACAGCTATGCCATGTGCCTCATCACTACTGTCTTCTCCCATTGATAAGGTTAGTTTACTTTCATACATTCTGCTGAGCCTTAAAAGTCCAAATATTGATTAGCATTCTAGCCATAAAACACCCGCCAAACCCTTGACAAAATAGAAAGATTGCCACAATGTAACTTTTGTACGGAATTCATAACATGGTTGTCATATTACGACTATATGGTTCCAAAAATAATAAATACAAGTCTGGTTTTGGAGTACAACTCATGCAAACAGGGAAAGTGAAGTGGTTTAACAACGCCAAAGGTTACGGGTTTATTTTATCCGATGATGGCGGCGAAGATCTGTTTGCCCACTACTCTTCTATTCAAACAGAAGGCTATAAGACACTCAAAGCTGGCCAATCTGTTGAATTCAATACCAAACCAAGCGATAACGGCACTCACGCAATTGATATTACGCCATTAGACATGCTAAGCCCAAATAAAGAATCTCAATCAGGCAATGCCGAAAAGGTATTAGGCGAAGCCCAAGACGCCTAAGAAACAGCCAAAAAAAAGCCCGGTATCAACCGGGCTTTTTTATTTATATCGCATCAATAATCTTATTGAGGGTTGCACTTGGTCGCATGGCCTTAGAAGCCTTGTCTTGATCAGGGTGATAATAACCACCTAAATCAACCGCCGTGCCCTGAGCTGAGCTCAACTCTTTTACAATGTTAGTGCGATTATCTTCAAGCGCATTCGCCACAGTGGTAAAAATACTCTTCAAATCGCCATCTTTATCCTGCGCAGCCAATGCTTCTGCCCAATAAAGCGATAAGTAATAGTGACTACCGCGGTTATCAACCTCACCAACACCTCTTAAAGGTGAGCGATCATGATCCAAAAATTTACCAGTGGCTTCATTTAATGTTTCAGCCAAAACCAACGCTTTATCATTGTTAGTTTTATGCCCTAAATCCTCAAGGGAAACCGCAAGGGCTAGAAACTCACCCAGAGAGTCCCAACGCAAATGCCCTTCTTCAGCAAGCTGCTGAGCATGCTTAGGGGCTGAACCGCCTGCACCTGTCTCATAAAGGCCACCACCCGCCAATAAAGGCACAATAGACAGCATTTTAGCGCTGGTGCCCAACTCAAGAATTGGAAATAAATCCGTTAAATAATCACGCAGAACATTACCCGTAACCGAGATGGTATTTTCACCATTTTTAACTCGCTCAAGCGTATAACGTACCGCTTCAACAGGCGTCATAATCTTAATATCTAACTTGGAAGTATCATGGTCTTTTAAGTAACGCTCAACGATCTTAATCAGGTTTGCATCGTGAGCACGCGCTTGATCCAACCAAAATACAGCAGGCTGCCCAGTAGCAGAGGCACGATTTACAGCAAGCTTAACCCAGTCTTGAATAGGCGCGTCTTTGGTCTGACACATGCGCCAAATATCGCCCTTCTCAACACTGTGCTCAAGCACTGCATTGCCAGCATCATCTAAAACTTTAATTACGCCTGACTCTTTTAAGATGAACGTCTTATCGTGTGAGCCATATTCTTCAGCCTTCTGCGCCATCAGGCCGACATTTGACACATTACCCATGGTGGTAACATCGAATGCACCATGCTTTTGGCAAAATTCGATTGTCTCTTGGAATACATCGGCGTAGCAACGATCAGGAATCATGGCCTTAGTATCATGAAGCTTGCCGTCGGAACCCCACATTTTGCCCGATGCGCGAATAGCAGCAGGCATAGAGGCATCAACAATGACGTCATTAGGCACATGTAGATTTGTAATACCCTTGTCTGAATCAACCATGGCTAATTTTGGACGAGTGGCATAAACCGCTTGAATATCAGCCTCAACTTCAGCCTTTTTCTCAGCAGGCAATGATGCAATTTTGGCATATACATCGCCAAGACCATTTTTAGTATTGACACCTAGCTCAGCAAATAACTCAGCATGTTTTTCGAATACATCTTTGTAATAGACCGTTACCGCATGACCAAACATAACAGGGTCACTGACTTTCATCATGGTGGCTTTTAGGTGCAGTGACAGCATGACATCATTCGCTTTAGCGTCTTGCATCTGCGCTTCGTAAAATTCACGTAATGCGCGAGTGGACATCACTGCCGCATCGATCACTTCATCTTTTTCAAGCTCAACGCTTTGCTTAAGAACCGTTTCTTGGCCCTGCGTGCTCGTTAGAACGATTGAAACAGAACCGGCTTTAGGTGACACATAAGATTTTTCAGAACCGTAGAAATCACCCTGTGACATATGAGCAACATGTGATTTTGAGTCCTTAGACCACTCACCCATGCTATGCGGGTTTTGCTTGGCGTAAGCTTTTACTGGGTCCGCAACACGACGATCACTATTGCCTTCGCGAAGAACGGGGTTAACCGCACTACCAAGAATTTTAGAGTAACGTGCTTTTACGTCTTCATCTTTTTCATTGGCAGGCTTAACTGGGTAATCTGGAACCGCATAACCTTGCTGCTGAAGCTCTTTAATCGCTTCATTAAGCTGAGGAATCGAAGCACTGATGTTCGGTAATTTGATGATATTGGCTTCGGGTGTTTTGGCCAAATCACCCAACTCTTGAAGATCATCATTCATGCGCTGGTCGGCTTCTAAGAAGTCAGGAAAGCTTGAAATTATACGACCGGCCAACGAGATATCACGTGTTTCAACAGAAAGATTGGCAGGTTTAGAGAACGCTTTAATGATGGGTAAAAGTGAATAAGTGGCTAAAGCGGGTGCCTCATCGGTCAGGGTGTAAATGATCTTGGGGGTTTTATTGGTCATTTTCTATCCTAAAGTTCTATGGCTATTGCGCCGAAACTCAAACGAAGAGTAGCTTTTGACCACTCTTATTATTGACGCCTTTCAGGCTAATGCGACGACTTTTGGACGACGCATTACTGCATATTGGTTCTTAAAGGCGGCGAATTATATCACGCACTGGTATAATCGAAATGCCTTTTTGTAGTTTTTTTACATAAAGACCGTGTAAATAATGTTATACCCTATGTATTTGGTAATTTTATTACAAGACCCATGCCTAAGTTAATTTTGTTCAACAAACCCTATCAAGTTATGTCGCAGTTTTCAGAGTCCGGCGACAAAGACACCCTGGCTAAATTCATCAATATTCCTGATGTGTATCCAGCCGGTCGTCTTGATTTTGACTCCGAAGGCTTGCTACTACTTACTGATGATGGTCAATTACAGCATAGAATAGCCCACCCAAAGCACAAATCCCCAAAAACATATTGGGCACAGGTTGAAGGCACTCCCTCAAAAGACAGCCTTGAAAACCTCGCCAAGGGCGTCGAACTGAAGGATGGATTAACCCTACCTGCAAAGGTTCGCCCTATTGATGAGCCTGCCCTTTGGGAAAGAACCCCACCCATTCGCGAACGAGCTAATATACCCACCACCTGGCTTGAAATCACAATCACTGAAGGTAAAAATCGCCAAGTAAGAAGAATGACAGCAGCCATTGGACACCCCACCCTTAGACTCGTTCGAGCTAAAATTGGGCAATGGAGCGTGGAAAACATTGTTCCCGGTGAATTCATGGAAATTGAGGTGAAAGCCCCTCCAGCAAAGAAAAGAGCGTATCCACAAAAGCGTAATTTCGATAAAATGCGCCCTCGCAACAAAAGGTAAGCATATGCGCTTTAAGCCGAATTCGACCGTGGCAACCATCATTGAAGAAAATGGTAAATTCTTGTTTGTGGAAGAAATAGACCAATCACGTGCCGTATTTAATCAGCCGGCTGGGCATTTAGAGGCAAACGAGACCTTAATTGAAGCAGCAAAGCGTGAGGTGCTCGAAGAAACCGGCCATCAATGTGATATTACTCACTACTTGGGCTTATACACCTACACCGCCCCAAGTAACGGTGTCACATATCATCGCCATTGCTTTATTGGCCAATCGACTTATTACGATGAATCACTGGCGCTCGATGATGGCATTATCGGTATCAAGTGGCTAACCCTTGAAGAATTAATTGCCAGTAATGGCGCTCGTAGCCCGCTGGTTATTAAGTGCACGCAAGATTATCTCGACGGCATCCGCTATCCACTGAATATAATTTATGAACACCCAAATGAATAATAC
>Ga0115005_10004175_pt1 | contig 11522 bp, 12 predicted proteins | sample ArcOceMetagenome_FD_87163 | JGI IMG/M metagenome (GOLD analysis project Ga0115005, IMG submission 87163) | Marine eukaryotic phytoplankton communities from Arctic Ocean - Arctic Ocean - Greenland ARC118M Metagenome | ecosystem: Environmental > Aquatic > Marine > Oceanic | place: Arctic Ocean...
AACATAAAACATAAAACACTTGGACACTACTTGACACTACTTGACACGAAAGACGATTGCATTATTTATTATTACTAGTAGTATGCCACCGTCTGTACCATCTACCTCCCTTCCATTGGGACATCCACTCCCCCTTGACGAGCATGCATGCTCCGTATCCCTCCCAACCTGGTGTTCCGTAGTTGGTTATGAAGAGGGGGCCGCCGCCGTCACTGATAAATTAGCATGTGGCTATCCTCGTTTCGTCTACCACCCATATATCATCCAGCTAATGGAGGCGGCATTATCCATTGATCAAGAGAAAAAAAAACTTGAACCAGGCGACAGCGAAGGAGAATTTGATTGCATAGTTTTGCCAACTAGGAATAGTGCCATAAGATGCCATGATTTCCTCGTCAAGGCATGTGGGTATCTGGATGGGATGGCTGTTAGTCCACGTCTCAGTGGTGATTGCACGCATAAAATCATTGGTGATAATAGGATTCAATTGTTTACACAGGATAATGCACTTGATTTCGTTAATGCGTGTAGTGAGGCCGATGAGGACTCGGATGTGTACAATCCTAATTCACCCATACGAGTGTTGGACTTTGGAGTCGCGGGAGCACACGCTGTCATCTTCCCTGCACAGACCGTATTCGCCATTGAAGCAAAGAGCTATTGGCAGCATACGGGTGAGGTATTATCCAGTCGTAGGGCTGAATCTGTTCTGGCAAAACTGGGTCTTTGCGAATACTGCAATGATGACCCTACCAACACAAATGATAAGACACGCGGATTGAAAAGGGTCACGTCATCCTTTTTCAAACAAAATGATGGTGAAGGATGGGCAAATTGTCCTCATACGAACGAGTTGCATTTGGCATACTTTCCGTCAGATGTTGTTGTTGATCACTCGACATCGGCATCTACATCATCGGGATCGGGATCGGCATCACCATATGTGGACGCTTTTACTGGTATTCAGGAAAGGATTGCTTCGATTGTGGAAACTTCGGCATCATCCGTATTTCTCACCCCAAGTGGAATGGCAAGTATCTACGCAGCGCTGAGATCTGCTCGGCGCAGAGAACTTGAAAATAAGCCATGTTCAAAGGGAGGGACTGCCATCGTATATGGATTTCCATACCTCGACACATTGAAAATGTGTACTCGACCAGAATTGGTTCCGGATGGGGTGGAATTCTTTGGACATGGGGATGCTTCCGATTTACAAAATTTTGAACAAATGCTGCGACAACGAGCTGCGGAGAATAATGGTGATGCAGGCGTATCGGTGCTCATGACGGAATATCCCTCGAATCCCCTCCTCATGTGTCCCAATCTTCAAAAATTGAGGGAATTAGCTGATGAATTCGATTTCGCATTGTTGGTGGATGATACCATTGGTAACTTTGCAAATGTTGATCTCATCAATAGCGGACTTGCAGATGCGTTGTGTACATCCTTGACGAAATTGTTCAATGGGAGGGGTGATGCCATGGCGGGCAGTGTCGTGACAAACCCAAATACAAAGATTGGTCAATGGATGCAAAAGGATTTGGAAGCCAACCATACTAATCATGAAGGACTTTGGGCCGGTGATGCCATTGCCGTCTACACCAACTCGCAAGATTTTTTGGAGCGTAGTTCTAAAATCAATGAAACGACGGAAGCATTAGCAGATTGGCTCAAGGATCGGGAGGAAGTTGCTGCCATTTATTACCCGAAATATACCTGTCCAGATGGGTACAATTCCGTGGTACGAACAGATGGCTGTGGAGGAAAACATACTGCTGGATACGGGGGATTGTTTTCAATCGTTCTCGACCATCATGTCTGCGACCGTTCTTTTTACGACAAGATAAATTTGAGCAAGGGTCCTAGTCTAGGAACAAACTTTTCTCTAGCGTGTCCTTATACTTTATTGGCTCATTACCATGAATTGGATTTTGCAATGACTTATGGCGTGCAACCGAATTTGATTCGTTTTGCAATTGGGTTGGAAGATTTGGATGATATGAAGGACAAATTTGAGTTTGCGTTCAAGGCGAGTAGAATGCATCCCAAGTTGCCTGTCGTGAATTCGATATCGCAAGCGAGGGGATATTGTACCATGGCCAAGTCGATGCCGATGTCAATGCCAATCCAAACATGCAGCGGTTTGCTAGGAAGTGCTTCATCCATTGGCTTTGGCACTAGGGTTTCTTCACTCGTTCCCGGCAAAAGAACTATTTCTACTGCTATTGCTACTGCTACTACTGCTTCCTCACCCACCAACAACGGATACTATGGAATCGGAAATAGAATGGAATGGAGTTCCCTCAGTGCAATGGGAAGAACACATCTTCAACGCAATGCTAAGCTGGTCGCCCGTGTCGCTGCATCAGCGGTCCTTCGTAGAGTTTGAGACAAAAATCATTAGTAGCAGATTACATACTTAATTATCCCTTATCGTTTCAAGTATCATACCGGTAGGGCAAATGCTAAATGCTACACTAAATATAAATGAAAATTCCTTCTTAAATAAATATATGTTCAAAGAATGTAAACCCAGCATCAATTGAGACATTGCAATTCAATATCAGACTATTGCTGAGAAGTTGAACCTCGATGATTGTTATTATTAAGCTCGACGATCATTGTTCCAATTCTCTTTTACATGTAAAATTTGTTGATTCTTCCAATAATGAACCTTCCTCGAACTAGTGTATTGCCAATACTCTCGACCACACCTTCGAAACCACACACACTCCGTCCATCCTGCACACACTTTCACTTCTTTCCTTTCAAACACCATACCACGCCATACCAATCTACACACCACACCATACCAATTGTGTTCAATTTACTCATAAACATACTCTGGCTTCTTATGCTCAATAAACTTGGCATTCACAATATGCGCCAACTCCTGCATCCTTTTGGAATACCCCGTCTCATTATCATACCAAGCATAAATCTTCACCATGGTCCCATCAATAACCTGTGTCGAAAGCCCATCAATCACACAACTCAAGGTACTATTGGTATAATCCGTACTAACTAAAGGAAGATCATTATACCCCATGATCCCCTTGAGGGGTCCCTTGAGCGAAGCAGATTTCAAAGCCGCATTGACTTGTACGGCATTGGTGGGTGTTTCAACTTCGAATACACAGTCGGTGAGGGATGCGTTGAGGAGTGGGACACGGACGGCGAGACCGTTTAGTTTTCCTTTGAGTTGGGGGTAGATTTCTACGATTGCGGTGGCGGATCCTGTGGATGTTGGGCAGAGGTTAAGCATACCGGATCGGGCGCGGCGGAGGTCTGATTTTTTAGTGTTGGGCATATCGACGAGGGTCTATTTATTATGGTAAGTACAGGAGGTGGAATGGAATTGTGAGAGTGTGAAATATAAAGATACACACGTGTCCAATGCCCAATACCAATATCAAATATTGTGATCAATATCGAACATATTGAATATATGACATATGATACATAATACCAATATTCAACATTAACGCACCTGAGTTCCAGTAACATCATGAATGGTAGTAATACAGCCATGCTTAATTCCAAACTTTTCCATGATAACCTTGACAACGGGAGCAAGACAATTCGTAGTACAACTCGCATTCGTAATAATCTTCTTCTCCCCCTTACCCAACAACTTATCATTGCACCCAAGAACGACATTCAAACAAGCGGGTTCCTTGACAGGAGCAGAAACCACAACTCTCTTGACTCCACAAGTATCAATGTATGGATTGAGGCTTTCCATGGTGAGGAATTTTCCAGTACATTCCAACACCATATCAACGCCCATGGCTCTGAAATCAATACTAGTGTAATTCCTTTTAGAGGAAAAGGTGACTTGTTTCCCGTCGACGGTAAAGTATCCGGGTTTATCTTGGACTACTTCCTTGCCCCAGGTTCCGTGTACTGAATCGTATTTTAAGAGGTAGGCTGCCGATTCGACGGAGCAGAGGTCGTTGACGTGGACGATTTCGAGGGATGGGTCGTCCCATGCATAGCGGAATACAAGTCTTCCAATGCGTCCGAATCCGTTTACTGCTACTTTCACCATTTTGTTGTTTGTTGGTGTCTTTGCTTTGTTTGTGTAGAAGTATTAATTATATACTTGCTTTGTGATGTGATTGTGTGTTGTGTGTGATGTTGTGATAATATGTTGTTGTGATTGAAAGGTGAAAGGATCCAACGGGTGACGATGAGATGACGTGAAGTTTTATTAATGTCCATCTGAATGGCCTAAAGATTCATTACAGAGAGAAGATTCGGCCAAGATTCGATGATGCTATTATCAATGATGTTCAATGTGAATGGCCGTACCGGTACCTACGGTACAATAATGTGCGGTTGTGGGAGCGTTGCTTGTAGTTTCCAGTTTCCACTGATTGCTCCTCGTTTGAGTTTTGTTTTTAAAATGTCAACGTGCTCACATCAGTTTTCGGCTCTGTCGTCATCCACTCGTCATCAATTTCAAATTGCGCCACAATTCAAGATTCATTCGAGATTCAATCTTCTCTTTCGAAACTTGCGACTTGCGACTTGCAACTTCATTATTCAGCACAACACAAGACACAAGGTCATTGAATCTCCTTACTATTAGAGGTCTAAAATTGAAACACAGTCGCCAATCAATCCCATACATAGAACCAACCAATAGATACTACAGAACGTGTTAACACTGACACTACTGAACTAATTACTACATATTATACATTGACACCATTATGGCGAAGGAACCGCAAGAAATAATCAATGGACAAAAAACCACACAACCAAACACAAACCTACCAAAACCAAAAGAAGCAGAACTATCCCTGGCAAAATCGCTCACCACGAAAGCCCTCCGACCATTCATCATAATTTCATCCTCCTACCTCCTATTCACAATCACAGATGGAGCCATACGCATGATCGTACTCCTACACGCTTACAACAAATCATTCACCGCACTCGAAGTCGCAATCATGTTTATGCTCTACGAACTCGCTGGAGTATTCACAAACCTCGCTGCTGGATTCATGGGTGCCAAATGGGGAATACGCTTCACACTAATTATAGGTCTATGTCTCCAACTATTCAGTTATGGATTGTTATTTGGATGGAATGATGATTGGGATAAAAAGACGGCCATTTTATATGTCACAATGGCACAAATGTTTGCAGGGGTCGCCAAGGACCTGACCAAACTTGGAGGCAAGACTGTCACCAAACTCGTTTCACCAGAAGATCAGAATACCTTCTTGTTCAAACTCGTTTCATTGATTACTGGGTGGAAGAATAGTCTCAAGGGGGTCGGGTATTTCGCCGGTAGTGCCTTATTGGGTGTCAGTTATCACGTTGCACTGGGAACCATGATGGGGATTGTCGGGTTGGCACTCCCATGGGCTGTACTCGGTTTAGATAAAAACCTTGGGACTGCAAAGAAGACGAATGCGACGAGTTGGAAGGAGGTGTTTGCGTTTGATAATCGGAATTTGAATTTATTGAGTTTGGCAAGGTTGTTTTTGTTTGCGAGTCGGGATTTTTGGTTCGAGGTTCCCCTCCCATTTTATTTGAGGAGTCCGGGTTGTGCAGGGCTGGGGAGTCAGGTTTGTTCCTTGGATTCGGATTGTGTTCGGGGTGCGGCTTGTTTGATTCAAGAGGGTTTAGAGGGGAGTATTGAGGGGATTTGTTATAATCTTCAAGCGGGGGGTGGATGTGGTGGGTTAGGGTTGGATAGGACCATGGTGGGGGCCTTTTTGGGAGGGTATATTATTCTTTATGGGCAGGTGCAGAGTTGGACGCCTCAATTGGTGATTGGACCTTTGAATCAGACGTGAGTACTTTATTGATACTTGTGCTTTTTAGTTTTGTGTTATTTATTAATAGTCTAGCATGCTCACATTCGTCGCATCTCATATTTCTCCACTCCAATCCATTTTAATAGGCCACCCAACAAACTAACTGAAATCCTATGGGGAATCGTAAATTGCTTCCCAACACTAGTCATGGCCCTCGTCATGGCATTCTCACCATCCTTCTCCAACCACGAACTCACACCCATGACAATATGGTTCATTTCCATCATTGTCATATTCGCCATCATATTCGCCGTCAATTCTAGTATACACTCGTACCTAGTCGTCAAATATGCCAAATCCGATAAGTTGGCCAAGAGCGTTGGATTTTATTACATGTCGAATGCATTTGGACGTCTTTTTGGGACTATTGGGAGTGGGATTTTGTATACCTATGTGGGGCAGGATGCGGGTCCATTGGCGGGTACGGATGGGACATCTGGGCTTGCGGCGTGTTTTTTGGCAGGGACTGTGTGTAGTATTTTGGCGGCTTTGATTACGGTCAAGATTGATGATAATAATGAGGGATTGAAGTGTGGTTCTTGTACCCTGGTTCAGCCGTATGATAATGGCGATGAGGACGAAGAGCTTGTGGCGGGCGACGACAACGATTTTGAGAAGAAGGAGATTGAGGCATGAAGGAAAGTGCCTGTTTTTTAATTATAAATTAGTTCTTTTATTTGTTTCAGTTTGTTTGGATTATTTATTCATGTTCCTGTACAGTACAAACAATACCTCGGAAGGACACTCCAGATTTCCCGAATACAGGTGCGCTTATAACGGCACCCCCTATTGTTAGTGTTACTCGCTATAAGGACACATTTAAAATATTTGTTTCCTTATAGCGGCCGACGCTTATAAAATACGACCTTATAACGAGGTGTTGTTTATAGTTGTATTATATGTACTGATGAAAGCAAACTACCGGCGCGCTGCCTTGGGATCCTGATAAAAAGTACTCGTAGCTGGACATCCCAAGCGTGTATGTAAAATAGTCGGTACGGTAGGGAGAATAAATTGTTGCATTGATACAGTAATCACAGACATTCAAAGAGAAGAACTCGACACAGTGCGACCAACAACGTTAGCTATTCGCACGAACGTCAAACTCTATAGAACATTACGCCCACATAGCTTACAAAGACACTGAGTTTTCATCGCCATTATCATCATCACTATCCCTGTTTCTTTTTCGACTCCTCTCCTCCTCTGCAAACTCATCCGTGGTTTGCTCAATTGTTTTCTCAAGCAACGATGGATTCCTTGATAACAGGAAAAATATTGTTGATACATCGCTTGCTTCGCGAGAGGCGCAGGTCAAGAACGGATATTGCATTGTGACAGGATCAAGCTCGGCAATCTCAACATCTGTCATTCTCGTGAAAAAAAGTCCATTATTTGCAAATATCTTGGTGCCTTCAGCCAGTCGAGCCTGTAAAAAGGATCTACCATCCACATCGCGGAGGTATGTGGCTGATGGATAGCGAATGGAAAAGTCATTGATGTGTTTTGGTGCGTCTTTGATGACATGGTGTAAGATTGGCAAATCGGTATCAGTGGGAATACAGTCTTTAATGACATTGAATGTTCTTTCATTTCCATCTTTCTCGATGGCTCTTTCATATGCCGTCTTTCCACTGCTGTCCTTTTGGAAGAGCAATCCGAGATGTTGTGGATGATGCTTGAGAGAAGTCGCCAGGAACACGGTGAACCCATCGAGATCTTTGCGGTGTTTAATGATTGCATGGTTGATCGGCAAACCTTTATAGGTGCCAGTCATCAAGTTATCAGGATCCCATTCAGCAAGATATTCGAACGTCATCTTGTTCGTTTGAAAGCACGACCAAAACAAGAGGTTCTGTTTTTTGATGTCCGATTGCACTAAGAGATTTTCTTTCCTGAGTTCCTTTATTGCTTCGAGACTGGCAGTGTCATCAGGGATTGGATCTTCTTTAGTACGGAGGTTCACAATCGATTGAAGAGTGTTCCAGTCATCTTCAACTCTTGGGTCTGTAACCAATAATCCACCTCGCATTCCTCTGCCGCCGATTTCGTGTGTGATTCCTTCCTTTGCGAGAACGGGAACGTATTTGACAGAATCAATATCCCAAACCGCTGATTGAATTGGCAGTTGATCTTCTTCATTCTTGCAGGATAGTGCATCGGGAATTCTTTCGACCAATTCCTTGACTGTATCGATGCTTGGTTTTGATGCGTTAAGCCTGTGAAGAGCACCGCCAGTAGCATCAGAGATTGCTTTCTCCGCCGTCTTCACAGCTACTTTAACATCATCGATGAGTCTTTCATCATTCAATTCCTTTTCAAGGTTGACGATCGTATTCAAAGCGACTTGGAGATCGCGCACTGATTCTGATAAAGACATGCTGGGTAAAGGACAGGAGAGCGAATTATATGTGTGAATAATGCGAGTAAGATGCAGGGGTTTGATAGCTTGATTCGATGCGACAGATCGAGCTCAAAGTAATTCCACGATGGATACTACTGTAACATAACATAAATAGACAGATGGAGGGTCAGTCACACAATCAAATTTTCATTCCCACAAATTCAAATTTTCATGCAAGTGATATGAAGCAGAAGACTCACTCGCGTCGACCCACGTCGTCCTGCTTGATTCTGAATAAAAATAAGAATGGCTTGGTGAGGTTTAGTGGAATTATCAGGACGATTTTTAACACATTTCCTTTCGTTAGCGGTCAATCAGATTGCTCGCGAATGAATTGGCATTGGGACAAACCAATGCCTGATTAAAAATGTTTCAATTCGCTCTCGGAACTATCGATCAACCCAATATTACGTTTTGGAGAGACAAGATATTGTAGATAAATATGTATGTAAACAAGAAATGAAAATAATGGTTGAGTATATATGTGGGTCGTCTACGTGTACGTGTACTCTCGTAGACCTGCAAAGATCGTAACTTGAGTTGACTTTGTAGCCTTTTGACATTTCGCTTGCGTTCATAAACATTATGAACTACAGTAATAGTAGTAGCAGCGGCAGTCCCTACAAGTCTACTACTGCATCACTAATATCACACTCACTACCTTTGAACAGTAAGCATGCGCTCAAACAACATTGAAATGAATGTTACGTTTGTTTCTATATATATATAACTATTTGCTGCTCGCTTATTTTGCCCAAGAGCTTGATCCTTCATCTATAATTCTTGAACGCTTTGCCAATGCTATTCAATTGCGTCCTTTCATTCCTTGACAGAACTACAGTGACAGCATTCCATAATCCCACACTGCAACATGGACGTGAAGCAGCATCATTCACTCTCAAGACATGTACAAGTACGTACTATATCAAGGATGATTCAATGCATTCTTACTCACTCACTCCTACCGCCTACTCCTCCTTCTCATCATCCTTCTTGTCCAAATACTTCTCCACGACATTCGTCTGAATCCATCCAGTGGTACTGAGTGCCAATCCAATTCTCAGCGGAACAGCAAACCTAGCAAAATTCACAAAAGCGAATGCCTCCCCACCGAGCTTTTCAAGATCTTCCTTATTTGAAAAATCGGGCATGTGACCGACCAATTCATAGTAGGCGAAAACGCATACGGGAACGGAGAGGGCCCAGAATGCCAATTCCCATAGCGCGTAGGAGATGATACCTGCTTTCCCCCCCTCCTTGACTTTCTTCAATAGTTTTTTTGTTTCAGAGAGTTCTTCTTCTTCCTCTTTTCCCTTGGTTATGTCTGTTGTTGCACTGTCATCATCTGATCCATCTTTCTTCACTCCCAAAGCAGGCATGGCCATATTGGTTCCCTTGTTCCTATTAATATTCGTGAAAGCATTGGGTGCACATGAGTACCCACTGGTGCACACGGTCGTGACTTTAACGGCGAAGGACGAGGTTAAGCCTTGAGGTGCGAATGCAGATGCTGAGTTTGTAAAGAGTGCGAGTAGGATTGTCAAGCTGATGGACTTCATTGTGCTATGGTAGGTTCTAAGAGATATGTATGTATGTATGTATGTATGTATGTATGTATGTATGTAGGAATGATGTGTAGTACTTGAAGAATTTGTGTCAAGTGTGAAAGGTTGGTACTTGCAGTGCAAAGTGAAATTTGTATGGACTGCAACTGAATTGAATTGAATGAAGTTCAAGATTTCTTTCTTTTTGATAAATGACGTAGAAGAGGTCTTCACTGAGAATGAGAATGCATCGCTGCTTCATTCCTCCTCGTCGATCCGATCGTCGAATTTCCATTGGATTGCACCGATCCAGTCATCCTTGTCATCGATCGGTTGAGGAACGTGGCTCTTTGGTGATGTCTCTACAAAACACGTACTACACTTTTAACTTGAAGATTTGAGAGGAAAGAGAAAGGAAGAACAAAAGGATACATTTTCGAATTTTCATTGATTTCAGAAAAAAATGTTTGATAACCTGTTGACAGACAGACGGCCCCTATGTATAACCGCAGGACAAACGACGAATAAAGACAACGGTTGTCGGTTGAATTTGAACCTTCTTGCATTCTCAAATTCCCATATTGCATATTCATATATTCAATACTCCTGGTAGATCTACGAGGTACCCCATACATAAATGAAACTACAACAATGAGCAAAGCAGAAAAGGAGGCATTTGTAACTGGTCACTCCGGTACAACTATTAGTGAGATTCTTCTGGTGTGCATTTCGGCTCCCATTGGAATCTTTCTCTTCCATGAACTAAGAAACTGCCATGAGAAATGTTACAAGCAGTCATTGTCGTTTCACATGACAGTCATATTAGAATCTCTCACTATTCTTCTACCCATGACACTCTGTCAGACTATATTGCTGCACCCTTTTGGCGTTGGAGTTCTAGTTCTTATGCTCACTGTAGCTCTCATGCTGCATCTCTCCAGAAGGGCAAACATATCCAAAACAAACGCAATCGACGACGCTTCAAAAAAAGAAATTACCGGTTCTCGTTCTGCCAATCTTGATTTCCTAACGTTTTACCGTTCCACTGTGTCATACTTGACATTTGTTGCCATTCTCGCAGTAGACTTTCCAATTTTTCCAAGATCATTTGCAAAAACAGAAGTAAATGGCTACAGTCTCATGGATGTAGGAGCTGCAAGTTTTTGCATTTCGGGAGGTTTGGTATCATGGTTTGCTCGACGAAATTCTAATGGAGGAGCAAAAGCAGGAGCAGGAGACAACATTCATCCATCCGAGAGTAAACGTTTCAAGAAAGTTGCTTGGAGGTGTATACCTTTACTCATAATGGGGTTCATTCGGCTTCTGACGACCAAAGGGCTAGAGTACCAAGAGCACGTGTCGGAATATGGAGTCCACTGGAACTTTTTCTTTACCTTGACGATTGTAGGGCTCACGTCTACTTTTATACGTGCCGTACTGAGAATTAAAAATCCAATTTGGTGGATTGGATTACTGTGTTGTTATCAATTCATGCTCACCAGGGGAGGTTTGCAAGAATACATTGAAGACGCTCCTCGTCATTGTGGTGATGAGCACGAGGGAAAGGGAAATAATCTATTTCTATTTGGACTTGGACCAGTATGTCACCTGTTTGCTGCGAATAGGGAAGGATTGCTGGGCAGTATTGGCTATTTGATATTTCATTTAGCAAGCGAAGATATTGCACACTATTGCCTGTGGAGTTGTAGTAGCAAAGGGAAGGATCAGAATCAGAATCAG
>Ga0115005_10004177_pt1 | contig 11520 bp, 7 predicted proteins | sample ArcOceMetagenome_FD_87163 | JGI IMG/M metagenome (GOLD analysis project Ga0115005, IMG submission 87163) | Marine eukaryotic phytoplankton communities from Arctic Ocean - Arctic Ocean - Greenland ARC118M Metagenome | ecosystem: Environmental > Aquatic > Marine > Oceanic | place: Arctic Ocean...
GAGGAGCAAATGGATAAATCTACAGAAATCCATTTAGCCGCTACTTCTCGATATTATGAAACCGAAGATAGGGTTTATGTGACGAGTCTATTTAGTTGGTTTAGAGGTGATTTTGGTAATAAGGAAAAGGTTAGAGATTTTTTGAAAAAATACGAAATCTTACATCGTAACGCTGGAAAACCGAGTATTTCTTATAATACGTATGATTGGACATTGTACTTGGATAATTTTATTGATTTATAAGATTTTATAAAAAGTACAACCTGAAAAATAAATTTCCGTCATGCCGAACTTGATTCAGCATGCCGGTTTTTATTAAGTTTTTCTCTGCGAACTTTGCGTGAACTTTGCATCTTTACGTTTAAATCATTTAATTCGTTTAAATTTGTTGTTTTATGGTCAAACTTTAAATTCGACAAATTGAATCAACCACGAATTCATATAGAAGCTCACTACCTCAAAGAACTATTATACTTTGTATTTTTTTGTTTTGGTTTTGCTTTACTCGGAGCGATATTTATAAAATTTGCTGGAAGCCTTTTAGGAATGGAAAATGCGTCACAAATGGCAAAAAACCTAACCGCAAATAGTACTGCTGACGAACGAAATCAAATTCGATTTTTCCTTTTTTTAAGTCATTTTTTTACATTTCTTTTGCCTTGTATTGCTTACGCGATTTGGCGATATAGAAGTGCGACGCTCCAAGAATTACATCTGAATAAAATTCCACATCTAAATAATATTCTTTATTGTACAATTATTATTTTGGTCGCCTTTAATTTCGTTATGCTTTTAATGTGGATAAATCAACAAATTCCGCTTACGGAAGCAATGATAAAAAGTGAGGAAATGGCCGCGGAAATGACAAAAAATCTATTGATTTTAGATAGCCGATGGGAATTAGTAATCACATTATTTGCAGTAGCGGTTACACCTGCAATAGGTGAGGAGTTGATGTTTCGAGGCATTTTACAACCGACATTTGAGAAATTATTTAAAAATGGACATGTTGCTGTTTGGCTTTCCGCAATACTTTTTTCGGCGATTCACTTCCAGATGCAAGGTTTCATTCCTCGTATGTTTTTGGGTGCAATCTTAGGTTATTTCTACCTTTGGTCTCGTAATCTATGGATTCCGATACTCGCACATTTTGTATTTAATGGCAGCCAAGTTTTGGGAAAGTACTTCAATAAAATCGAAATAGAAACACCGAATATTGAGTTCAGTGAGATAATTATTCCAAGTCTTGTATCTTTGACGTTTTTACTGGGTCTGGGTTATCTCTTCTGGAAATTCAATAAATCCAAAGACCGACCGATCAACTTGTAAGTTGGTCATCGTTTTTGCTAATAAAATACTTGATAAGTGAGTAGGTAACTTTAAGTCACCTACTCACTACGATTAACTAATTAACCAAATTATAAAATGAGTAATTTTCAAAAAAGAATCCTTACTGCAATTGTCTTAATGTTATTCGGTATTGCAGGTTTGTCGGGCAATTCGTTTCTGTTTTTGATATTTTTTGGTGTAATAGGTGGGTTTTGTTCATGGGAATATTATGATTTAGTATTGAGAGATAAATCCTCTCGGTCTAAAATAAGCCGTAAAATACTTGGAATGATGATTGGTGTTTTACCATTTATATTATTATCAATACACTACCTCGTTCCTGATACCTTAACGATTATACACGTTGGATTTATTTTCTCGGTCGTCTTATCATCCTTATTTGTGATGGAACTGTTCGTAAATTCAGGTACACCTTTTTCCAATTTAGGATATGTTTTTACTGGAATTATCTACCTCGGAATTCCATTCGGAATATTAGTTCCAATTCATTTTGTTTTTGGAAATGCACCAATAATTGGAATGTGGGTTTTTGTTGCCGCTTTCGATATTGCCGCATATTTAGTTGGTTCTCGAATTGGTAAAACACCCCTTTTTCCACGTATTTCACCTAAGAAAACTTGGGAAGGTATTGGTGGAGGCGTCGGCTTATTAGTAATATTTTTCTTCTTATTACCAATGATTTTAGAATGGATTTCTACCGTGTCTGGTTACGAAATTGCAAACGAAATTAGGTATAAAGATTGGATTGCAATTGCAGCGATTTCACTGGTATTCGGAACGTTGGGCGACTTGATAGAATCTATGTTGAAACGAAATTTAGGAGTAAAAGACTCCGGTAATTTATTACCCGGTCATGGTGGATTTTTGGACAGGTTCGATAGCGTATTTTTCCCTGTTCCGTTTATTGCAGCTTATTTATTTATGTTCGTTCATTAATAATAAATCAGAAAGTAGAAATCTGACAGATTTTATTATTATAGAGTTTACACAAAAAGTAAAAATCGTCATTCTGAGATAATCGGGATGACGATTTTTTTATGCGTCTTCTTGTAGATAATTATAAATCCTTTTATTCCTCAAAAAGTGAATACTCCTCTTTTTCTGCATTTTAAAAATCAATAGAAGTAAGGTAAAGTCATGTGACTTCGTTTGAGGAATAGTGAAATTTTCTTTGGGAATGTGTCTACTTTTTGATTATAAATGGAAGCAATACAGGTTATTTGGAAAATGTGAGGTATCCATTTTGATATAATTGATATTTTATCAATTATATCAAAATTAGTCAAGCCGCATCTTTTTTATTGGAAGTATCCAAATAAATCAACTGCTTCCCTTTTTACGTAAATATGGAGTTTCTTTGAACCATTTAAGTGCAAACGCATTAAAATACGATTATTTACTTTTTATAATGGATTTTTTTGATTTTATGCTAGAAGTATTAAGAAAAAATCAGTTGATGAAATCGAAATTAGGATAATAGAAAATACAGTTTTGTAGAGAATAATAGGATGTGAATAATAGTGCATCATTATAAAATATTGTGAAAATTATTGCAATAGTTTTAAAAAAAGACTAATTAATGCTTACTATTGCTAGGGTATTTTCAATAATTACAAGATATTCTTTGGAAGTGGGTACTTTATTAAACTGCTAAAGAAAGTCAATTTTGAAATATAATTTTTAGATTAATCAATTTGAAAAAATTAATTATGGTTTAGTCCGTAAATAAAACTTTAAAGCGATATTTTGTATTTATTGAGTTCATTAGTTGAATTGAAATCAAAACAAAAAATATGATTCTTGGTATTTTGAATGAGCATGACCAACGAGTTGCGATTGTACCTCAATTAATAAAAAAGTTTCAAAAGTTAGGATTTGAAATTTGGATAGAAAAGGGTGCTGGCGAAACAGCTTTTTATTCCGATGCAGATTATGAATCCGCAGAAGGAAAAGTCACCTCAAAAAGTGAAATATTAGCAAATGCTGACGTTTTGGTCACGTATCATCCACCTTCTGATGATGACCTTAGAGCATTGAAATCACAAGCACTTGTGGTGAGTACGTTTGCTCCGTACATTGATGATTCGATTATCGAACATCTAAAACAATTCGATATTATTCCGTTCAGTTTGGATATGATTCCTCGTACGACGATTGCTCAATCTATGGACGTTTTATCTTCTATGGCTTCGGTTGCTGGGTATAGAGCCGTACTGGAAGCAGCGAATTATCTGCCTCGTTATTTTCCGATGTTAATCACCGCAGCAGGAAGTATCAAGCCTTGTTCGGTTGTGGTTCTGGGAGCAGGTGTTGCTGGATTGCAAGCGATTGCGACAGCGAAGCGACTCGGAGCAGTTGTGGAAGCTTCAGATCCTCGTGCAGCAGCTCGGGAAGAGATATTGAGTTTGGGCGGAAAGTTTATCGAAGTTGCCGGTGCAAATGACGATATTGGAGCTGGCGGTTATGCTGTGGAACAGTCAAAAGAATTTTTGCAAAAGCAAGCTGAATTGGTGCAAGAACGAGCTGCAAAAGCAGATATTATTATTACGACTGCTCAAGTTCGTGGTCGAAAAGCACCTGTGTTGTTACCAACTTCGACCGTTGAGAAAATGAAAAAAGGTTCGGTAATTGTTGATTTAGCAGCTTCAACAGGTGGAAACTGTGAACTTACAGAAGACGGAAAAGTCATTAGTCATAATGGGGTAACCATCATCGGAGATTCTAATTTGGCAGCCAAAATGCCGACAGATTCTAGTTTTTTATTTTCCAATAATATTCATAATTACCTCAAAATCATGGTCAAAGATGGTCAAATTGATTTAGATTGGGAAAATGAAATTATCGCAAAATCTTGTTTGAAAAGTAAAAATAAGGGTGAAAATTAAAGTGGAAAGGCATTACGTGAAATACGCTATATCGTATTTATTGTCTACATTCTACGCTTATTTTTACTTCAACTTTTACTCTTACTTTCACTTCAATTTTTATTAAATATGGAAACTTTATTCAATTTCATTGGTGAAAACATCTTCCAAATATATATTCTGTGTTTGGCGATTTTTTTAGGTTTTGAAATCATATCGAAAGTACCAACCGTCTTGCATACGCCTTTGATGTCTGGTGCAAATGCCATAAGTGGCGTCGTGATTATTGGTGCAATAATATTAATTCGGCAGTCTGAGCCGGATAATTACCTGAATTTAGGTTTAGGTCTTGTAGGCGTTGCCTTAGGAATGATTAATGTCGTCGGTGGATTTATGGTGACCGACCGAATGTTAGAAATGTTTAAAAAGAAGAAATAAATTTCTACTCAAACCGTATTGGTTTTTAAAACCAACACAGTTTGGCAATTGAAAAAAATGTTAGGAACAATAATAGAAATCATATATTTCATTGGGGTCATTCTATTTATAATGGGATTACGCCAATTGAATTCACCTGACACAGCGAGGTCAGGAAATTTATACGCAGCTGCAGGAATGGCACTCGGAATTGTTGCTTCGATGGTCGCACCGATGGGCGATGTACCGAATAATTATGCTTGGATTTTTGGCGGAATGATTCTCGGTGGCGGAATCGGAGCGGTTGCTTCTAAGAAAGTAGCCTTGACGGATATGCCACAATTAGTCTCCTTGTTTAATGGATTCGGTGGTGCTTGTGCAGTTTTAATCGCAGGCGTAGAACTGAATAACAACTACTTCGGCACGAGTAATATGGACGCAATGCAGTTGGGAACAGTACTCTTTGCTCTATTTGTGGGTGCAGTGGCCTTCACAGGAAGTCTATTAGCTTGGGCAAAATTGGACGGACGAATTAAAGACAAAGGTCTGAAATTACCAGTTCCAATGTTGATTAATAATGGTTTATTAGTCATTATTGTTGGTCTAATAATTTACATAGTCGGCTTCAATCCTGCGAATGGATTTATGTTGAGTATGGTTATTATGGGACTATCATTGTTGTACGGTTTCACTTTCGTAATTCCGATTGGCGGAGCAGATATGCCGGTTGTAATTTCATTATTAAATTCGTTTACAGGTTTGACGGCTGCTGCCGCAGGTTTAATTTATGGCAATCAGATTATGTTGGTTGGCGGGATTTTAGTCGGTGCTTCTGGTACGATTTTGACGATTTTGATGTGTAATGCGATGAACCGTTCTTTGTGGAATGTAATTTTTGGTTCGTTTGGTGGCGGTGGAACAGCTGCTGCAAAAGGTGCCGATGGCGATCAAGTTGTAAAGGAAGTTGGATTACAAGATTTGGCGATTCAGTTGTATTATTCTAAGTCGGTGATGATGGTGCCAGGTTATGGTTTGGCAGTTGCACAAGCTCAAAAAGCGTGTAAAGAGTTGGACGATTTATTGGAAGCGAATGGTGTAGAAGTACGTTATGCAATTCACCCAGTCGCCGGTCGTATGCCCGGACACATGAATGTTTTATTGGCGGAAGCCGATGTACCTTATCCGAAATTGTTAGATTTGGAGGAAGCAAATGATGCATTACCTAACGTCGATGTTGTCATCATCGTCGGTGCAAATGACGTAGTGAATCCTGCCGCAAATGACGACCCTTCAAGTCCGATTTATGGTATGCCGATCATTAATGTAACGAATGCAAAACATACGATTGTGATGAAACGAAGTATGAGTTTTGGTTATGCCGGAATTCAGAATCCGCTTTTTTTCCATGATAAAAATAAAATGCTTTTTGGCGATGCGAAAAAAATGTTGCAAGCTTTGGTGAGTGAAGTGAAGAATTTGGGATAAATTTCTCCCAGTTCATCCTGACTTTTTCAGGGCAGACTTCATAGATGACGCAGATTTTTTAAAAGCCGTTTGATGTTTCCCTTTGGAAATGTTGAACGGCTTTTGTGTGTGTTGGAAACTGTATCAGTTTTTAATATGGATACGGTTTGAGAACGAATTAAAGAACTACTCTAACTTCTTTCGTAACTTGCAAAAAAGCAATCATTCAATATGAATCAAATGATTAATAAAACTATAAAACTCAGTTTACTACTTTCTACTTTATTATTAATGATGAGCTGTCAAAGTAAGACGACCACTGGAAATCACAGCGATAAAAAAGGTGCAATTACAACCGGCAATCATCTAAAAGATGAAAGTAGTCCGTATTTATTGCAACACGCTCAAAATCCGGTGGATTGGTATCCGTGGAAGGAGGAAGCATTGGCGAAAGCGAAACGGGAAAATAAGATGTTAATAATCAGTATCGGTTATTCGTCTTGTCATTGGTGTCATGTGATGGAACATGAGAGTTTTGAGGACTCGGCGGTGGCGAAATTGATGAATGAACATTTTGTGACGATAAAAGTGGATAGGGAAGAACGACCGGATGTGGATGATGTGTATATGACGGCTTGTCATTTGTCATCGGATGGAAGTTGTGGTTGGCCTTTGAATGCGTTTGCATTGCCAGATGGTCGTCCTGTTTGGGCAGGAACTTACTTTCCGAAAGATAGTTGGATAAATGTTTTGAATCATTTTATCAAGGAATTTAAGGAAAGTCCAGAAGGATTAGAAAAGTACGCAACGCAGATGATGCAAGGGATTCAACAAAGTAATCAGGTTGATTTTGCAACAGGCGAATCTGATTTTCAAGAAAAAACGGTTACGAATGCGGCTAAGAAAGTTTTGCAAACGATGGATTATCTGAAAGGTGGCCGGAAAGGTTCGCCTAAGTTTCCATTGCCAAATGTGCAAGAAATGTTGTTGCATTATTATGGTGTTTCTAAAGATGCGAAAGCGTTAAAATCGGTAGAAATTACGTTGGATAATATGGCAAATGGTGGAATTTATGACCAAATCGGTGGTGGTTTTGCTCGATATAGTACGGATGAAGATTGGAAAGCACCACATTTTGAAAAAATGTTGTATGATAATGGACAGTTGGTGAGTTTGTATGCACATGCTTATCAATTGACAAAAAAGCCTTTGTATAAAAAAGTAGTAATGGAAACATTGACATTTATCGAGCGGGAATTGATGGATAAAAATGGTGGTTTTTATTCGTCTTTGGATGCGGATAGTGAAGGTGAAGAAGGAAAGTTTTATGTTTGGAATGAATCGGAAATTCAAGCGGCTTTCAAGGATGAAAAGGAAGCAGCTGCGTTTGGTGATTATTATACGGTGAAAGCTAAAGGAAACTGGGAACATAAAAATATTCTTTGGGTTACGAAGTCGAAATCTGCGATTGCGAAAAAGCATAAAATCACAGAAACGGAATTGAACGAAATCCTTGAGAAAGGAAAGAAGGTATTGATGAAAAAACGGGATAGTCGAATTCGTCCAGGCTTGGATGATAAGGTTTTGACGTCTTGGAATGCGTTGATGTTAAAAGGTTATGTCGATGCTTATCGTGCTTTTGGCGATGCCGATTATTTAAAAACGGCTCTAAAAAATGCAAACTTTTTAGCAAGTACAATGATGCAAAAAGATGGCAGATTGAACCGAAACTATAAAGATGGAAGGTCAGTTATTAATGCGTTTTCAGACGATTATGCGTTATTGGCGGAAGCCTATATTGCATTATATGAAGTGACTTTTGAGGTGAAATGGTTAAATAAAGCGAAGCTATTGACGGAATATTCATTGGCTCATTTTTATGATTCAAAATCAGGGTTTTTCTTTTATACATCGGATTTGGATGATGCATTGATTACTCGAAAAATGAAACTATACGACAATGTAATTTCAGGTTCAAACTCTGTAATGGCGAAGAATTTATTCAAGTTAGGAACTTATTTATATGATAAAGATTATCTTGAAAAATCCGAAATCATGTTACAAAAGCAATCAGAAGCGATGGATAATAACCCTAACTTTTTGTGTAATTGGTTGGATTTGTATTTATATCAAGTTTATCCACCGTATGAAATTGCAATTTTGGGTAAAAACTACAAAGAATTGAGTACGGAAATGCAATCTGAGTTTTTGCCGAATGCGTTCTTTTTAGGTGGCGATTCGGAAGGTGATTTGGAGTTATTGGAAGGGAAATTAGTGAATGGTGAAACGAGGATTTATGTTTGTCAAAATAAGGCTTGTAAGTTGCCCACGAAAGAGGTGAAAGTAGCTTTGGAATTGATGAAATAACTTCAAATTTAAGTTTAAAACCAAACGAAAACGCAAAAAAGACCGTCATTCTGAACTCGTTTTAGAATCTCCTGACTGCAAAGGCTGAATATTCATTTATTTACCATTTAAAAAGGTTCGTATTTTTAAATGGCACAAATTTGAAATTGAGTTCTGCTATCTTGAGGAGATTCTGACCTTCGTCAGAATGACGGTCTTTTTTTAGTTTTTTAATCCAATTATTTTAATTCAAATAAACCGCCATTGTCTCCACATCTCGAATTTGAACATCAATATTTTCACTCAAAGTCGTGGCTAAAGACAAGCCAACGTAATTAATAGAAATTGGAAAATTTTTGTGTTTTCTATCGACCAAAACGGCTACTTCTACTTTCTTTGGTACAACGTCAATTAGAACTGGCTTCATTGCATAAAACAATGTTCGTCCTGTATTCGCCACATCATCCACGAAAATAATGGCTTTGTTTTCTAATTGTTCTAATGGCAAATTAATTTCTACCGGTTTTCCCAATGGATTCGCAGGGCTCAAGGACACTTGTGTTAAATGAAAAATCGGTTTTGCAAACTCAATTTTATCAATTGCATCCAATAACATTTTCGCAAAGCCTAAACCATTATTGTTAATTCCTATTAGGTAGACTTCAGCCTCATTGTGATTATGTTCTAAGATTTGTATCGCTAATCGCTTTATCTTTTGCTGAATTTGCTGTTTGTTGAGTATTAATGACATTTTAGTTTTGTAGTTTTAGTGGTTCACAAAGCTTATCTGTTATTATTTCAGTAATTTAATTCAAGAATGTCTAAAACTACAAAAATACTTAAACTACGGCAACCATCAAACTACTTCAATCAAAAACTATAAAACGGTACAAACTATTTAAACTACTTAAACTAATATAGTTTTACCATTAAACTCCTTTCCTTAAACTTCTATTTTTAAGGTTTTTTCACGATATTCGTCATTCTAAGAATGTGTTTAAATTTTATTCTCTGGCTTGGAAATATATCTTTTTTGCATTGACGTTCTCCATTCAAAAAAGTTTATCATTTTATAAATTCAGAAATAACTTTCAGACAGATGCTAATAATTAATTTTATTGAACTAACAAAAAAACATGGCTCAGATTATATTTGCCCTCCTAACGATTGGCTCGATAGGTTTTTTCCTATTTAAGGCTTCTAAGATTAGGAGAAACATCTTACTTGGGCGAGATGAAAAAATTTCTGATAACGTTGGACAACGTATTAAAAATGTGATTTTGATCGCTTTAGGTCAAAAGAAAATGTTCAAACGTTGGCTTCCGGCAACATTACATTTTACGATTTATGCCGCCTTTTTGATTACACAAATCGAATTATTAGAGATTTTTATTGATGGTTTTTCGGGGAATCACCGCTTGATTTGGCATAGTGTGGAGGGAACTTTTTTTGGAGGTATTTATACTTTCATAATTAGTTTCATTGAAGTACTTTCTGTTCTTGCGCTTGTGGCGACCTTTGCGTTTTTAGCACGCAGAAACCTATTGAAGATTCCACGTTTTCATAAACCTGAAATGAATGGTTGGCCAAAGCTGGATGGTAATATTATTTTATATTTAGAAATAGCTTTAGTTCTTTTTATTTTCATGATGAATTCTGGTGATTTGGCGTTACAAGCTAAAGGTCATGCTGCGTATCATCATACGGACAACTTTGCTATTAGTCAGTTTATCGCACTACTTTGGGCCGATTTAGATACTTCTACTATTCTTTTGATTGAGAGAATCGGTTGGTGGGGACATATTCTGACGGTTTTTACTTTCTTGAATTACTTACCATTTTCTAAGCATTTACATATTATGCTGGCGTTTCCGAATGTCTATTTTGCACGAGTTGAACCGAAAGGCGAAATGATACATTTAGATAGTGTAACGGAGCAAGTAAATGAGCTTTTTGGGGAGGAAGAAGAACCGGAATCGATTGTGGATGTTATGGTATTGAAATCAGAAAAGAATCCATTCAAAACGATAGCTGTTGACGAAAGTCAAAAAGAAGAAAGCTTGGATGATATTTTTGGTGATACTGGAGGTTCAGAAGAAGGTTTAGATGATATATTCGGCGACTTAGGAAGTGCTGAAAAGGAAGAAAGTTTGGACGATATTTTTGGTGATACTGGAAATTCGGAAGAGACGGAAAGTTTGGACGATATTTTTGGCGATACTGGAAATTCGGAAGAGACGGAAAGTTTGGACGATATTTTTGGCGATACTGGAAATTCGGAAGAGACGGAAAGTTTAGATGATATTTTTGGCGATACTGGAAATTCGGAAGAGACGGAAAGTTTAGATGATATTTTTGGCGACACCGGAAATTCGGAAGAGGCGGAAAGTTTAGATGATATTTTTGGCGACACTGGAAATTCGGAAGAGACGGAAAGCGTCGATGACATTTTTGGCGATACTGGAAATTCGGAAGAGACGGAAAGCGTCGATGATATTTTCGGAAATAATGAAGCGGAATCCGTGGACGATATTTTTGGGAATAGCCAAGAAGAAAGTGTAGATGATATTTTCGGAAATGGAAAAGAAGAAGAAAGTATTGACGATTTATTTGGTGATGATAAGGCGAAAGTTACAGAAGAGAAATTAGTGGTCACTGAATTTTCGGGACAAGCTAATCCTAAATCACAAATTGTGGAACAGGAAGAAGACTTCATGCCAAAATTTGGTGCAGGCGACGTTTTTGATTTGAGCTGGAAACATATTTTAAGTTCCTATTCTTGTACGGAATGTGGGCGTTGTACCGATGCTTGTCCTGCGAATATTACTGGTAAAAAATTATCTCCTCGAAAAATCATGATGGATGTTCGAGATAGGGCAGAAGAGGTCGGAAAGACGTTGGATGCGAATCCGAATATGACGAAGGAAAATTACGATGATGGTAAGGATTTATTCAGTTATATCACGGAAGAAGAATTACACGCTTGCACGACTTGTAACGCTTGTGTAGAAGCTTGTCCGGTGATGATTTCACCATTAGATATCATTGTAGAAATGCGTCGTCATTTGGTTTTGGATGA
>Ga0115005_10004179_pt1 | contig 11517 bp, 9 predicted proteins | sample ArcOceMetagenome_FD_87163 | JGI IMG/M metagenome (GOLD analysis project Ga0115005, IMG submission 87163) | Marine eukaryotic phytoplankton communities from Arctic Ocean - Arctic Ocean - Greenland ARC118M Metagenome | ecosystem: Environmental > Aquatic > Marine > Oceanic | place: Arctic Ocean...
GAGTTTATTGATTGGTTGCGTGAGCGCTTCCAGGTGGTGATTCTGTCCGACACCTTTTATGAATTTGCTCGGCCACTTATGCGTCAACTTGGATTCCCAACGTTGTTTTGCCATAAGCTTGAAGTGAATGATGAAGGTTATATTACTGATTATAAATTGCGTCAAGTTGATCCTAAACGTCAATCTATTCGTGCTTTCCAGTTGCTAAATTACCGCTGTATTGCAGCCGGTGATTCGTATAATGATACGACTATGCTAAAGCAGGCTGAAGCAGGAATCCTGTTTAAGTCACCACAAAATGTGATTGATGAGTTTCCACAGTTCCCAGCGGTACACGAATACGCTGAACTAAAAGAGCAATTTTTAAAAGCCAGCAATCGCAAGCTTTCGCTTACTTAAGAAATAGCCTGCATGAGCTTGGATATTTTATCCAAGCTCTCTTGATACTCTTCTTCCCATTTCGAATCGGCTACTATTCCGCCACCTGCCCAGCAAGTTACCTTTTGCTCTTCAAACAGAAAACCTCTTATTAATATGTTTGAGTTCATTTTCCCATTACTGGAGAAATAAAAACTACTGCCGCAATAGAAGCTCCTTGGTGACTGTTCTAGCTCCGTAATGATCTCCATTGATCTTTTTTTAGGCGCCCCCGTTATCGAGCCCCCAGGAAAAGCATCCATTAATAGTTTCACAATACTACTATTGGCTTTCGCTTTAATTGTACTGACAAGATGATGCACGGTGCTGAATGATTCGATTTTAAACAGCTGCTCCACTCGAACATCAGTGCTGTTTTTGCTCAAATCATTTCTAAGCAAATCTACGATCATTAAGTTTTCAGCCTTATCTTTTGCACTGTTCTGTAATTGAGTTAACTGTTGATGATCTTCAGTAGGATTTTCGTGCCGAGGACGAGTTCCCTTGATGGGCTTTGTGGTGACGATATTTTCATCGCACTGCAAAAATAGCTCGGGGGATGCGCTGGCAAAGCTCCAGTTGTCTGATTCGAAATAACTGGCAAATGGAACTTTAGCCGTGCCTTTGATCTTTGCATAGGCATCAAGTGGAGCGCCATGGAACCTTCCGCTAAACATTTGCGCAAGGTTTACCTGATATGTGTCGCCGCTCAATATATAGGTTAAAATTTGCTCAATCTTTTCTTTGTATTCTTCCTTGCTCCAATGTGATTTAAAGGGGGTTGTCAGCTGAAAGCTGTTTGGCGCGATATGCTGCATGTTAAGTGCACAATCAAAAATGGCTAATAAATCATTTTTAGTGTTGCTGGATATCCCTGACCAATAAATCAAGTGTGACTGCTTAAGCCTATGGTCTATCAAAAATGCCCAAGTATAGAGGCCGCATAGGATTAAGGGTTGGCTTGGATAGGAGGGTAGTGTGTCTTGCTGGCTATCAGTTATGCCTAAGTCATAGCTGATATGGCCAATTAATCCGCCAGTAAAGGGGAGGTCGGAATCAGGTTTGGGCAGTTTACTGCTGAGCTCATCTAAATGCTGTATGGTCGCCGCTATATCTCGTTTATCAAATAGCTCAATGAGCTCTGCAGGTGCTGCACTAATTATGCTCCATCGCCCATTAGGGTGCTCGTGGTTTGAGCTCTCTAATGCCACTCTATTTGGATAGGGTGATAGTTGATCTATTAATGGATGGGTATCAGCCAAATATGGGAGTGTGGTTGTTGAAAAATTCATCATAGCCCGCCAGTCAATGATGCTATTTTAATCCTTGATACCTTTTTTAGATAGACTAGTAGGCAAAATTGGCCATGTCTCTTGTACTCGTGTGCAATTAATATCAGGCAAGTGTTTGATAAATATCCAATATAGGCAATATTTGTCGATAGACCTAAGTTGGATGTATAGCCTAACAAGTTAATTAATGTAACAATGCGTAACTGACCAAAATAACAAAAATAATAAGTTAGGCCTAAAATATCCATGTTGGTTTTTCTGCTTGCTTCCAACATTAGTTACACAATGATAACTGAGTTCCTTGAAGTGGAATCTCAGCCGAAAGGTATTGTGTACTATGAAACGGGGTACGGTGCTCAAAGCACTCACCAAAAAGAATTCATCGAGCCACTTTCAGAGTTTCGATACAACAATGTCGTGCGTCAAGCTTACGATTACAGTTGTGGATCTGCCGCCCTTACCACCTTGCTCGATTTTTATTTAGGCCGAAACTTCCAAGAACGCCAGGTTATGGAGGGTTTACTTCAATTTGGTGATACTGAGAAAATCGTAGAGCGCCGAGGTTTTTCTTTATTAGATATGAAGCGTTTAGTGACAGCATTAGGCCATCCCTCTGGTGGCTTTAGAGCTGAAAGGGACGACCTTATTAAGCTCGATCACCCAGCTATTGCTCCGATTGAATATGCGGGATTTAAGCACTTTGTAGTGATTCGAGGCGTCAAAAAAGGCCATGTATTTGTTGCGGATCCTTCCTTGGGGAATATCAGCTTCACTTTGAATCGCTTCATGGAAATATGGGATCGCAATGTATTGTTTATTGTTTTCCCAAATGGCCATAAACCCGTTGGCGGCCTTGAAATAAGAGATGAAGACTTAAGAATTATCGATGAGCGTACTTTTACGCAAATGGCCTTTAGAGACTTTAGGGACTTTTTCCCAACGGACCATATTCGTGAGGCGGCCGAATTTAGCAATGGCCTTGCAAGAAGTAAAAATAATGCATACTGGTATCGTGAAGAAGACGCGGAAGAGGATGACCAAGGAGAGCTTAGAGCTGCAGGAGATGAAGGTTTTAATCCTTCTTTGGTTAATACAATTAAGACGGACTCTCTTATTAGAAAAAGCATTCGCTTCAAGAGAAAATAATAAAAAGAACATGGTGGTTTAAGTGAACGCGAAATATTTATTATTACTGGCTGCTTTTACAGCTCACAACGTAAGCGCGGATGTTTCCAGTGCAAGGGAAGCACTTTCGCAGCAAGAAGGTGATGCTACTCAAGAGAAAAGCTTAGAAGAAGTATTTGAAGCAACAGAAAATAGCTATTCTCTTATGAAAGAAGGCCAGACCTCTCTTGGCTTTAATATGAGTTATAGCTATGTTGCAGACCAGCGTTTGGATGTTGATATTCAAAATGGTCAGGTGCGTGCATTTGATGTTAACCCCTCTGCCAGCCATAACCTGTCTAATAATTTCAATTTCGATTATGGCTATGAAAACAATTTAACCCTAGGTGTGACCGTCCCACTGGTTGTTAAATACGATTCCATTGAAACTCAGAGTGCATCTGGTCTTGGGGATGTATCTATTAATGCCAGATGGCAGCCATATGCCTATGTGCCAGGGGAGTTAAGTAAAACGGTAACCGGCTCTTTTAAAACCAAAACAGGGTCAAGCCCTTTCAAAACGGTTGGATCTAAAACCCTACCTACTGGCAGTGGCTATTACTCTTTATCTGGCGGGTTATCCATGTCAAAAGTCGTGGACCCTGTGATGCTGTTTGGTTCGGGTAGTATTTCTTATGCCATACCCGAGAAGGATGTGAATCAGCCTCGAAGTGGTGCGCTATTGATGGAGGTAAAACCAGGGCTTACGGCATCGTTTTCAGGTGGTTATGCCTATTCTCTTTCCTATGATGTATCGATGAGCATGTCCTTTCAGGGCAGCTATACGAATAAATCGACCTATGTATTTCGTAACGGCTCAGGGACTTATTCTGAAGTTGAAAGCGCCGCGTCTATGACAGGGCTTTTTAATATTAGCTTGGGTGTGCGGGTTTCTCCAAAAACCATTACAAACATTGGTGTTGGCTTCGGCATGACGGATGATGCACCTGATATCATTTTATCCCTGTCACTTCCGATTGATGTAAATGGTTTAAAAGCCAAATCATCTAGCTCTTCTTAATAGTGGCAATGGTTATGAAGAGCTTATTAGTTTTTATCTTTCTTTTCTTGAGTGCGCTGTCCCATGGGCAGCTTGGTCAATCGATGCTGATTGATCCTAAGGTACTGTCTTTGGGTAACGCGGTGACCGCAGACCCACCTGGTATGGCATCAATTCACTACAATCCCGCAGGTTTAACAAAACTTGAAGGTCGCCAGATTGGCATAAGTATTCTTAATGTGATTTTAAAATCCGAAGCGACATTTAATTTACCTGAAGACTATAACGGTGATGGTGAGCTATTAAATTTTGAAGATGACCCAGTTATTGGTCAAAAGAGTGAAGCTATTGCCGGTGCGTATATTCCTGGTGTGGGTATATTTCCGTTGCATCTGCCCGTATTAGCACTGCCTTCTGGTGGTATATCAATCAACCCTCCGGGTTCAAAATTTACATTTGCCACTGCTACTTATATGCCAATGGTTGCAGGCTTTGTTAAAGAAGGCACCGATAACCCTGGCCGCTATCAGGCTAAGCAATTAGCCATGCAACGCATGACGTATTTATCACCGTCTTTTGGCTATAAGGTGAATGATGAATTATCCCTTGGAGCAGGTTTTCTTTTATCCCACCAAGGTTTTGCAATAGAGCAGGATGCACGCGGGGTTAACTTAATAATGGCCGCAACTGAAATGCTACAGGATGCATTTGGTTGTGAAGAGGGTGGCGGTGGTAATGACCCACTTGTTCCATTTATCTCTTTATGTGGTGGTCGAGTAGGCCCTTACAGAGATATCGGTACTTTAAGTATGCAGCTAGAAAACTCCATGTCGCTTTCCTACAACTTGGGGCTTCTGTGGGAACCTACAGATTGGTTCGCCTGGGGCATGGCTTACCAGAGTGAAGCAAAAGATCAGTTGAGTGGTGAATTTGAGATGGACTACTCAAGAGATTTTTCTGGTTTCTTTAGTGGTTTTCGTGGTTCCATATTTGGTGCCATTATCGGTGCAATGTTTCAATTGCCTTCTGGTGTGAGCAAGGAGACGGGGTATGTAACAACTGAGTTTACTTACCCTCAGCACTTTCAAACGGGTTTTAAGTTTCGATTCTTTGATAAGTTGCAATTCAATATTGATGCAGGTTGGACGGATTATGACGAATGGGTTTCCTTCTATTTTGAATTTGACCGTCAACTGGACTTCCTAAACGCGGCTAAAATTTTGGCTCCTGGAGAAGTTACTGGCACTACATTGCGCCAATACCTGAACTATAAGAGTGTTTGGAGTTTTGGTTTTGGTATTGAATACCAGATGAGTTCGCGCTTAAAGGCCCGTATTGGTTATGAACCTCGGGCGACCTCTATACCAACGGATCGCCGTAACGTTATGGCACCATTGGGCTTTGCTCCTATGTATGGCTTAGGTTTTGGCTATCGCTGGGATCTTGATACCGATATTGATGTCTCTCTATCTTTTTTACAGAGCCAAGAATCGATACCGGCCGACGAACCCAGTGGCTCACTTAATACGGATTGTTTGACGTGCATCGTGGCTAACCCTTATCCAGGGTTAGATGTGGAAACTAAATTAACCGTTGCTGCGGCAGGTATTACTTTTAGAACGAAGTTTTGATGCATTATCTATTGCTGATTGCCATATCCTTAGCTCTTGCTGCTTGCCAAAATATGCAGCAGGGCGAGAGTGATTTTTATACTTGGGTCGATGAGACCGGTCAAATAAGGACCATAAAAAAACCAACTAAAGACTTGGTGAGCGCCGCTGATGCTGAATTCATTTCAAGTTCTAGCACAACTGAAACTCAAGCGCCTGTTGATTTTGATCCTTCTCAATTTACTCCATCTGAAGAAATAGATAAAAAAATCAATCACGAGCGCCTTTACGCGTGGCAAGAAGCAGACGGCACGCAAATCGTTAGAGAAGAATCGCGCCCTGAGCAAGCACCTGAGCAAACCACTGAAGCGGTCCATGGCATACAAAGCAAAAGCTTTAGAATATTCAGAGAAGGCAAGCAAGTTCTCTTTGAAGATGTTAATGGTGTTTCAATCGACTTATCGCGCTACTATCAATTTAACACCAAAGCTGAAACTGATTACGTCTTAATTGAGCTAATAAGCCCAATAAAGCGTATTGCTGTTAAAAGTTTTATAAAGAATGATACGGTTGCCATGCCTCAAATCATTCCTTTAACACGTCAGTTCGAACAGCGTTTTTCGTTTGATAATCCATTTACTAAAAGAGAGGTAGAATCTTGGTATGGCTATGGGTATGTACACGGTGTGCTGAACATACCCGAGCAAACTCAATACCTATTATTGCTTCCAAATCCTCAGTATGGTGTTATCGAAGCACAAGACAAACTTATCAAAAAAAGCAATCTAGGCAGTCTTGTCTTTGAGTCCCTTAATTAATTTATTAAGCCCTTCTATTTAGCTTTGTTTCTACCATGATGCGCGTGGAAATTTCTTCAACGGACAAATCGGTCGTTGTTAAAAATGGGATATTCATTCTTTGAAATAACATTTCCACTTCTTCCGTCTCGTAATAACATTGATTTAATGAAGCGTAACGGCTGTTGGCCTTGCGCTCATTTCTGATGGCAGCCAGTCGCTCAGGGTCAATGGTCAATCCAAATAATTTGTGCTTGTGAGGCTTCAATGCACTTGGTAGGTCACCATTACCTAAGTCCTCCTCTGTTAGAGGGTAGTTGGCTGCTTTTATACCAAATTGCAATGCTAGATACAGGCAGCTAGGTGTTTTGCCGGAGCGAGATACGCCAACTAAAATGATGTCGGCTTTGTCGTAGTGTTTGATTTTACTGCCATCATCATTATCTAAAGCAAAGTTAACTGCATCGATTCTTGCAAGATAACTCTTGTTGTCACCGCCAACATGAGATTTACCAACGGTATAGCTTGATCCCATGTTCAGTTCTTTTTCGAGGGGCGCTAGAAATGTGGCAAATATATCCACCTTAAACGCGTCGGCTTTGGATATTTCATCACGAATGTCTTGATTAACAATGGTGTCAAATACGATGGCTCGACTGCCTTGCTCTGCAGCCTTGTTTAGTCTTTGTACGACTTCTTGAGCTTTACTGAGCGAATCAATATATGGCAAGGTGATTTGTTCAAACTCTATGCTTTCAAATTGAGCTAATAAGCTGTGCCCAAGGGTCTCAGCTGTAATACCGGTACCGTCTGATATAAAAAACGCTTGTCGTTTCATAAATTTTAACAACTTTGTGAATAGTCTCTAGAATTAGAGTACTATATCGCCGTGTCGCGCACTAGGTTTCATGGGAGGTAAGCTTGAATAATCACGTTATTTGGTTCGATCAACTGGGTATGGCTGATGTAGACAAGGTCGGCGGTAAAAATGCTTCATTAGGTGAGATGATCAGCAATTTATCATCATCTGGCGTCAATGTTCCCAATGGTTTTGCCACTACGGCAGATGCATTTCGCTTATTTCTTGAACAAGACAACCTACAGCAGAAAATTGCTGATCTACTTCTAAGTATCAAAGACGGCTCTTTGTCCGATTTAAGTTCGGCAGGTGAGCAGATCAGAACTTTAATTCTAAATACGCCACTGCCGGCATCCCTTGAAGACCAAATCAAGGAATCCCTCTCTACACTTCAAGGCACTGAAAGTCAGATATCTGTTGCAGTTCGATCATCTGCAACGGCTGAAGACCTTCCGGATGCATCCTTTGCAGGCCAGCAAGAAACCTTCTTGAACGTTGTCGGCGAAGAGGCCGTTTTACAAGCGGTTAAAGAGGTGTTTGCATCCCTTTATAACGATCGCGCAATTAGCTACCGAGCTCACCAAGGTTATGAGCACCACGATGTAGCTCTTTCTGTTGGTATCCAGCGCATGGTTCGCAGTGAAAGCGGGTCTGCAGGGGTTATGTTTACTCTTGATACTGAATCTGGTTTTGATCAGGTTGTGTTCATCACAAGTGCATATGGTCTTGGTGAGACAGTGGTTCAAGGCGCTGTGAACCCTGATGAGTTTTACGTGCACAAAAAGTCACTATCCGAAGGTCGTCCGGCCATCTTGCGCCGTAATCTTGGGGCAAAAGCTGTAAAAATGATCTACAACCAAGATAAAAATGCGGCTTCTCCTGTTGAGACAGTTCGAGTCGATCGTGAAGAGCGTTTTAAATTCAGCATTACTGATGAGGATATCAATACCTTAGCCAAGCAAGCGCTTATTATTGAAGAGCACTATCAACGCCCGATGGATATTGAATGGGCGAAAGACGGCGAAAACGGTGAAATCTATATTGTTCAAGCTCGCCCTGAGACGGTAAAAAGCCGCACCAGTAAAAATGTCATGGAGCGATACATCCTTAAAGAAACAGGCAAGGTGTTATGCGAAGGGCGCAGTGTTGGTCACCGTATAGGCAGAGGGCCTGTCAAAGTACTCAGAAATGTTGATCAAATGCAGGACATTGATGAGGGCGATATCCTGGTTGCTGACATGACGGACCCAGATTGGGAGCCGATCATGAAAAAAGCCAGCGCCATTGTCACAAACCGCGGGGGACGAACGTGTCATGCCGCCATTATTGCTCGTGAATTAGGTATTCCTGCTGTTGTTGGCTGTGGAGATGCAACAGATGAACTGACGAATGGTCAACAGGTTACGGTTTCTTGCGCCGAAGGGGATACGGGCTTCATTTATGACGGCGCCCTCGAGTTTGAGCACAAGACCAACTCGGTTGGCACGATGCCTAATTTACCATTCAAAATCATGATGAATGTCGGCAATCCAGACCGTGCTTTCGATTTTCAAGGCCTCCCTAATGAAGGCGTTGGCCTTGCTCGACTAGAGTTCATCATTAATAGAATGATCGGCGTGCATCCAAAAGCGCTATTGAATTTTAATGAGCTGCCTGAAGAAGTGAAGGTCACCGTTGAGCGCCGTATTGCAGGTTATGCTTCACCTATCGATTTCTATGTCGAGAAGCTCGTCGAAGGCATCAGTACCTTGGCTGCAGCCTTTTACCCGAAAAAAGTGATTGTGCGCTTGTCAGACTTTAAATCGAATGAATACGCTAATTTGATCGGCGGTCGTTTATATGAGCCTGAGGAAGAAAACCCTATGTTGGGCTTTCGTGGTGCTGCTCGCTATATCAGTAAGTCATTCAGAGATTGTTTCGAACTTGAGTGTCGTGCAATCAAAAAAGTTCGTGAAGAAATGGGCTTGTCGAATGTAGAGGTAATGGTTCCTTTTGTCCGTACGGTCGGTGAAGCTAAGCAAGTGGTCGACTTACTTTCAACAAATGGACTGAAGCGTGGCGAAAACGGCTTACGATTAATTATGATGTGTGAATTACCGGCTAATGCATTATTAGCGGATGAATTCTTACAATATTTCGATGGGCTTTCTATTGGCTCCAACGATTTAACTCAGCTAACATTAGGCTTAGATCGCGATTCTGGTGTCATTGCCCATTTGTTTGATGAGCGTAACGATGCAATACGCCAATTAATGCACATGGCAATTTCTGCCTGTAAAAAACAAAATAAATACATCGGTATTTGTGGTCAAGGCCCAAGTGATCACCCTGATTTTGCAAAATGGCTTATGGATGAGGGCATTGATAGCGTCTCTTTAAATCCAGACTCTGTGCTGGACACATGGTTTTATTTGGCCGATAAAACACAGTAAGGTATTTGATGAAAAGCAGTAGTTCCTTATTTCCTGTGGCATTAATGCGGGCAGAGGTTTTATCTTCAGAGTTTATTGAAGATACCTATCTACTTAAGCCTAATAATAGCTCGGACCCAACAGCGCAGGTTGCACTTTCGCGCCTTGGTTATTACGAAAAAAAGCGCCCCGATCGGGGCATTCCAATAATCTTAATTCATGGTGCCTTTTCTAATAAAGGCATATGGCTCGACAGTCACTTGCATGGTGCTGCCCGTATATTACTAGAAAATGGTTTCGATCCCTGGATGCTGGAGATGCGTGGCCACGGAGACAGCCCTGAAAATAATCTATTTCTTAAAAACAGCCTAGAGTTGTATGCTCAATATGATTTGCCTGCCATTCAAGCATTTGTAAACGAGCAAACCCAGCAAAAAGCAGTATGGCTAGGTCACTCAAGCGGCGGTGTGTGTATTGCAACAGCACTTGCAGGTAATCATTTAAAAACCGAAAATATTTCAGCCATTGCTTTATTTGGAGTCCAGGTTTCGCGTTATCCATGGGTTATTTACTTACCATTGGTACGGACATTCATTCGGACTTGGTTGCTCACAAAAAAACATATTATGAACATCAAGCTAGGGCCAGAGGTTGAGCCCAGAGGCGTTGCTCAGGAGTATGTGCGCTGGTCTGGAATATTCTCGCGCTGGAAGTCCATTAAAGGGCTAAGCTATTGGAAATCCATTCAAAATGTAACGCTGCCTGTTATTGCATTTGCAGCAAAAAAAGATAAAGGCGACCCTGCCAAGTATTGCGAAAAATTATTGAATGCATTTTCAGGTGAAAAGCAATTCCATCTACTGGCGAAGTCGAAAGGTTTTTCAATTGATTATAGTCATGGCAAAATGGTGAAAAGCGAGCAGGCTGATCAAGAAGTATGGCCGCTATTAATAAAATGGCTCAAGACATTAGATACAAAATAGACTAGAGGAAAAATAATGACGCAATATATTACACCTGATCTTTGTGATGAGTACCCGGAAGTAGATGTACTTGAACCTATGTTTAACAACTATGGCGGTCGGGAGTCATTTGGCGGAGAAGTTGTTACGATTAAATGCCATGAAGATAACTCGCTTGTTAAAGAAAATGTAGATAAGCCAGGTAACGGTAAGGTCATGGTTGTCGATGGCGGTGGCTCATTACGCAATGCACTGCTAGGTGATATGCTCGCAGAGAAAGCAGCAAAAAATGGCTGGGAAGGCATTGTGATCTACGGCTGTATTCGCGATGTTGATGTTATCATGGAAACAGATTTGGGTGTTCAAGCGCTTGGCACTAATCCTCGCAAAACAGAGAAAAAGGGCATTGGTGAAATGAATGTGCCTGTGAAATTTGCTGGGGTTGATATACGACCAGGTCAATTTATTTACGCAGATAACAATGGCATCATTGTATCTGAAAAGCCATTATCTATGCCAAGCTAAACCTAGCTTAGAAGATAAAAAATGCCGCTAATTTATAGCGGCATTTTTTTTGTTACTTAGAAAAGTTAATCCATATGCACAAAGAAAGCAGTTTTGGCTTTGTTGCTTGAAGGTACTCAACAGCTTCTTTGGTATTTTTCTTTAATGTTTCAATTTCCATTTGATAGCTACCCGGAGTGATTTCTAATGACTGATATCGAGCAAGCTCTTGATTGCTCCTAGCCTCAAGTGAAGCGATTGCGTCGGTAACATTTTCTTTAGAAGTGTGAGCTGCGAGCTTCTCACTTAATATGACCGCATTCTCGATATTGGCTTGTTTCATTTCAATGACTTCTCTTGCCATGTCTTTTGATAGAAGCTCATGCTCTTCACGCATTTTTATAATATCAAGATGCCGTGTAGCGTTTTTTAAATCCTCACTGATAACATAGTGACGCAGCTGCGGACTACGCTGGCGATTTAATTCTAAACGTCCAGGGC
>Ga0115005_10004180_pt1 | contig 11517 bp, 10 predicted proteins | sample ArcOceMetagenome_FD_87163 | JGI IMG/M metagenome (GOLD analysis project Ga0115005, IMG submission 87163) | Marine eukaryotic phytoplankton communities from Arctic Ocean - Arctic Ocean - Greenland ARC118M Metagenome | ecosystem: Environmental > Aquatic > Marine > Oceanic | place: Arctic Ocean...
ATAACTTTGCTCAAGTGTTGAAGGAACCACGAATGATTGAAATGACAAGATATTCCTTCTTCCGTGTCTGAACGAATATTCTCCACATTCACTTGATAAACTTTCCAGTGCGAAAGATACTAAAATGGCTTCGTATCTAATGATGCTATTGGCCCCCCATGCAATACACACTCTAAAAAAATCTAATCAAACATGTAATTGCTTTATTAAATCAAATCATTACTTGTAATAATACTATTACACAAAAACAGCAGCGCATTTTTCAATCCTGTGAAGTAGAATGTGCGCACACTGCAAGCTGCAGGACATTGTCCTTGCCCTCGAACAAGACCTTACTGGCTTCTTTACTTATCAACGGTGCTCATGTGCTTTGCAAGGTCCACCAATCTGTTGGAGTATCCCCACTCGTTATCATACCAAGAAATAAGCTTATGGAAGTTATCATTCAAATGAATGCAAGCCTGGGAATCAACAATAGAAGATCTCTTATCATGCACAAAGTCCTGAGAAACAACTGGCATATCAGTGTATCCAAGAATTCCAAACAACTCAGAATCAGGATCAGTGGCAGCCTTCTTGAGAGCAGCATCAATCTCTGCTCCGGTGCAAGCCTTCTCAGTACGGATGGTCAAATCGACCATACTCACATCAGCAGTGGGAACACGAACTGCCATTCCAGTAAGCTTTCCATTGAGTTCTGGGAGAACCTTGCCCACTGCTTTTGCAGCACCGGTAGATGCAGGAATCATGTTCGTAAGAGCACTACGTCCGCCTCTCCAATCCTTTCCTCCTTTGGAAGGACCATCAACGACAAGCTGAGTGGCAGTGGCAGCATGGATAGTGGTCATCAAACCCTCCTTGATTCCAAAATTTTCATGAAGTACCTTGGCTAAAGGAGCGAGGCAGTTTGTGGTACAACTAGCGTTGGATACTACATCCGCAGATCCATCGTATGTCTTTTGATTGACGCCCATGACATACATGGGAGCATCTCCGGAAGGAGCACTGATAATGACCTTCTTGGCTCCTCCCTTAAGATGGCCAGATGCCTTATCAATGGTGGTGAACATACCGGTAGATTCACATACGTAGGTAGCACCGGCGGATCCCCAGGGGATATCAGCAGGGTTCCTCTCTGCAAAGAACCTGACCTTGGACTTTCCGTCAATGACAAGGGAGTCGCCATCAACCTCTACGGTTCCGGGCCACATGCCATGTACGGAGTCGTGCTTGAATTGATAGCAAGCATAAGCGATGTCAAGGAAGGGGTCGTTTACTGCAACAACGTCGACGCCTTCTCCTTCCATGGCAGCACGCATTCTATTATATCCAAGATGTGAAAGCGCAAGTTAGAACACATGTATATGAATTTCAAATTGGGATAGAGCAAGTGAGATTGAAATGCGATCGAATGACATGGATCCTCTGCATGTTCCTCTTTGAGTTGAGTTCCTCTTCCAATACCAATGCGAATGCGAATGCGAATGCAAATGCGAATGCAAATGCCAAACAAGGATCCATAATGGCGACTTCAAAGAGATACACATAACACATCCTATCCAAGCTGGCAGATCTTTACACTTACACTAGTCTTCCGATACGCCCAAATCCGTTAATTCCAAGTCCAATGTTAGTCATCTCGATGTCGTGTTCTTTTTGTAAGCAAAAATTTGGTCCCATTAATTTTATGTGGATGGCAAAGTGATGACTTTGGCGAAAAAATCTTTCAGAATATAAGTGTTCTCAAAAAGATTTCAATGAAAGTGTCAGTTTGGTGACGCGAGGCAGCTTTTCTTTCGACTACCATACCGTTGAACGGCATCATGATGCATCAAAGATCTTTGAAGATTCTTCTTCCAAGATCAAAGGCCTTGTGCTGGCCAAAAATTGGGAAAATCCAAATCCAAATAGTCCGCGAACCATTATCCTTTTTGTTGGGATGGGATAGAAGATTCTCGATCCACACACGCCAAACATTGAACACCAAGAAGTGATGTACCGTCGAGGAACAAGGACGACGCAAAGCAAGCAAGGCAAAGCAACAACATGGTGGTGTACAACCTCCACTACATGCCAACCGAGTAGTCAGTAGGGTTCTGAAGAAATCATGACATATGCACTAAGGTCGTTCACAAAGACCTCTGTTTGCAATCTATCAAAGCAACGGACAATCTCGGCATCGAAGCGGACATTCTTCTCTGCAATATCATCAGCCGTCCACCACCAGAGAAGCAACCATGCCGAGACAAACTTTCGTACTACACGTATCAATACCAAAATCCCAATCCTTGGACTTGGACGTTCGCATACACATACCCATAGATTCTCCACTCTAGACAATTCCAATCAATTCCGTGGATATAATTTATCCAGTGCGGAATGCAACGTACCACCAACGATCGCTTCACGAGTAGGGACCAACCTTCATCTCCAACCCAAACATCCCCTCCATACCATCAAAGCAATCATTGAAAAATACTGGCAAGAAAGGAACGGCTTCGTTACTCGCGATGACATTGATCCCATCGTTTCGACCATTCATAATTTTGATTCATTGTTGATTCCACCAGAACACGTTTCGAGGAGTAAGAGTGATACGTATTATTTTAACCAAGAGACTGTTTTGAGAACGCATACCAGTGCGCATCAGACGACTATGCTCACTGCTGGAGAAGATCGATTTCTTGTCACGGGAGATGTGTATAGGTGAGTTTCGAATGGATTTGGGACACACAAAGTTTTGAGTACGGTGAGCATTTGCCATTTTCAAAGTTCCTGCACAATACTGTACTGCACAATACTGCACGACAAGCATGTGTCTAACAACATCCAATGCGCTTTGAACTCACATTTTAGGCGTGATGAGATTGACAACTCTCATTATCCTATTTTTCACCAGATGGAAGGAGTAAGAATGTTCACAGACGAAGATTTTGCAGATGCAGGTGTAAATTCCACACAAGATAAACTGAAAATGGTAGAGGATGATCTCAAAAATGGATTGGAGGGAATGGCGAGAAAATTATTTGGTGATGTTGAAATGCGATGGGTGGATGCTTACTTTCCATTCACGGAACCTTCTTTTGAGCTTGAAATTTATTTTAATAACGAGTGGCTAGAAGTACTAGGATGTGGTGTGGTGCACAAGGATATTGTCAAGGCTGTTGGAAGAGATGATCAGCCAGGGTGGGCATTTGGACTTGGTTTGGAACGATTGGCAATGGTGCTTTTCTCCATACCCGACATTCGCCTCTTTTGGACACAAGATGAGAGATTTCATTCACAGTTTGAAAGCGGTCAAATTATAACCTTCCAGCCCTATAGTAAATTTCCACCCTGTTTCAAGGATATTTCGTTTTGGACGAGTCAGGAGGGTGTTGAGTCGACATTCCATCCGAATGATATCTTTGAGGTGGTGAGAGATGTGGCGGGAGATCTCGTGGAACGCGTGGAACTTATTGATGCATTTACTCATCCTAAAACGAAGCGTCTTAGTAACTGCTTTCGAATCACCTACCGTTCCATGGATAGATCCTTGACAAATGAGGAGATTGATTCTCTGCAAGAGAAAGTACGCAACGGTACCATGTCCAAACTTGGAGTTGAACTAAGATAGTGTTTTTTTAGTAACTTGACTTATTAATAATCGAGGAAGTTTTATAAAACAGAAATTGTGCACCCGGTACGTGTGCTCAAAACAGACAAGCCACCAAATAGAATAGAATATGAAAATGAGTTCATTAGACGATACCTTTACTCAGGAAAGGATCGCAAATCGTGCAGGAGACAGGGTCATTCTATCCACTAGAGATCCATCGGGCAGGACAAATGTATCTCTATCCTCGACACCCAAAATATCATCACAGACATCTTGTGCTAAGCAGTGGGCTGTAGCTAAAGAGAGCGTCCAGCCCAGCGTTCCATGCCCGCAGTGTAAAAAAAGCCTTGGTACATCTTTCACGACGCCGGCAATTGGTACATCATCTGGGCTCATCGGCCGATAGCAAGGAAGTGCAGATCCCTGAATTTCTTTTGCTGCATCCTCACCAAATATTCTATTTCCATACTTCTCAAGGACCATTGGCCCAGAACGGGAACAAGACTTTCGGTCGTAATTTGGGAAACCTGCCATTTCTCCAAAGCCTGCCAACCGTACCATATTTGCAGCAACGGATGTGCAGTATATTTTGTCGAAAGTCATCGCTTTGATAAAAATAGGCATGTTCGGCTTGGGTTTTGTAAAGATGGTCAAAGAATATCCTCTCAGCGGATATATTGGACAAGACTGTCCAGCACTCCATGAAATCTTAGAGGCAAATAGTGGGGAGTAAACTCCAGCAGCCAAAACAACGTAGTCAAAGTCATTTGTTGCTCCGTTACTTGTTTTGACTTTGAAACGATGCATCGACGCGTCGCTTTCGGCCTTTATCAGCGAAATATCTCTCACTGCACCGTTGGTCTTGTCATACGTAACATCAACATCGTCTTGAAAAGACTTTATCATACCTCGAATGAATTCTGCACAGTCTGCCGTTTGGTCGTGCTTTCTGAGTACACAATACGCGTCTTTAAATGGTAAACTAGCTATCTTTGGCTCCGTTGCAATCGCTTCGCTTCTAGAAAGCAGAACTGCTTCTTCTCCAAACTCTTCAGCTTCTTGCTGAGCGCACCTCGCCTTTTCCTCTGTGCGATGAACAGAAATGAAGCCTTCCTGCAAACCAATCTTACTGGAATGATCCTTATCACAAATAAGTAGATAATTTCTCAATGCTGTTCTATTTGCTTTCGCGAGCTGCACCATTAGTGCCCCCCTTTCCTTTGCCTCGTTTTCTCCAGTGAGGAGAGATGTCTTAATGAAATGAAACACGAACGTCACGAAACAACGCCTTTCTTCCCACGTCGCATGCCATCCCAAGCAGCGATTTAAATCAAGTCCAAAATAAGGTGGGATAGACGAGAAATCGCGATTGTTTACGCTCCCTGCCGTTAGACTTAAATACGCTTCTCGCATAGTATCTCTGACAATCTCCACAAGAGTTGACCTTTGACTCATGATATGCATGGCTGCTCCAGGTACTGACGATAAAGTTCATTAGACGCATGCAATTTATTTATGCTATAAAATCTGGTTTCGTTGTGACTGACTTGACTCACCTAGACTATTCGCATTTTTAGCAGTAGCCGCTTTCCAAGTAGGCTGTCTCATATTCTTGAAACCCGCCTGACTCTGAATTTCTTCCCCATTGTATGAATTATCATCGCCCTCATATATAACGATTTCAACCTTTTGATTTGGAGCAATTGTTTGTAGCCTTGTCTTGATTGCATGTGCAGCTGTGACTCCGCAAATTCCACCACCGACGATTGCGATCTTGACATCACCCATTCGAAATGTCGGTCTCGTTCGGAGACCATCCGAACTAATGATCCCGAAACGCCTGGTAGCAGCTGCCGTACCAACACATGTATTTGTGAAATCTTGGACGCCTTTCCAAGATAGGGTATTAAACGAAGGAACGAAAAGAGTCCCAGTGTTCTTGTTTAAGTTTGTGTATATTGATGGCAGGATTCCTACGTGTAGTGAGGACATAGATTTGTAGCGTGGATAAGCATTCATAAATCCAGAGCACAAATTCATTGAACCAACAAGCACCATCTCGAAAATAAGTAATCGTGAAGCGATTCTTCTGTGCATTCGGTATTGTTTAGAGTATTTGTGTGCTTGACACTTCAGATCGCGATGCTCACGGCCGATGAAAAAGAAGGGGTTCGCAAAATCATTCTCTTTTCAGTCATAAAAAAAATCAAAAACGCAATGTCCCATCATGCAGTCCAATACAAAGTTACACAAAACAAGAGGCACTTTGATTAGTTATCATCAATTAGGTTCGGATGTTGTTGTGGAAGAATAGCGAGGAAGTCATCCAATCCTTGCCCGCGAGAGCACGGAGGGAGAAAATCTATAACCTGTTATAACTTATGTATTACCAATTTTTCCACCTCCACCTCTAGATAGCCTGGCATGGCGGTACTTGCGACTTGCTACCGCGCTTGTTGTTGCTAGCTTGCTCGCTTGTCAACTAACAAATACTCAAAGTACAGAGCAGGATCTTAGTGAAGTGATACAACCACTAAGCCGCAGTCAAAGCAAGCATGTTACTCAAAGTAGAAATAATAGCCACTAGTTCACCTGGCGTCTCATCCGAGACCACTCCCGCTCTCCACGCATCTCTCGCATCAGCTTCACACCATAGCAACGGCGTCCTCATCAACGTGGGAAGAAAAAGCGCAGACATTATTTTTGAGAATGAACGTTCGGTATCAAGATCGCATTGTACACTCCGTCTCATCACTAACGCGAATACGAAAAGAAGTACGGAAGGAAATCATGCTGGAGAAGCCAAAACGGAGGAGGAAATCGAAGCCTGTGAAGCTGCCGAAGACGGAGTGGCGATTGTTCTGGATGATCTCGGAAGGTAAGGTTTACGTTCTTTTACATGCAGGGGGTGGGGTGCCTTGTGTACAGCACTGATTAGGAAAAGGCTGCTTCAGTCTGTACAAAGCTATTTCAAAGATGTATCAAATCTAACCGTCGTCAATTTGATTCCGTTTCTGCATTCCAGCAAATTCGGAACAAAGGTTTCTTTTGACAAGGAAACGAACGAAGGTGATGAAAAGACTCCTGTAAACAACGATAGCGAAACAGACGACGCAACAGACGATGAAGGAGCTGGAGCTTCCGGTCTGGCATCTAGCCAATTTTCTGCCGCTCCGCTTCTTCGTCAGCATCCAAATCAAATAACCAAGATTGTGGACAGGAATGGAAGCATTGTGCTTTCTACACTTTCCCTTCGAAAGGACAAGGAAAGGAATGGATCTGCAGTGATTCAGGTTGGTACTGCGCTGTTCAAAGTCACAAGGGTCCCTCTCGAATTCTGTCTGTCGCGTTTGCAAGCCAAGGAAAAGAAAGAAATGGAAAATTTGGGCAGAGAAATTGGAGGTAGTGTTACCACTACCTTTGACTGTGATACAATTACCTACCTTGTATCTCCTGATAAGTCTTCCACTGCAAAATCTATGTCGGCATGGGCTCTTGATGTTCCTACCGTTACTGTGGAATTTCTTCGAGCATTCGCCAAAAGATCAAAACTTGATGATCCCCTCCCAAAATATCAAGATTATGAGGCGCCCGCCAGCGAGTCAAAGATTGAAAATGAATTGACTCCATCCAAACGTCGGCGTATCTTGGGTGGGTATAAAGTATTGAGTTTGATGCCATCAGAGGGCGAGGTGATGTGCCAATGTACTGGGGCTGCCATTATACCATTATACCGAACGGGAGATGATGGAAAGATAGACTACAAGTTCTGGCAGAGTGATGAGTTCTGGGAAGACCTAAAGAAGGAGCAAGAGGAAGACTCTCTAGTTATTGTGTGGCTAGATACAGCCTCGAAAAAGTTGAAGAAAGGAAGGGATTATTTGATCAAGTACATGAAGGGCACTGGAAAGGGGGAAAGTAGCTGTGCAATTAGTTGTGTCAACCAGAACGGGATTGCGCGAGCAATATCTGACGGGTCCAATTTGAAGGATGTGAATGAAAAGGAACTTGTTCCTCTGAAGGAATTCGAAGATACCCCACATGGGACCTCCGACCCGAGAGAAAGTTCATCTGAGCAAATGGAGACCGAAGTCATTCTCGAAGAAGCGACCAAAGAATCTTCAATTCGTGAACAAAAGACTGATGGACAATCGGCGATAGAGGACGCCGAACCTGACTTGCAACAGCCAGTTCGGCAAAAGCGTTCGAAAAATCCTGATCGCAGTCAAAATCAAAGTGGATGGATGAACAGTTCGAAATCAAAATCTTCAACACAAGGGGCCGAAAGTGGATGGATCTCAACCACCCAAGACTTGAGCAAGAATTCTGATGACGAGCACGGGACCGAAACCTACGACGTCGTTGAAACTGCAGATGTCGAAAATGTCCTACACAAGAACCCTTCTAAACGAAAAACAGAAACGAACAATCTCCTTCAACAAACTAATGATGGATGGCTACGCGCCGCGCCTCAAGGGAAAGGAAGAGATCGGTGTAAGCGATCGCGTGCTGAATTGACTGCATTGGGGGATGCTTTTCTACGTGATTCTGCTGAAACAATATTTTGCAGCAACCTTCAAGTCGCCCCCCCCAATAGAGAAGCTCACACTGATGGCGCAAGAAACCCTTCGAATGTCAAAAATTTCAAGAAGTTCAAGAAGAATTCCATCATTGCAGGAGCCAAAATGCACTCCATAGCTCCGATCACCCTAGTCTCTGTACTTCCAAAAGAATCCGAACGTCAGAAAGAACTCGAGACAATGCAAAATGAGCTCGACTGTGAGCAGCGTGCAGCAGACTCTCTTTTCACTGGCAACGAAGGCAAAAAGAGAAGAGAGGGGATTCGCAACTACTTTGAATCGGGACAAGCTTCTCGTGGCCGGAGCCGTAAATCCTAATATCTGTCAGTTCTTTAAAATAACCAAACCTTGAAGTCCTAATGTTTTTTAGTTTTTTTAGAGTTTTTTGGGACATTTGTGCTTATCGAAATTTGTATCCTTAAAAAGTGAAATTTAGTCATGAGTGGAGTCTCTGATTGAACAGGGAAAAATTGAGATAGAAGACTGAATTTAAAAAGGTAAAAGTGCATTCAGTGGTATCTGTTGTAGGAGTACATGTCAGGAATTATTGCACCAACAGAATTGCTCTGTGCATGCCGTCCTTGAACCTGTTGAAGTTCTCTTTCAAGCGATCTAGACACATCTTCCTGGCGGCGAATTAGAGATTCGTAGAGGATCAAAAGTTCAATATCGCTCATTCTTTGGTACTGCATTTGAACTACTGCTGATAGAACTGGTGGGTCGCCAAGGACACGTGTAGTTGACAGAGAGGGACGCACGAGGAGAGAGGACGAGATATTGCTGCAACTGTTAAGAAGGGCCGGACGAAGCGAACCCTGACGGGTTTGATCTGCTGCAAATGTAGGGATGGTAGAGGCTAATGCACCGAATGCCGATGTACCACTGGCTATGTAGCCAGGATTACTACTCGTCGTGTTAACATTGATAGTTTGGGTTCTCATACACGTAGGTGCTTGTTCGCAATGACTGGTTATGTTGTTGTTCGAGCCCTCAGCAAGATCGAGTAGAGCAGAAGCTCCAGCAAATTCGTTTCGATTCTGCACAGTAGGAACGGACTGGGGGTCCTGGGCCTCTTTGATCGACAGCAAGGGATCCGCAGTATTCGAAAGAAGACCACTGTTGTAAATTTTCGCACAGAGATCGAATCTATCTTTCTTCAGCAACTGCCAATTGTTTGTGAGTAGGTATGTATTATGAGTCACTAAGAGGAAATTGGTTTCAACGAAGCGCTTATTCTGGACAAGAATAGATAGATTAACGATCAATGATAGGAACTTACTTTGTGGAAATAGGTCAACTTCATCCCACGAAAAGACTTCCTTTGTTTTCCATTCTGGCGAGATAAAGAAGCGATAGATGGTAGCTTGTTGATCTTCCAGCGATAGAGCTAGTGTTATGAAATAGAAACGGATGTGTATTTTGATTAGTAACTCAAAATGTTCTCATTGGGCCCATCTAAAAAAACTCTATTTGAGTTCTCAGGTTTCATGCGATCATCGTTGACTTACCTTCCTGAGAAAGCTCCGGTAGAGGATGCGGGTTTCAAAGTTTGCAGGAATGACAACCTCTTCCAAGACCTTTTGATTGTGAATGGTAAAGGCCTGACCATCACATGTCCAACTGATAATTTTTTCGTATTCTTTATTTTGTAACATGCAGAAGAGCTACGAGAAGGAGAATCACATTTAGGAAACAGGAACAATAGCAACTGCAAATTGCAATACGATAAACACACCTTGATTGGAAAGCTTTCCATCATCTTACTTTTTTGCAATGAGGTAAAGGCAAAATTTCTTTCTTGACTTTGGTTGGGTGCTTGCTGGTCCTCCTCTTGCCTCGGCAGTGTCCACGATCTTCCATGATCTCCGTGGATTGCTAAACTTCCTTTTGCTATACTTTCATTATTCGTACTCTTGGATACATTCAACACAGGGAGTCTGGATGAATTTAATCTAATGTTCATTTTGTTGAGTTCGTTGAGTTCGTTGCTATCGTATTTTACTGTATGAAACATTATAGTTTTTTGCTTTTTTTATGCGAAGAGTGCGAACGTGCTTCTCTGACGCAGCTAGCTATCCGTCCCGTGAAAAAGTCAAAAAGTTAGAATTTCTGGATGAGAATTTCACCCGGAGGTTCTTTTGCGAACTTCTTCTTGAAAATCTCAAGAATTTTCAAGTTTCTACCTACGATTTTAAGATTTGAGGCCGCCAGCGAGCGTGGAAGTTCAGAACTCTGCTGGTGAATGACTTGAAGTCAAAAAGTCAAAAAGTCAGAGTTTCTGGACGAGAATTTTCACAAGGGCTCTCTATCTTGAATCTGTTGAAATGCAAAGGGAAGAAATAGGCCAAAAGCAAAGAGCCTAACGGATCAGGAACCACGGAATGCCTCGTACAGTACGCGTGGAAGAAGTAGCGAGAAGAGCGATAGGAGGTAGGTAATGCGATGAATAGATCATCTCATTAGTTTAGAATAATCATAACGAATATTTGCTGAATAGGGATTCCCTTTTATTGTTTGATTACCGGACTATCTCTCTCTGGATTACCTACGAATTAAAGTTCAAAGGTTCATTGAGAATTCCCCTTTTCAACACTATCGAAGATTCTTCGGATTTCCTCATTGAATCTTTAGATGATCTGTTATCTTCAGTAAAATAGGAATAGGCGTTTAAAAGCACAACAATTTTCATCACAATTTGAGAAATTGATACTGTTACAAAATAAACAATATGTTATACGCTGCATTTTTGTAGTGATTGGTGGGTCAAAACCTCTGACGTCAGGGAATGTGACATGGGATGTATTACTACGTTCAATAATAAAACTTCCAAGATATCCACTACTTACTACTGACTGTTCCCTTTATACTTAGCATAACCTACTTATGGACCTTCGCCGTGACCTACTATGTAATAAGTCACGGCAACGGGGGGTGGGGGCGCAGCCCCTCCCACTATGGCTGGCTCGAAGTCATTTGTAGATCCCCATGGTGTATCAGTACATGACCAACGGAAAATAGAAAAGAGCTACATTTCTCTAGAGTCCTCTCTGCGCGCACCTCAACAACACCACACGACACACTCAAAATACCACCACTTAAGTAAAAATAGAACCAACAATTCTTTCATAGCCACGGTTGTTCATTTCTCGTGCACGGCCGGAACCGGCGTAGAACTTGGTATGGTTGGCTAAATTACATATGTATTAATTATATTGTGCGCCCTTGCACTTCAACGGATGCAAATTTACAATACATTTCACTTATATAGATATAAATGACTTCTAAATGTCAGGAGCGCGCAAACTATCATTGGAAAAATAAAAAAAAGAAGCGTTGAAG
>Ga0115005_10004182_pt1 | contig 11504 bp, 9 predicted proteins | sample ArcOceMetagenome_FD_87163 | JGI IMG/M metagenome (GOLD analysis project Ga0115005, IMG submission 87163) | Marine eukaryotic phytoplankton communities from Arctic Ocean - Arctic Ocean - Greenland ARC118M Metagenome | ecosystem: Environmental > Aquatic > Marine > Oceanic | place: Arctic Ocean...
TATTTCGTACCCATTCTTGCATCTGCTAAAAAGCTCTTGGGCCATTTGGGAAAATGTCTCGTCACTTATCGGCGGCACAGAAATGCCAAGTCAGCAAGGAAGGTCTCGCATTTGCTGTGGGGGAAACGGAAACCTATCAGTACATGTACATGTACACTCAGTGACGGTGATTGTGATTGTGATTGTGATAATGATAATGACAAGATTGCGATATTGGAGAGGGAGAGGGCAGCCATATGCCTCCAAAGAAATTTTCGTGGATGGAAGGCTTCTCAGCGTGTCAAGATTGGGTTGGTCTTGTGGAAACAAGATAGGGCAGTTGCTCTTTTGCAAACGGCATTCCGTAAGAAATTACAGAGGGCCAGAGATAAGATACGCGCACGTACGCAGGAGCTTCATGATTTGCATTTGCAGGAAATTAGAACAGGGTCATCTTATCACGAGTCTGAGTCTGAGATTGATGGACATCGAAATCGAAATCGAAGGAGGGAGCTCAAATCGGAACTGACGCAAGTGCTTCAGGAAAAGAGGAAAATCCTTATTCTGCTGAGACCGAATTGTTTGTTCTGCGCTATTTGGAAAGCAGTGGTGATGGTTTTCATTGGCATCGATATTGTGCTTCAATATCATAAAAAGACAGATAAGAGAAGAGCTACACGTACACGTACCGATACAGGAGATGTCTATTCGAATACTACACATATGGCATCATACATGATTCACACATTTCTACCTACCCCCATGGGCGATACGGCGGTTTGCCAGACACGCGCTCCTCCAAAAGGGATAGTACGACGAGTAGTATACCTTTTCCTTGAAAAAGTTTTGGACTTGGACCATCCAAATGCTAGAGGATTCAACAATAATACAACCACCAGTGTCCCGTGGTTTTGCAATGGGGCCTTGGCTCGTATTCAAGCTTTGTACATCAGATTTGCCTCGTGTGTTATCAACCGAGCACTAGCATCAGCAGTAGGATCAGTAGGAACAGTCCTTCTTTTGGATGTCTTTGTCACATTCTTCACGGGAGAATTCGATCCATCTGGTGTTCTTATTCCTGCTCCTTTTATAAAACGATGGATATTAGGATTTGCAGTGAAGTTGTTGTTGAACCCATTGTCCAAGCCAATGGCAAAAGCTGCGCTTGAATTTGCAATGGAAGTAGGACTGGCCAGATTTGCTTGCTGGTACTTTTCTTTCATTGAGCCCGGGTATCAATTTATATTGTTCCATGTTTGGATTAGGTTTGTACAGTCTAGCAAAGGCAGTTTGAAATTACACAAGCCAAAGTATTTATAATAAATAAAGAGGCTCGAATCGTTGAATCGTTTGTACACATGATTTACATTTGTTTTCAAATCTGTTGGACGTTATCAATTATACTCCTTAAAAAGGGTTAGATATTTAAAATATTGTACCTGGTACTGTAAGAGATTGACATGTACGGTGCGAATATGGGACAAATGTAAAATGTAAAATTCAAAATGTAAATGCATGTAGTCGTGCACAATTTAAAAGTTATTTTCGCTTCAGATCAAAACTTTCCTGTCAATGACCGAACATATTAACCATCGTTACGCCGTTGTATTTTTCCATGAGCCTTTTCAACACCAATCAACCGAATGCGTTGATGACGAGCGACATGAATTGATGTGAATGTAATTTGGTTGATGGATCCCCTCGAATTATAACTATAGTTTCATTCTTGTGCTCCTCCGATAATACCACATCAGCATAGCCATTAATCAATTCCCATCAGAATTGCACTGTTTCTATTGAACAAGTTCCGCCACCAGTATTACTTGAAGGGTCTCGGTGGAACTATAATAATTCTCCTATCTTGTTACGACTGCTTGTAAGGGCGATCAAAAACAAGCAGCATACTATAGTACGTGTAGTGGTCATCATCTTCTCGTCGTTCTTCGCCGCTTCCTTTTCAAATTTGTATTCACTCGATTTTTCTCATCATGTCCTTCATTGGAATTATCGTGTTCTTCTTTCCAATCGCGTTACTAGAGTCCTGAATGTCCAACGTCAAGTCTGGTCTATCCTCGCACAATGATATCCTTGCCCCTGCCCATAGAGCTTGCCCCACTCTTCTGCGAGTCGTCCACCCCTCTCCATGTCCAAATATATCTTGACAGTCTATAGATGGATGCAATTTGGACTGGGCCCTCGCACATAATAAGTTTACTCGTAGAGGACACAAATGTTTATTAAACGCAGAACTTGATTATTTTCTAAAGAACCTCAAGGTTAGGGTTGTAAGCTGCATCCTCGATTACTATTTACACTCTAATTACTAATTACTATAAAATATAAGGTTAGCTCTAGGTTATGCCAAGGATATAATTATATCACCTGGTTTCTGAGTTTAAAACAGCGATCCTGATCAGCATAACTTATTTAAATGAACTACTCTTTAGATTACTCGATCCAACGCCAAAAGCGACTATTCCGATACAACAATAACCTACACTTCATTCTCCTGTATCAAAACATTCAGTATTAAAAATTAAATGGGTGATTATTATGGCTCCTCCTTTGACCCAAGAAGAGGATTGCTCATTGGTACTTTCCTCTACACCGATGTATGTACCATTAGTGGTTTCATTTTTCATTGCCGCAAGAGGAAGCGCATTGAGGACGTTGTCGAAAATGCTATCTTCGACGGAGGAGGAGATGATGATGAATCGACCAGCATGACCGGTACGTCCATACAGAGTGATAATAGCATTAAGGCTTACGAAATTTGGGGATCTTTGCACACGAAGGCAGAGGGTGTACAGGATGATTGCTTCTTTCGGACGATGCAGGGTTTTACAACCTCGAATCTTGGATCAATGGAAATGTCTTGATGGACAGCAACCGTTCTCAAGTAAAGTCTACTGGCACTACCACATTCTGGGATATGATTATCGCTTCCATTACAACCTTGTCAAGCACCACCGCAGCTGAAGAACCTGGCCTCAAAGGAGATCGTGATTGGTCTGGTTCAGACAACAGCAAGGAGGAGGGGAGAGGGGAGAATCCTGATGGTATCAATTCCGCAGAACGAAACGGGTTAGCATGAATTCCAAGAGAAATCAAAAGTCCAACAAGGGCGTGTCAAAGTTCCTATCTGTAGACATTCCATTTGGGATTTTCTTGATGCGTTTCTCATGCTATGACATCAATGTCCCAATGATGGATTGCATGCATATTTGCTAGGAACATTGCAGTGTCCAAACTCCTCTTTGAATGCTATAAGCTCGCGACAGCGCTCCTCAAATGTTACGTTTACTTTCTATTGGAAGCCAATCTCTTCTAGACGCTCTATCCTGCCTTGTGAGAGATTGTAATTTGTTTCCATTCCCTTTTGCATTCTGCGGTATGCTGTTATTAGGTGGACACACCATTGTCCCAATGATGGATTGCATGCATAACTTCTAGGAACATTGCAGTGTACAAACTCCTCTTTGAATGCTAACAGCTCGTGATATCGCTTCTTGAATGCCTCATCGTAGTCGACACCCCATTGGAAGCCAATCTCTTCTAGACGCTCTATCCTGTCTTGTGAGAGATTGTAATTTGTTGTCATTCCCTTTTGGATTTTAGTGTATGCTGTTCTTAGGTGGACACACCATTGTCCCAATGATGGAGTGTTCGCAAACATTTGAGGAACATAGCACTGTCCAAACTCCTCTTTGAATAGAAGGAGCTGATTACACCGTTCTTCAAAACTTGTCTTTGATTGTTGGGTCGAGTTGTCCTTGTCTGTTTTGACACCGGCCGCGCTAAAACTCTTTCTCTTTCTTTCAGAAAAATGATCGTTATGGACGGGAGGTTCGCGATCTTCCTCATCACTTTCTGAGCAATTATCTTAAATCGGATCTTCAGGATTCTTTGAGGCATCCTTTTCTTCAATTTCTTCATGATGTGCCATGTGCCATACCGGTAGCACGGTATGCTACTGGTATGATATGTTCCATACAATTTGCAATCTACGGGCGGCCCTGGGGGCTGGGATCAATGATTGACTATGAGAAGGGAAGCCCTTCCTTGTAGAGAGGATACTACACCCCCAGCAAACCTGGTACAAATCAACCAAATACTGGTGGTTGGATGTAGCCCCTTTAACATGAAACATTAGAGGTGCTGCCGTCTGTAAAGATACAGTACTGTCGTACTGATGGCTACAGTGTAGATTATGACTATTGTGAGCACATCTGTACTGTACTTTTTGATAAATTAGGAGTTGTACGAGTTACAGTAATACACTATAAAACACGAGACATGAGCGAAACACATAATTTTCACCTTTTTTTCAAACGTGCATTATAAACGCTGGTATGGATAGTACGTGTACTTGCAATACACACATTATACCTAAAGTGTGGTAGTACTCGGTATCCTGTGTACGGTCTATGAACGGAGTAATCGGTTTTCATCTCATTATTTGTATCATAAGGCGTCGAGCACCAGAGGATTGAAGTTGGGTGCATACCGGTCTTTCCTTCTAAAGAAAGAAGTCAAAATCAAAATGACTCCATGGATTTGCATTAGAAGAAAGGAAAGATACAGCGACGCAGTAAGTCCATGGCAACATGAGTGCCTTTTGAACATGATTCTAAATAGTCCCATATAGAGTAGTGTATACATTTGAGAGCCATTGAATACCAGTTCACGTTTATACAATTATAAAATGATTGATTCCATCTGCTGCCATTTTATTCAAACATGTGCCATCGACTTTTGAGAATATATCCAAAATGTACCTTCGAGTTCAGATTGCACAATGCTAATTCTTTTTAAAGCAACAAATCCATCATTCCTCCTTTTTCCAATCAATCCATCCCTCGATCCAATGAATGAATTACTCATCAGCATCGTCACCAGCCTTTACCAACTTATCCTCATCATCCAAAACAGCATTCAACTGCTGCTGCGCCCTCTCCAAAGCCATGGCCTTCTTCTTCTCCTGCTTCTTCTTAAACTCTGCAAGTTCTTTCCTCTCATCCGTCTCTTGCCCATGCAACATTCTATACTTTAGATCTCCCTCAAACAAGGCCCTCTCCCAAACACTCTTGATATATTCATCTTCCGAATAGGGCATATCACCGGAAGTCGCCTTGCGAAAGTATTCACGCTTGGCCCATTCCCTTGCGATATCTTCAATTTCCTTGGTTTTCTTTTCTTCGTATTCTGCCTTTACGCGGGAACGGCGGACTGCGGAGTCTTCGTCTAGTTCCTTTTGTTTTTCTGCGAGCCATTCGTCTTGGGGTGTTACTTTTGGAGCACGGACTTTGAATTCTTCACAGGCGATTTTGTATGCCTGTATGTTTGGTTGTTTGTGGGTGTGTAAAAAGTGTGTGAGATACAGTATAATAATCATAATCAACAGTCATACACACAATCAAATACAACCGCCAAATTAAAAAAAAAAAACAAACACACACAAAACTCACCTCGGGTCCCTTGGAAATCATATGATCAATCTCCTGAGGCCTAGTATAACCCCCCTCCCTCAACCCCTTGACCAACTTGGCCTCGGTAGCATTAACATCCGTCACTTCCGTAAACACCATTGCCTTATTACAAGCACTATCAAGTCCAAGACACTCTGCCACGATCCTCAAAGATTCATCCCTGGAATAAGTCGCATTCCCCATGAGCACCCCTTGATCAGTTCCAAATTCCGCAATCCCATAGGGCTTGAGTCCCTCTGGCGTTTCGGAAATGGCTCCTACCGCCACAACTGTATATTTACCCTCGAACCCTTCAAACGCAGTTAAAGAATCGGAAGCAGAGGAAGCCTCCGTAATTTCCTGCGCATCGGAAATGAGAATGGCAACATTTTGGACGGAAGCGGATTTGGCAAGGGCTGCAATTTTCTTGACAGTATCAACGGAATCATCACCGAATGCATTCGCGTAAACGACCCAAGAACCGACCCCCTCCAATTGTTCGACGGTGGGAAGAGATCCCGCTTCTTCCGCCTGGATGAAATCAAGTTTATCAAGGAGACCAGAGTATCGACTGCTGCGTGAAATAAGCCTCTTTTTGGCGAATTTCGCATCATCGCAAAAAGCAACAATTTTATCGAATTTGAATGCGGATTCTTCATCATTTAGGAAATTGAAAATGGTTTGATCAGTGCGTTCTTTGGAGTTTACCCAGCCGGATACCATGGCTGTTCCGGTTAGGTTTGGACGGGCAAGGATTGGTTCGGGTGGTTTGAGGTAAGCCTGGATCTTTTGGGATGGGTCGGGGTCTGCTTCCTTTTTCCATTGGGAGGGGGGACCGCGTGCTCCCCATGATGAGATGTGGAGACGAGTAGTACTAGTACTGGTGGTAAGAGCGGGTGCAAAGGCGGTGGTGGTGGCGGCTAATCCGAGGGATAGCGCGATTCCGGCGGCAATCGATCCAATCTTCATTTTTAGTTATTGGTGATTTGAAATTGAATTTGAAATAATAGGCTAGGCTTGGCTAGGCTGGCTTTGTTGTTTGGAATGCAATCTATAGATTGGATTGGATTAGATTGGCGAATAGGATACTATTGGATAGTATTGAAGTAGTGAGCAAACTGTTTGATTTCTCTTGTGTGTTGAGAGTTGTGTTATGCTGAGTTGTGTTGTAATCAGCAAGAAGCAATCAATGATGACACAGTCATTTTCTCATGGAATCCAAAAGAAACAAAAAGATCCAATGATGATGGAAGAAACTGCGCATATTTCATGCGCCATACATATTCACGTGGAACTCTACGGGACAGAATTCCACATTGCCATGTCACCCCTCTGAGTTTTTTCTTCTTTTTGCGCAATTCTTTTGCCGCTTCCATCTGGTGAGAATTTGTTGGATGATTTTTTGATGATGGCAGCATTTTTTGGTGGTTGGTTATCCGTGTTTAGTAAAGGGATTTTGTCATTTTCAATGAGAACTCCTGCATCCATCATCACTCATTGATTTTTTGATGATGGTGATGGCACAATCAACGCAGAAATCAACAAAACAAAACACATCACATCATCACATCAGAATACCTGGTAAACGAAACACTTGGCAACCACCAACCAACCAGCACTAGCTAGTACAGCACAATACAGTACAGTACAGTACAGTACAGTACAACAAACCATATATTACTACACACCATATTACATACGTCAACTACATTTAACTGAAAAATGAACACTACCAGCATTCGCGTTCGCATCCTCGCCCTCTTATTCTTGCTGACATGTCCTGGTGTACAAGTACTCGCATTTGCATTTGCATTTGCATTTCAACCCAGTGCAAGTATTCATACAAGTAGAACAACAACTCGTAAAACTACTCGTTCAACGGATACTCGTGCAACAACAGCGATCCAAATGGGACTATTTGACTTTTTCAAAACAAGAGAAAACGACTTTATCAAACTCGATGAATCACAAGATACCTTCGGACCAGGACCACTCGTCTTATTGTATAATATACCCAATGGCATTGAGGATGAGGAAATTGATGCCATGTTGCAAGATGGGGCTCCCGTTGCTTATAGAAAAGGAAATAAAAAAGGAAGTGGTGGAATTGGTGGCATTGCGTTTCAGAGGATTTATCCACAGGATTTTCAAGAGGAGAGTATCATTGATAGTGAGAAGACTGTCTCGCAAGTATTAGAACAGGCACTGCTTGCCGTCAAGACAGGAGGTGCAGATATTGATGTAGATACTGATGCAAACACGGACGCAGGCACATATATAGACACTCACCCCAATGCAAATACAAATACCAATGACAACACCAACGACAATACCAATGCAAACGAGCGCAAGCCAAAACCATCCATTGCACACGTACCCATACTCTACTTCTCCGGAATATCCAATCAAGAAATGATGCAATGTTACAATATCATCGCAAGGGAGATATATACAGAGACACAGGGGATGGCCAATCCTGCTTGTGCCAAGGTTGTACAGCCGGCTTTGAATAAAAGTTTTAGGCTGTTGTTGGAGGAGATTAGTGGGGATCATGCTGATGCTATGCGTATGGCGGAGGAAGTGGGTACTGGTGATAGTAATGGTGATGGTGAGGAATGATATATTCATTTGAGAACAGCAGCAGGATCTTACAACCAACAACGCATCGTCTAGGAAGAAACAGCAGCAGTTGCTTCTGTTGGAAATTTAGAATGGATGATGGATCCAAATTAAATAGCGCTTTGCGGAATGCTACATGCTACCTTTATAAGAATACATCTACGTGTACAGTACACGCATTGTTATTGGTATTGCAGAAATTTATTTATTGTACTGTAGTATATGATACTAGAGGTAGCATACTACTTTTCACAGTTGAGAGTACGTGCTGTGTGTTTCGTTTCGAACGGCAGGTGCAGTTAGCTGTTGGATGTGGATTTGGTTTGAAAGCTGTCGGCAGTATTTTCTCTGAACTTTTCACGCTTTTACTTCAAGCGCTTTCTTCGCTTCTTTCCTCCCTCCCCAACAAAGTAAAAACCGCAAATTTGCAAAACATTCTCTGCCTTCTGCATTTTCACCTGCTGCTTGCTGATTCATTTTCCAATATGATTGCATTTTGTTCAGCCTTCTTTCGACTATGACGCACGTATCGATAGTGAGATCGTTAAGGACCCCTTGAAACGAACGATGGGTATCAGCCGAAGATGCCGTAACTCGAATTGTTTTGCATTGCAAATGCACAGTAAATCATTTTCAGATTATTGCAAGATTGAGATTGAGCGCTTGAAATTGACTTGAGCTGTTTTGTTTCCATCATACATCCTGCTGGGTGCGGTGGTGGGAACTCTAGAAGTGTCCACAGTACTACCGGCGCTGTTCTTTGTAGATGCATCCACGGCACACGTGCCGTATGAACTAATTTCAAATTCAAATTCTTCTTCAGTAGGGGGGTCCTTGGAGCGGAATAGGAAGACATCAAAACCTCGAGGTCGACCTCGACGTTGCTGCTAGAACTGGAAAGCGAGAGTGGCATGACAAAAGACAACAGAGCAAGCTGGGAGGGAAGGACAAGCCAATGACTTGATTATTGCAGCCTCCTCTCTTCGCATATTGAATATTACTGCTGCTGGCAATGATGGGCAATGGTCTTATCCTTTATGACATATACTCGTGTTAAGATAGATTCATTCCTTACACATCTTTTGGGTTCTTGCTATTGCTCTCGCAAGAAAAATATCTTGTGATACTCCATCTTTTAGTGATGATGACAAATCCTCTATGTCACATGGTTCAGTAGGAAGAGTAATTCCTATGCCTTGTTCTAAGTTTTCACCACTCTCCATACGAGGACTATCTACTAGCTCCGCAGATCTCAACAAGAACACACTACTATATCCGCTGCTCTCTCTCTCGCTTCCAGCGTATTCCACTCTGGAGCTGACGTCTGCTCTATGAATATTTGCTATACCAAATGGCATGCTCCACCTGCGTGAGTCGTCATGACTTTGTTGTTCTTGAATCTGCTGTGAGTTATTATTCGCTCCCCCGCCAAATTTGAGAACCGAGATGAACGCGCTTAGCCATGAGTACTCAGGATGACCTCTCCTCAGACGCGTAACTGTAGGTCGAGTGTAGATGAGTATGGTAAATATGCCATGAAGAGGGTGAAAGGTAGCAATGAGAACATCTATAAATGTGCCAGAGGATAGCTTGAGCGCGCGGATGAAAAGTGGGCCGATGCAAAGACAGAATGTACCTGTGTACAACAATGCCTGCGTGGTGATCTCTCTCGCAAATAGTCTCAATAGAGTGTTTGTCCGGACTCCAGCATCAATTATTGTGGTACGAAGAGGAGGAGCATCTGCCTGCGGAGCCGAATCCGCAGTGTGGCTCCTAGGACGAAGAGCGTGTGAGGAAGAATCAGGTCTAAACATGTTATCCCGTACTCCTATGACATGCCACAACATTGACACCATGCACGCATTAATTCCAATCAAGGAAAACAACACATAGGATATTGCTATGATGATTATGAAGAATTCAGCATTTGTCGAACGTGGTTCAGCGCATTCACCGAAAAGTTCTTCATTTTGTCTACAACCATTTGGAAATGGGGCGTAGGCGCAAAACATTCCATTCACGTTTGCGTTCAAAGTTCCCAAACCAAGCGCTGCAAGATTGACAAGTAAATTGGATATGATAATGAAGGCCTGTATCTTCCATTCAAACTTTGCGCTGAATATTTCATTCGACATTTTTCTTTTAATCTTGCAGAGATAGTAGAAGCAAAGAAACGTAGAATTCATTGCAAACAAGTAACCTCCGAAACCGAATAAAAATCCACTAGCACTACACGTGACTTGATTCCCGATAGACCAGCGAGCCTGTGGTACCGACGCAGGCGGAGCAAAGGGTCCAACGATTAATGCAAGTGATCGCAGGATGTCGCCTACACTGATGCTGAAAATTAGGCGTGTATATGGGCCATTGTTTCCGAGACCGGCCCTCCATACGCTCACTGCAACTGCTACTGATGAGATGAAAGATATGGAGGCCGTCGTGATCTGAATGGAAGCTATTGCTGAATACCAGCAGTTTGCTGCACTTCCGGCCAGCATCCTCGTGCGCTGTTTCACGTTCTGAATAGGTTTTTAAAAAGTCTGACTGAAAACTTGGTTATAATACGATTGATTATCGCTTTGAGAACGATTGAACAGTTCCGATTCATTCAAGAAGTCGCTTGAATAAGAAGCTCCTCATGGAAGAAGAACTCCACTTGTAGTCGTGTTAGATGGCTCCAATTGCTTTTTATTCTCTTGTAGATATCCAGTATTCTTCTTACTAAAATCTATTGAGTTATATTATTATCTATTCTGAGAACGCAACTTTGACTTCATTGCAAATGCCTTCTCATAATCAAATGCCTTCTCATAAACAATACAAACACACCTCCGCAATCACTCCTTGATTGTATGCCTGGCTCGAAGTCTTTTGTAGATCCCTGTAGCCTGGTAGTAATTCTACGTAGACACTACCAAATATGCCTTATGATACCTGCTGACTTTCGGAAATGACCGTCATGACATAGAAATTGATGTCATGTTTTACTCACAAAGTCTCAGTAAATCTCAAATATGCTACAGTTACATAAAGTACATAGATTATAGACCTTAATATTACTTAAGCCCTCACACATAAAAGAATCCTGACATTTAATGACTAATAGAAATGTCACTGAGAACCTCGTTGAGAATCTCAGTTCTTTCATTATTTTAAAAGTAATCCTTAAGAGTAGTTTATTACTATCTAAAAGGAATGAATATATAAGATCCAATGATCAACTCTTGCGTAGTTGATCTTGGCAACTATTATTACTATAGCCCAGCACCACAGATTGAAGAAGGCTTCTCTATATCTTGCAGAAGGCTTCTCTATATCTGCAACGCGCACTTATTGCAAATTATATTATATTACAGATTAACGGTATGCGAAGACCGTTATATGGATGGTATTGTAATGAGCGATGGAGAGCGGTCCTAAAGGCATCTACAGCATCAA
>Ga0115005_10004183_pt1 | contig 11504 bp, 8 predicted proteins | sample ArcOceMetagenome_FD_87163 | JGI IMG/M metagenome (GOLD analysis project Ga0115005, IMG submission 87163) | Marine eukaryotic phytoplankton communities from Arctic Ocean - Arctic Ocean - Greenland ARC118M Metagenome | ecosystem: Environmental > Aquatic > Marine > Oceanic | place: Arctic Ocean...
AGTAACTGAGAAGTTTAAAAAAGTTTTAATGATTTCAACAGGGGCCATCTTTCTTGTTTATATGGTTGGATTTGTTATGAGCTTTTTTGGCTCTAGTATTCCTATGATTCACGGAGCAGGACCCATTGGAATTGGCTTTAGCCTTGTTGTTGTTGGTATTGCTTCTTTTAATCTAATCATGGATTTTGATTTTATTGAAAAAACAGCAGCTACAAGATCAGCTCCAAAATATATGGAATGGTTTGCAGCATTTGGTTTGATGGTAACTCTTGTTTGGCTATACCTTGAAATCTTACGACTGCTTTCAAAATTAAATAGGCGATGAAACAAAGATACAAAAAAATAAGGCTTTAAGTGAAAAAAAAAGTCTTGGCCTATATTTTTAGAGAAAATAATAATCAAAAAGAGATTCTTGTTTTTGATCATAAAGAAAACCTAGAAGTTAGTCCTCAAGTTATTTGTGGTTCTGTAGATGGAAATGAAACAGAAGAAGATGCTATTCTTCGAGAAATATTTGAAGAATCTGGTTTATCTTTAAAAAATCCCTTTAAGCTAGGTGGCTTTGATTACTTTAGAAAGGATATTGAAGAAAAACAGATAAGAAATGTTTACTGTTTTAATACTGATGATTCTAAAGACAATTGGACTTATACTGTAAGCTCTGGAGAAGAAGATAAGGGACTAGAGTTTAATTTCTATTGGTTACCTGTATTAGTTGCAAAATCAAAGTTAGTTGCTGATATGGGGAGTTACTTAAAAAATTCTACAGATATTACTATTATAGGTGGTGGTTTTGCTTCGACAATGCTTGCTATACAATCAAAAAGAAAAAATCCAAATTTAAAAATAACCATACTCGAATTAAGTAAAGATGGAGAAATGGAACAAAAGATAGGAGAGAGTACTTCTGATATTACTGCTATTTTTTTAAGACGTTTTGGAATAGACCATATACTTGAAAAGCATATAAATAAAACAGGACTTAGGTTCATTTTTAAAACAAAAGATAACTCCTTCTCAGAATACTCTTCCCCATCATTTAAAAGCGTCGCTAATGGCTTTCAAATCAATCGAAAGTTATTTGATGAAGACTTACTTCGTTATGCACAGGAGCTTGGTATAGAAGTTATAAGACCCGCACGTTTTATCAACTTCTCTGAGCATGCTACTCTCGACTCTATTATCTATTATGAAGATGTAGCTTCTAAGGATCAGTTTTGTTTGAAAACGAAATGGCTAATTGATGCAACAGGAAGAAAAGGCCTAGTTGCTAAAAAGTTAGGATGGAGAGAGAGTGTAAGTGAATTGAATACAGCTGCTAGTTGGGGATATTACAAAATAGATAACTCAAATTTGTGGGACCCAATTCAAAATGTTGAATGGGATCAGCTCAGTATAGGTGGCAAAGAAAAAAGTACTACTCACTTTTTAGGAGAAGGCTATTGGGCCTGGCATTTTCCAATTTCTAAAAGGACTCTAAGCTTTGGTATTGTTTATGATAAATCATACTTTAAGGGTAAGAGCTCAAAATCAATTTATAATAATATCATTTCAGAAAATGAGCTAATCAAAAAGGCTCTTAGTGAAAAAGAAGTGAGTGAGTTTAAACATTTCAACTCTTTGGCCTATAAAAGTAAAAGTATAGTTAAGCCAGGTTTTGCAAGTATCGGTGATGCTTCAGCATTCGTAGATCCACTTTTTAGTCCTGGTATGGAAATTATAGTTGAACAAAGTTTGAGTTTGAGCTCCCTTCTTACTGAAGACTTCTCTTATAATGATAAAATGAGATGGCAAAGGTACGAAAAAGATTTATTAAAAAGTATAGATACAAGAATTTTTCTTTATAAAGATCGTTATAAAATCATGGGAGAGTTTGATTTATTTACCAATTGGACTCAATTAGACTTTTTTGGTTATTATATATTCCATGTACTACCAAGTGTATATTTCCCTGCGATGATTAAATATACTCCTAAGTTTAATTTTATTACTAAGGCCTTATATAAGTTTTTTAAAAATCGAATATTAAAGATATATGAGCATAGAAAAGCTAATAATCAATTGTATAAATCTAATCAAAGCTTAAAGTTTTCAAAGCTTCTAGTACCAAATCTCTCTTTTGCCCCATTCAAAGTAATTGAATTACTGCTTTTATGGCTTGCAAGTTATATAAGAATAGAGATGAAACAAATTAAATCTAAATTACTGAAATAATCTAAGCCAAGTACTCAAAGTACCTGTCGCTGGATGAGTTGCAAGAGAGTAAGTCTTTTCTCTAAGATTAGAGTTTTCAGTCTGAGGTAGAACACCTCCAAAACTCGGATCCTGCCAAGCAGTAGCTTTACCAAATTCTAAGTTTAGAATTTTACTTTTTCCTGACTGAATATAGACAAATTGGTTATGCTTATTTGGAAAAAGTTTTTTTAAATCTTGTACTTGTGAATTCTCATGATCAAATATTATCGAAGGGTTTATCTTAAATGTTTTTCCATTTATGGGAGATATAAATACAACTTCAGCATTAGCATTTAAATTTACTAATTCTTCATTAGTAAAGCTTATATGTTTTGCAGCATGCTTTTGAATAAAAGTGTCATTAATGTTTAAGACATTATTATTTGGGTTAATCTGTTTTGCACTCATTGTTGCAAGTTTTTGTGTTTCTAGAGATTTTATTAACCATTTTTTTGAAGAAGTTAAAGGGTGCTCTTCCTCTGAGTTAAATGATTTCAGTGTGAATAGTTTTCTAAACTTTTTCTTCTGTAGTTTGCTATGAATTAAGTGGTAACCAAGTTTATTAGTCTTGTCTAAGCGTACTTTTCTATTGAGCTTGTTAGCAATGATTAACCCTGAAGCTTTAAAAGAAGTTGTAGATGTTAAATCACCTAACTTATCTAAGTTATAAGCAGTTAAGTAGTGAGCTGATGAAATTGCTTTTTCTATTTCAACCTTTACTGCCCATAAGTGCGCAGATGTAACTGTATAAGTTTTATAAGATTCTGGTAAAAACTTCGACGTTAGGCCAACCATTGATTCAATATCGATATCAAATAATTTGATAGGTGTTCTTTCAGCAGGATAATCTTTTAGATCATTTTCTAGTTGCGAGTGAATTGAGATAAGTTTTGGTAATAATATCTTTCTTGTTTCTTCTTGTATTTGATTTAGAGTTTGGAAATTCTTGGCATCTTTCTTAGGCAACCACATAAAGTCAAAAAGTGCATGTATATGTTTCGATTGTTCTGGGATGTTTTGTTTAATTGCTTTTAAGGAACTAATACTAGCAAATGAAGAGAATAAATTATCTTCTAGAATAGGTCTTACGCTATTTAGTATACCTTGAGACTCTATATAAAAAATTAAGAATGAATTAATTGATTTTATTTCTTTTGCATTGGCCACGTTTTTATTAGAGGTAGTAAGCATTGAGATAATTTCGCTTATTATGGGTTTTACTTCATCAACATTTGTGATCATTTTTAATTTAAGTAAGTTAGTTGAAATTAATGGATTAGAAGTACTACTTGTATCAGAAGAAGGAAGTCTAAACTTTCCACCGTTCTTTAGAGACTCTTTACCTAGGAAAAATCCACCAACAGTAAAAGTTAATACAAAAGCAGTTATCATCCATTTAGTATTCATATGACCTCATTAAAATCTAGATTTAAATCTCCTCTATAAGTTAACAAAATTTAGTACCTGAGCCAATCAATTACTCATCTTTAATAGTTAAACTTATGATTACAGGAAGAACAATTAAATCGAAAAATAAAGCTACAAATGCACAGATAGTCATAAAGAACCCAAGTTGCGAGAATAATTGAATTTTTCCAAAACTAAACACCAACAGACTAATACTTAGTAATACACTAGTAGTGATTAGAGCTAGTCCAACCTTTGAAATTGACTGATCAATAGAGTCGGTAATGGAGTCTCCTTTTGTTCTATATTCTTTAAATTGATGGAGAAAATGGATTGTATCATCGACACAGAGGCCTAGAGCTATTGAGCAAATAAGGGGAAGATTCATATCTGCAGTTATACCAAAGTGTCCCATTGTGGCGGTTATCGCTAAAATCGGAGCAATATTTGGTAACATTGCGATGAGCGCAAATTTAATACTTTTAAAATACATGAGAAAGACTATAAAGATAAGGATAAAGCTCAGTTTTAGTGAGAAGAGATAACTGTTTTTTAAAGTATTAACAAAATGTGTTCGTAGTAATGAAAAACCTTCTAAGCGTATTGAATCTTGTTTATTGATTTCCATTTTATTAATTAAAGCTTGAACTTTTTCTTGAGCTGTAAGTACTGTATGTACTGATAAGTTACTTAGTTGAATAATAACTCTTTCAAAGTCTGGGTTTAATTTAGATGAATAGCTAAATGGAAGTTCTAATAGTGGTAAGTAACCGTAGAGCTTATTTGAAATCTCAGAATCTTTTATAAGAATCTCAAGATCATTTTTTAGATCTAGAGAAGAGTTTATTGATTTCACTTCAGTCAATTGATTTATTTTTTTTAATAAATTCTTAAATGCCTTTTCTTCTAGCATTGGTTTCTTGATGAATAAGTCAATGCTTCCTAAATGACCAAAGTCTTTTTGAATTTTACTTATAGCAATACTGATAGGGTGATTTGATTTAAACTTTCTATAGAAGTCATCTTCAAATTTAACTTGAAAAGAACTGTAAATAAAAACGGTAATTAATCCTAAACTTAAAAACAAGATTGTTTTTGGAAAACTTATCATCTTCATAATAAAATTCGAATTGAATTTTTTTTGTTTTTCTTGAGAGTTTATAAGCTTTGAAACCGGTTTAGAGAAAATTTTGAATTCTAAAATATGGGGTAAAATATGAAAAGTTACTAAGAAGCACACAAAAATTCCAATGGATCCATATATTCCAAAGTTCTGTAGTGTTTTAAAAGGAGAAAATATAAGGGAAAAGAGACCTATAAAAGTTGTTAAACTCGTTAAGAGGCAAGGCTTATATATATTTATAAGTGAAGCCCTTAAAGATTTTGAGAGGCGAATATCTGTTAGCAAGTGAATTATATCTGAAGTTCCTACAACAAAAACAAAGAGTAAACTAAAACTACTAAAGGGGCTAAAAGATCTGTCAATAAGATATATAAAGGAGGCTGTGGAAATAAATGAAAAGCCTAATGTTGTAAAAATGATTATCACTGACTCAAAATTTTTAAAAATAAAAAAACTTACGATAAATATAAGAATTAGAATAATAGGTAGAAGGATTAGGTACCCTCTAAAGACTTCATCATATATTGAATATCTAAAGGGTTCTACTCCTATTATACTCATTTCTAACTCAGATCCTCGGTTAAAGTCTCTAAGATATTTAAATAGGTTTTTTGTTTGAAGCATGACTTTGCTTCTTTCCATTTCTTTTAGTTCTATATGGATGAGATAAGACTTTTTATTCTTAGAAAGTGGAAAACTCTCAAATGACTTTAGCCCTTTTAATTTATTATACTGGCTCAAATTGATTGTATTCGTTTCTTTATCTAAAAGAGATATTGTTGAAACGACCTGTGCTTTTTGATCAAAACTTGGAATTTTAATGTTTTCTAAACGTGTATATTTTTTTATTCCATTAAACGTTGTAAGCTTGTTTGATACTTTCTTATTTATATACTCTATATCAGTAATTGATAATTCGGAGTTATTCTTTTTATTAACAATTAATGTAATCTCTTTTTCATAATCGAAATGTTTCTTATAGGAATTGTATTGAACAAGTACTGGATCATTCTTTTCAAACTCATCTAATATTGTCGTTTTTGTTAAGCCATTTGAAAGAATATCATAAGCCGTAAATAGTGACGATATACTAAAAAAGGCAATGAATAAATAGAGCCATGAATTCTTTTTATTCACTTTATTTTTCTATTCCATTCCACAAGACCAATTAAACCCATCGCCGCTGTTAACACTAAGAAGATGGCAAAGTATATATAGGATAGATCTTCAAGACCTTTAAAACGTAAAATAAAGGCCCATATGAAAAATGCAAAAGTCTTAGTGTGAACAGTAACCCACATGATCAAATGAAGTATAGATTCAAAAAATGTGCACCTGTCTGTATGAAAATGAAGTTCATCAATAAATTCTTGAACAGTTCTGACTAAATAAAAGGCTAAAAAGAATGGCAACATCGCAAAAGGAGCCCAGTACATCAATAGAAGAGTTACTTCCATCAAAACAGATGGGATTAAAATAAGCCTATGAGTTTGTAGCTCTTTGTCTGTAATATCGGCCTCGTAAATTTTACCATGAAATCTTGAGTCAAAAAACCAAGCTACAGCAAAAATGAATGACATAGATAAAATGATAATTGGAAAAATTACCGGTTCTGTAGAATTTAAATTATTTAGAATGTCCATGCGATGAGTTGTCCTATGAATATTGTAAAGCACGTTAGTAAATTGTATTTTTGTGACCAGTTCTTAGACTTAGAAGAAACCACTTTTAATAAAACAATTGTTCGCCATACAAAAGTAATTGCGATTGGTATATAATTATTAAAATTAGTAATTAAAAAATATGGAATTATAAATGCGAAAAGATTTAAACAATTTAAAACGATTATTGTTTTCTTTAAACCTAGAACAACAGGTAAGGAATTCACATACTCAGTTGTGTCAGACTCTAAATCAGTAATGTCCCTAGTAGTGCTGCCTATAAAAACTTGAATTGTAGAGAATAAAAACAATGAGAGGATATCTGCAGTATCAACAAAATCTGCCCCTAAAAGAACTAGGCCACCCCAACATATTCCAATGAGAAAGTTTTTAACAATAAAAATATGCTTTATCCTAAATAGTTTACCTGCTACTTCAAATTTTACAGAATAAAGCATTCCAAAAATACAAAGAACATTTAAGAGAACAAATCTAAAATATGAAAGATAGATAAATGATAGGGGGGTTAAAATAAGAATTAATTGTATGACAACAAAGATATGGAGTTTATTGCTGAAGAACTTTTTAAAATTAAATTCGAAGTTTTTACTGCCATCTATAAAGTCATTAAAACGGTATGTTAGAAATATACCTGTAAATGTTGACCATATTAGAAAGAACCACTCTTTCCAGTCCTGTTGCTCTTGCATAAGTAAACCAGAGGCCAATAGTGATATTGCCGCTAAATAAAAGTAATGAAGTGGTTTAAACTTGATTTCGGACATAGCAAAATTATAGTAATTTGGAATAGTTACGTCTATGAATGTTCTTGAATTATGAGGAATTTGACTATCTTTTTTGCATACCTGTAGATTGTTCACAATTTATAGCGGTAATTACCTAATATTGCTAAAATAGGGTTATGAAAAAATCAATGAAATTGGCAACATTTACTGCACTTACAGCTTTATGCGGAAGCTTAATGGCCCAAACAGCTAGCTTTAATATCTCAAAATTACCCTTTGAAGTTGAATCTTTGATGAATTCTGATAAATCTCCAAATTTATCCAAGATTAGAAGTCTTTGTCACAATCTCACAGATACGGATATTTCGAGAATTGGTAAGTACGCATATCCAAAAAGAAGAAAGGCCGTAAAAAGACATATAAAACATCTTTGCGAAGATATAGAACTAAAAGCTTGGCAAAATAAATCATTAGATACTAAAGAAATTAATCATTTATTTGAACTTAACTTATTAAAAAAATCTTTTGCTCAAAAAGCGAAAGACGACACATTGGGTATGACTGCAGTTCATAAAATTAAAATGGGATTAAATAGTATTTCAACTCCATTTTTATTTACTTTTAAAAAGAAAATTACAAATAAAGAAGCAATGAATCTAGATTTGAATAAATTGTACTCTGAATATTCTATTGATCAACTTGCAAGCTTTGATCCAAAGGATTCTCCTTATTATTCAAATAACTCAACAGGGATCGATCTTCATAAAAGATTTAAGGCCCTGGCCAAAAAGAAAAAGATTAAACCTGCTGATGAAAATATGGTCCTTATATTCAAGGGTGTAAGTGATAGTGGTAGTGCTCCCAAAATTAAAACGATGGATATAAATCTTGATGATGAATGGTCTTTAAAGTGGGGAGATGAACTCCACACAGATGCTGTAGGCTCAAGAATATTTGCAGCTTTAGGCTTTGATGTTGATCATCCTTATTATAGAAAAAAAGACTCAGTTACTGTTGTATTTCCTTTAATAGATGGAATTGAAAAGAATCACAAAGAAATGGTTCAAACTGTAAAAAATAATTTTAGCATAAACATTGAGAAATATATTTCAAAATCCGGTGTTGTTAATGAATCTGATATTAGAGATAACCCACGTTTAGCTAATCATTTAGGTTTAAGCTTTGTAACATTTGTTGAATGCGCTATAGAGGGAAGACCAGATAGGGTTAAGCGTCTAGGTCCTTTAATGAGTAACAGTTTATTTAACAGAAATAGAAGAGAACTAAGAGGAGCTTTATTAGCTCACTTATGGATTGATAACTGGGATACAAGAGCTGAAAATACAATGATGGCGATTAATCATCAAGGTAAACGTGTTTATAAAAGTACAGGAGTGTTTAGTGACCTTGGAACTTCACTTGGAGTTAAAGTAAACTTCTTACCTGTTGATTTTAGAGTCGGTTTAGTTAACCATTTTAAATGGGATATCCTAAAGAAGAAAACAAAAAACAAAGTAAAACTTATTGGTCAAATTAATGCTTTTTTACCAACATATAAAAGCGCTACATTTTCTGATATGAAATGGATGGCAACAAAAATTGCTAAAATCAATAAAGTTTCTTTAAATAAAATTTTAGATAAATCTGGCTGGCCAAAGGGTCTTCAGAAACTTTATTTCCATAAGCTTGCCTCAAGAAGAGCTCAACTTTTAGAGGCCTTTGATGTTAAAGATATTAATCCTATTAAATTTGATCGCAATTTTTCATATGAAAAAAATGGAGTTACATATATAAAGAAAGGTGTTCTTATTAAAGACTTTAATAAGGATAAACATCCTCTAGGATATTTGAACCCATTTGGAAGACTAAGAAATTACGGAGGTACTAAATAATGAAAAAGTTAAATATATTAGTTCTATTTCTATTATGTGTCTCTCTCTTTTCAGTAAATGCCTTCTCGCAAACTGAAGAGCAAAGAAAGTATGTTTTTAAATCGATTTCTTCTGAATTCATTAAAATGATAAACTCAGGAAATGTAAACGGAATCTCTACAAAAAAACACTCTGATTATACTTATATTGATTTATACCTAGATACTGATGATCTTGATTTGTATAAGAACAACTTGAGCTTACGAATTCGAAAAAGAAACTTTGGAGATGGTACTGTCGAGTATGGTATGCAGCTTAAGAGTGAAATGTTAGTCAATGGCCAGGCAAGAATGGAAGTAGAGGAAGATGAATTAAATTTTTATAATATTGTTCTAGCAGATAACTCGAAGGTTAAACTTCAGGATGAGTTAAATACAGTTTTTACTCGATTTATAAAATTAATAGATTTAAACCCAAATATTCAAGTTAAAGATGATGCAGTTATTAGCAGTAAGATTGATAATATTAACACTTGGATAAACTTCAAGTTAAACGCTGCTATTGCACCATTTCAAAAATTAAATCGCATGAAGTTGATTAGTAAACTTAGTCTAAGAACATTAAAACCAGTACTTATTGGTAAATCTAATAGACAGAGAGTTCATGTCTTTATAAATAGAAAAGATACTGCAGATGACTTAACTGATTTTCCTGCTTCAACTAGAGCTTCTTCATCTACTCCTTCAGATCTAAGAGATACAAATCTAATTTGGACTATGGAAGCTTCATTTGATTCAGCTAAGTTTTATCCTTTAAGTAATACCTTAAGTAATGAGTTAAACTTTCACCAAATTAACGAGTTTGAAGTTGAGAACAAATATCTACCCCATGCTAATAGCAAAGTGATAATGGATAGATTTGAAAACTCTATGATTCAAGATTACAAAGCACAAATAAACTTGGAATCAAAATATAAAAAATCTATTAAAGGTTTATGTACTAAGTAATTGAAAAAAACAAATATTATAGTTATAATTCTTTATGACTCACTTTTATAAAATTTTTATCCTTATTTGTGTAGGCGAAATAATCTTTAGCCTACCATTTCATATCTCACGGTTCTTTAGACCTTCATTTCTAAATACTTTTGGAATCACTAATACTCAATTAGGTGATTTGTTTTCTAGTTATGGGATTTTTTCTTTTCTTTCCTATTTTCCTGGAGGGTTGCTGGCCGATAAATTTCCTTTTCGAAAACTTATTAGCTTATCCTTATTTTTAACAGGTCTTGGTGGTCTATACTTATATACAATTCCAAGTACAACTGGTCTTTTTCTTCTCTTCTCATACTGGGGAGTAACAACAATTTTACTTTTTTGGGCCCCACTTATAAAGGCGACTAAGGACTGGGGTGCAGACAAGAATCAAGGTATCGCCTTTGGTATTCTTGATGGGGGCCGAGGACTTGTGGCCTCTGGTATGGCATCAGTTATTATCTTTTTTTTAGCGAACGAAGTCTCTTCAACTGGTATCAAACAAATAATTTTATTTTATACAACACTTACATTTTTATTTTCCATAATTAGTTTCTTTACACTTAGTCCTGAAGCAGTACAGAGTGATTCAAAAGACAAAATGAATCTTACTCATTTAAAAGAATTACTAAAAGATCAAAACCTTTGGCTTATTTCATTTATTATTATCTGTGCCTACTGTGGTTATAAAGCTCTTGATAATTATGGTTTATATGTAAATCAAGTATTAGGTATGAGCGAGCTTGAATCTTCAAAATTTGTGACCTATATCAGCTACTCAAGAGTAGTCGTTGCGATTATCATTGGGTTTCTTGCAGATAGAGTTAATACTAGCAAAGTTTTATCTATTCTTTTTGCCCTCTCAATTGCTATCTTCTTTATAATTCCAACTCTAAGTAGCTCTTTAATTCCGACGATTTTAATCAATCTATTTATAACAGTGATTGCAATCTATGGTTTAAGGGCTATCTACTTTGCTCTTATTCAGGAGAGTAATATTAAAAATGAATACACAGGAACGGCGGTTGGTATTATCTCGGTTGTGGGTTACACGCCAGATATATTCTTTGCATCAATTACTGGTAGGATTCTAGATTCAGCTGAACCAGAAATTGCATTTCATAGATATTTTGTTCTTCTAGGCATAATCAGTATAATTGGTGTAATATCTAGCTTTAAAATATTAAAAAATAATCAAAGGATAACTAATGACTGAAAAATATACTCCCTCAAAAGTATGGATAGAAGAAAAAGGCGAAGGAGAATTCGCTAATATTAATAGACCAATAAGTGGAGCAACAAAAGAGAAAGAATTACCAAAAGGAAAACACCCAATTCAGCTTCATTCACTTGCTACTCCAAACGGTGTCAAAGTAACGGTTATGTTAGAAGAGCTTTTAGAACTGGGAATAACAGCAGCTGAATAC
>Ga0115005_10004185_pt1 | contig 11500 bp, 7 predicted proteins | sample ArcOceMetagenome_FD_87163 | JGI IMG/M metagenome (GOLD analysis project Ga0115005, IMG submission 87163) | Marine eukaryotic phytoplankton communities from Arctic Ocean - Arctic Ocean - Greenland ARC118M Metagenome | ecosystem: Environmental > Aquatic > Marine > Oceanic | place: Arctic Ocean...
GTACCCGCTAGCTATTTTGTAGATATCCAACACATTAGTAGTACGCTCTACGGATGTACCCATAGCGTAGTTGTTATTTTCACAGATGAATACCACAGGTAGTTTCCACACCATTGCCATATTAAAAGTCTCGTGAAGAGCACCTTGTCTCACAGCACCGTCTCCCATATAGCAGTAGGTCACGTGATCATTTCCTTTATACTGATCTGCTAGAGCTATACCAGCACCTAGCGGTATCTGGCCTCCTACTATACCATGTCCACCAAAGAAGTTATGTTCTTTGCTAAACATGTGCATACTTCCACCTTTCCCTTTGCTACAGCCATCTACTCTGCCAAATAGCTCAGCCATCACTGCATTAGCAGGGATGCCCATAGCTAGTGCGTGTCCGTGATCTCTGTATGCAGTTATCGTTTTATCGCCATCTTTCTTAGCAGATACCATTCCGGCTACTACAGCTTCTTGGCCTGTATATAGGTGACAGAATCCACGGATTTTGTTTTGTCCATACATCTGAGCAGATTTCTCCTCAAATCTTCTTATCAATAACATTAATCTATACCAATCAATGTAAGTTTGTTTCGTGTGCTTTACTTTTGCCATTTTATATTTGGAGCCACAAAAATAACAAAATTAATCGCTCAATAGATACTCTTGAAAGTACAAAAACTGTCACTTGTTTTTTTTAAAAACCATTCTGATTTTCGGCTAGAGACGAATGAAGACGTGGTGGCCATAGCTGGACTGAATGGTGTAGGGAAAACTACGGTGTTAGATGCCATCCATTTTTTGTGCTTGGGCAAGTCTTACTTCAGCGCTACAGATGTACAATGCATACAGAATGACGAGCTACAAGCAGGTATTTTAGCGACGTTATCCGCTGATGAAGATGTGGACTTAAAAGTAAAATTTAAACGGGGTGGTAGAAAAGTTATTGAAAAAAATAGTGTTCCTTATAAAAAACTCACTGAGCATATAGGACACTATATGGCTGTAGTCATAGCTCCCGGAGACATAGAGCTAGTGTACGGAGCTAATGAGGTGCGTAGGAGTTTTATAAATCAAGTACTTAGTCAGGTAGATAGGGAGCATCTGATGGACTTAATGAAGTATAATAAGTTACTAGAACATAGAAATAAGCACTTAAAGCAAGATATAGTAGATCACGCACTGCTCCAGGTTTTGGATGACCAGATAGCTCCTTTAGCACACGCTATTTATTCCAAACGTAAGGTGTTCTTAGCAGATTTTAGTACCTCTTTTGAGGAGCAGTACTTCAAGCTATCAGGAGACAAGGAGAGAGTAAAGCTTCACTATGTCAGTCAGTTAGCTAATCATACATACCTGGACCTCGTACAGCGGAATAAATCCAAAGATGTAGCTGTACAGCGTAGTTTTAGTGGAATACATAAGGATGAAATTGATTTGCAAATCGGAGATTTTGCGTTGAAAAAATATGGCTCTCAAGGACAGATCAAGTCTGCACTCATAGCACTGAAATTAGCAGCGTATGCGTATTTAAGTAAGGAGAAAAATAAACTCCCTTTTTTACTATTGGATGATATTTTTGAAAAAATAGATGACGAAAGGGCAAGAGTGCTCACTCAGCTTATTAAAAATGATAACTTTGGACAGATTTTTATCACAGATACAAACGAGGAACGACTGAAAGCCTTCTGTGAAGAAATAGGAAAATCATACAAGACCATAGTACTTACATAAATTTGCAAGAAGAAAAAACGTTAAAAGACCTTATGAAAACCTTATTTGGTTCCTACAGACAAGGAGACAAATTTGAGGAAACAGCTGTGATAAATAGCTGGGAAAAGGTAGTGGGTACCATGATATCCCAAAAGACTAAAAAGGTTTTTATCAATAAAAAGACTCTTTATCTGACACTGGATTCACCAGCACTGAAAAATGAGCTTCGCTATCATAAGTTGGTACTTATAGAAAAGGTGAATAATTTTGCAGGCAAAGAGATAATCACAGATATTAATTTTTACTAAAAGCATACAATGACACATAAGATAGCACCGTCCGTATTGGCAGCAGATTTTGCCAACCTACAAAGAGACGTAGAGATGGTAAATGAGAGTGAAGCAGATTGGTTTCACATAGATATAATGGATGGCGTATTTGTGCCCAACATTAGTTTTGGTTTCCCTGTGATGCAAGCTATAAAAAAGCATGCTACTAAGCCACTAGATGTGCATCTTATGATCGTAAACCCAGATGAGTACATACAAGCATGTGCAGATGCTGGAGCAGAGGTAATCACAGTGCATTACGAGGCGTGTACCCACCTTCACAGAACCCTTGCAGCTATCAAGGAAGTAGGATGCTTGGCTGGTGTGGCTATCAATCCACATACTCCGGTGCATTTACTTAATGATGTATTTCAGGATATAGATCTCATTTGTGTGATGAGTGTGAACCCAGGTTTTGGTGGTCAGAGTTTTATAGAAAACACCTATACCAAACTACAACAGCTTAAAAATATAAGTGAAATGAAAAATCACTCTCCGTATATTCAAGTGGATGGTGGAGTAAACATAGAAAACTACCAAAAGCTATTGGAATGTGGAGCCAATGTCTTGGTAGCAGGAAGTGCTGTGTTTGCCAGTGAGGACCCTACCGCAACTATTTTGGCCTTGAAGCAATAGAAGTCACCCACGAGCGTTAATTGTTTTTTGAATAGATATTTCCTCATAGTTATAGCCCTGTGTGCTAGCGTGCTATCACACGCTCAGTCTATCGCTTATCTTTCTGGTAAGGTAATAGATGCGGATAAACAGCCAGTGTCTAATGCATTCCTGAAAGTAGAGGGGACAGCTTTTTTTACCTATGCAGATGTACAAGGAAAGTATACCTTAAAAGTACCTGCAGAGAAGGACATAGTAGTACAAGTAGCCAATGGAGGAGAACTTACAAAATCTAGTCTTGGACCCTATGCCGTAGGTAAAAACTATTACAAGAATTTTCAATTTGACAAGTCGTTTTCACTCAAAGAAATAAAGGTAGGCGGCGGTTATACCCGTGATATTCCCGTAATTACGATTAAGCCTAAAGATATTGAGCGTTTTGCAAATGCAGGAAGTTTTGAGCGGATTTTGCCATTCGTAGGTCTTGGGCTAAGTACCGCAGGTGGAGATCAAGGTTCTGCGTATAGCGTACGTGGTGGCAACTTTGATGAAAACCTAGTCTATGTGAATGGCATAGAGATCTATCGTCCTTTTTTAGTACGCAGCGGACAGCAGGAGGGACTAAGTGTCATCAATGGTGACTTGGTAGAATCGCTAGAATTCTCTGCAGGAGGTTTTCAAGCCAAGTATGGAGATAAGCTAAGTTCAGTACTAGACATCAAGTATCGTCAGCCAGATAGTTTCGCTGCTACGGTATCTGCTAGTTTCCTGGGAGCTAATCTTCACGTAGAGAATCTCAGTAAAAACAAACGATTCAGCTATCTTGTGGGAGCACGCTTTCGCAGTAATCAGTACTTATTGGGTAGCTTGGATGTACAAGGAGATTACCAGCCACGTTTTTTTGATATACAGTCACTAATGAAGTACCGTATTACCGCAGACCTGAGCCTATCCTATCTCACTACACTCTCGCAAAACAGATACCTGCTGGCTCCACAGAGCAGACAGACTAGTTTTGGTAATGTGAATAGTGCCCTGAGCCTATTTATAGAATTTGCTGGGCAGGAACTCATGGAGTACACTACCTGGATGAATGGGCTATCCTTAGATTATAATGTGAAAGAAAACTTAATCCTAAAATTGACTACCTCCTCCTACACTTCCACTGAGCGAGAACACTTCACCGTGGAGGGAGCATATAGACTCTCTGAGTTAGAGAATAACCTAGGGTCAGATGATTTTGCCAATGAGAAAGCACTATTGGGTACGGGATACTTTATAGACCATGCACGCAATGATCTGCAAGCTCAAGTATATGCGGTTAACCATACCGGAAAGTTTATTCATAAAAAATCTACGCTACAATGGGGGCTAGGCTATACCAATGAGTCCATCACCGATAAGCTGAAAGAGTGGAGGTATAATGACAGTAGCGAGTACAACATAACTACACGAGCCAGAGAAGAGGATGGGGATGATATCATACTGGATGAGTATCTGAAAGCAGACATAGCTCTGAGAAGCTATAGAGTCAATGGTTTTGTGCAGAATTCTCAGGTACTGAATGCAAAATCAAATTTCAGAACGACGTACGGAATACGGTCAAATTACTGGAGTTATAACGAAGAGAATGTCATCAGCCCGAGACTTCAGCTCTCTTTTGAGCCTAACAAAAGAAGTAACGATACACTGAGAAGAGAACTTAGAGACTCTATGCAGCGTGAAAAGTTCAACTATAGTGTAGATACGCTTAATAAGCTCGTAGCACAAAAGCAAAGTAGAGATTGGTTGTTGCGTTTCGCTACGGGATACTACTATCAGCCGCCCTTTTACCGTGAGCTGCGAGGCATAGACGGTACGCTGAATCCGAACTTAAAGGCACAACGCTCCATTCATGCCGTAATTGGCGGAGATATGAATTTTAAGTGGTGGGGACGCCCGTTTAAGTTTATGAGTGAAGTATACTACAAGCACCAGGACAGAATGGTACCGTATGTGGTAGATAATGTGCGGATCAGATACCTCGCAGAAAATAGCTCACAAGGATATGCCACGGGGATAGATACTAGAGTAAATGGAGAGTTTATAGAAGGCATAGAGAGTTGGTTTAATATGTCCATCATGCAGACCAAGGAGCGACTGTACTATACGGATGATAATGGAGAAGAGCAGCTCAGTGACTGGCTCAGAAGACCTACAGATCAGCGAGTTAATTTCTCTATCTTATTCCAAGATGAGCTGCCAAGTAATCCGTCGTATAAGGTAAACTTGAGTCTTATCTACGGTACTAAGATGCCATTCTTTTATGATGCAGTTAATAGAGAGAAAGAGGGCTTTACTATCCCAGCATACCGCAGAGTAGATATCGGATTCTCTAAGGTGCTCTTTGACGCGAAGTCAGAAAAAAGACCCAATTGGCTAAAAAATGCCAACTCTATGTGGGCGAGTATAGAGGTGTTTAATCTGCTGCAGGTAGATAATACCATCTCGTATGTACTCATCAAAGACTTCTCCAATACCGTATATGGTGTGCCGAATTACCTGACCGGTAGAAGGGTAAATCTGAGGTTTATCCTGAAGATATAGCGTTTTTGTCCTCCCTCTCATTCGCTAAGATGAAGCTAGCAGAATAAGCATCTTAGTGTTGAAATTTTTTCTACAAATCCCTAGGGAGCAAATACCCTTGGTATGGAGTCACGTGCTCACAGATAATAGGATTTATCTTAGCGTATTTCACAGCAGTCCTGCTATTATTGAGTTTAATAAGTTGATTGGTTTCCACATCCAATCTTTTGAAATACATCGTTCCATCTACTTCATACTTTACCACAGTGAATCCATAAAGTGAGGCTTTATAATCTATAGTAGCTAAAGCATAATCATAGTTGTTTTTTAGGTGGTAGTATTCTCGGTATTCATTTAGACCACTTATAGCAGCTATAGAGAGGATAAACCCCAGTATGAGCGTATAGCCAATCCGAACCTCAAAATTGAATGCAATGTTGGTTTTTAGGGACTTGATAATATATTTCGTATACACTTCACTAGCGGCAAATGTCATTCCTATAAACATCAATCCGATGCCTAGTATGACCAATGTACGGTCAAAGCTACCGTAGTGAAAGAAGTAGTGGCTGTAGATGAGCTGCATGCTCCAAAGTATGAGCAGCACTATGCCGATGTTTCGGAAGGGGTTAGGGAGTAACTTTAGACTTCGCTCATAGTTGTATTTTACTTTTCGCTTGCGGTTTAGTTTGGCTATTTTTATTTTCTCTTGAAGGTCTGTTTTGGTTGGTCTTACAGCAGCGGGGGGTGGTGTGGTCCGCTGTCCAGACAAACGCTGGATCTCTCTGAGATATGCTAGTTTTAACTTACGGTCATATTTTTCCTTGGCGAGTGCTGTGCCCACGTGGTCCTTTGCCCTATTCAGTAGGCGAGTCATCTCCTCCGCATCTGGACTGTCACTTATATCAGGATGGTATATTTTAATCAGTTTTTTATAGGCACTTTTAGCCACTGATACACTCGCATATGTCTCCAGACCTAATATTTTGTAATAATTGACCACTGATTCTGTTTATTAGAAACCATTTAAAAGTACTTTTGGCGTCGAGGTTGCTAAATTAACTTTAGTAACGGAAAATTAAAAACGTTGTTTTTCGTTTTGTAGTACAATGAGATTTCTCCTGGGCATAATCATATCGCTTATAGTGATGCAGACTAATGGTCAGCAGGTAAGTCAGCGAGCTATGGATTTTGGTAAAGTAAAGCTATGGAATAATCCCAGTTTTGTGGTACAGTATACCAATACTAGCGAGCGCACACAGCTATTTTTGCCTATACGGTATAGTTCAGATATAGCAGTACATGCAGCTCAGCAAAAACTTGCTCCTGGAGAGACTACTACTCTTTCCATTACCTATTATACGGAAGAGTTTGGACGTTTTAATAAATCAGTAGATGTATATATTAGCACACAAAACAGTCCTATTACATTTGAGCTAAAGGGAAATATTTTCAGTTTTCATCCAGATGCCTTTACTGCATGTCCACGCTTTGATAATGACGATCGGCAAGTAAACAGAGAATTTATTCATACGATAAGAGTAGTGGATGCTATTACCAATTTACCTTTAGAAAACTTTCAAATTGCAATAAGTACACGTTCCAGCGAGGAGGTTATTTTTAGTAATAAATCCACTATGCAGCTGAGAAGAGACGTACCTGGATTTTATGTATTTGATATAGATAAAGAAAACTACGAACCACAAAATACGGAGAAGTATATCAATAGAAGTTCACAAGAAACGATCATAGAACTTATCCCCGAAAAGATATTCGCTGAAAAAAATGAAGAGGATTTTGATTGGGATAAAAGTGAAGAAAAGGAGGAAGTAAATGAACTGGATGAGTTGATCCCAAGTACGAGGTCAGACCTTGACGAAATAAAGAGAGCAGAAAAAATACCTGAAACTATTTTGACAGCTGAAGAGACAGTGAAGGAAAAGTCAACCTCAGAAAACAGTATAAATGATGACAAGTCACTTCCAGTAGATATCCCAGTTAAAAATAATACGGCTCAGAAAAAGACTGAGAATGTAGTCACTGAAGAACTAGTCCGCGATATCACCGAAGACGATAAGGAGTCACGGTCTGAGAAGTCAGAGGAGACAAGAGAAACTAGTGCAGTAGAAGTGGTGGATACAGCTGATTATGATCAAGATGGTGCACTTAACGAAGCGAAATTCGTATTCAATCATATTGTTTTTCTCATAGACATCTCCAGTAGTATGAAAAAGCCTGATAAACTTCCGCTTCTGAAGCAGAGCATGCTACAGATGATTCAAGTCCTAAGACCGCAGGATAAGGTGAGTATCATCACGTACGGTACTAACGCAGAGGTGCTGGTAGATGCATTATCTGGAGCTAATAAAGCGGAACTTACAGAGGTCATACAGGCACTAGTAGCAAGGGGTCAATCGTATGGCGTGGATGGAGTGGATGTAGCTTATGAGTTGGCTAGAGCCAATATCATAGAAGATGGGAATAATGAAATAATCTTAGCCAGTGACGGGGTATTCAATTCTAGAAATTTTAAAGAAAATAAGCTCTACAGAAAAGCAATGATTCAGAAAGGTATGTATGATGTCAGGCTCTCTACTATTGGTTTTGGTAATGCCAACAAAGCTCTCCTATTTTTAGAGACGCTCGCAGACAGAGGAGCTGGGAGTTTCTTGAGAATCACGTCTGATATAGATGCAGAATCTGCTCTCACAGAGAACCTAATGAAGCATTCCGTTAGGTAATAGGAAGTGCTGGTTAATTTAATAATTTCTATTTAGTAGATAAGTACGTGTAAATAGTTGTTATTTTTGGAGCATATGTCTATACACACACAATCAATGCTGAGAGACGGTTCTTTAGACGGTAAAGTAATATGGGTTACTGGAGGTGGCACAGGTCTGGGTAAATCTATGGTGAAGTACTTCGTAGAGCTAGGAGCCAAGGTGGCTATCTCTGGCCGGAGAGAAGAAAAACTGATAGAAGCTCAAGAAGAGATATCCAAAGAGAATGTATTTCCAGTGGTGTGCGATGTGCGAGAGAGTGGACAAGTAGATGCAGCCTTGAAAGCAATCGTGGATCGTTTTGGGATGCTCAATGGTCTGGTAAATAATGCTGCAGGTAATTTTATCAGTCCTACAGAGAGACTAAGTCACAGAGCTTTTGACATCATCATAGACATCGTTTTAAAAGGAAGCAAAAACTGTACGCTCAGTTGCGGTAAGTACTGGATAGAAAATAAAATTCCTTCTAGTGTACTTAATATAGTAACTACTTATGCATCTACAGGTAGCGGATATGTGGTGCCTAGTGCTACGGCTAAAGCTGGAGTTCTTGCGATGACTCGCTCTCTTGCCGTGGAGTGGGCTAAGTATGGTATCCGACATAATGCAGTGGCTCCAGGGCCTTTTCCTACCAAAGGGGCGTGGGATAGACTATTTCCTAAGGAGATGTCTGATAAGATTAGCCTAGAGTCTAGGGTGCCTCTCAAGCGAGTAGGACATCATCAAGAGCTCGCTAACTTAGCCGCATACCTTATGTCAGATTTTTCAGCATATGTGAATGGTGAAGTAGTGACTATAGATGGGGGAGAGTGGCTGCAGGGTGCAGGCCAGTTTAACCAGATGGAAGCCATCACTCAGGAGGAGTGGGATTACTTAGAAAAAATAGTGCGAGCGAATCAAAAGAAAGGCTAGAGGGTTAATCACAAGATTGTCATTTAACATGTGCACGTCAATTCTTTATCTTTTTAATTTCACTTTTGTCTAACAAACAATTAATACATGAATAAATATTTTACGCCAAAAAGGATACTAGTAGCAGTTTTTACTGCAGCCATGGTCTCCATAACTTCGGTATCTCTCACCAATTCAGGTGGAGCTGCAGGAGGCAGAACTAATGCTCCAGGGGAGTCCAACTGTACGGGATGTCACTCAGGTACATTACAGACTTCAGGCACTAATTTTAATAATGTCAGCCTTACCAATAATTTTACTGGAGGAGGCTATATACCGGATAGTACGTATACCATCACATTATCCTATACTCAGAGTGGTAAGTCAAAATTTGGTATGCAACTCACGTGTTTAGATGGATCTAATCTGATGGCAGGTAGCTTTGCTAATACTACTACGGCCACGAGTATCACATCCTCAGTAATATCTGGAGGCACACGCAGCTACGTGAGACAGACAAGTTCTGGGAATAGTGGTACTGGCGGAAGATCGTGGAGTTTTGAGTGGACTGCACCAAGCACTAATAAGGGTGACCTTACGCTATATACTGTAGTAAATAGTGCTAATAATAATGGAGGTACTGGCGGTGATATCATAATAGCCAGAGAGTTTACGCTAAGTCCTAGTTCACTATTACCAGTGGCAAGTGCTTCAGCTGCTAATACTACAGTATGTCAAGGAGCATTTATAGACCTGATAGGTTCAGGTACCAATACACCTACCTCGTACTCTTGGAGCTTCCCAAATGGAACTCCTAGTGCATCTACGTCCCAAAATCCTTCTGCTAAATTTAACTTCGCGGGAAACAATAGAGCAATACTTAGAGTGACCAACGCAAAAGGAGTATCTGCTCCAGATACTTTTGATATTACAGTACTTCCAGCACCGGGTCCATTTATAGCTGGTGGTGCACGTACCATCTGTCAAGGTGACTCAGTGCTATTATCTGTAACTCAGGAGAGCGGAGTGACATATACTTGGAATACGGGTGCTACAGGCAGAGAACTATGGGTAAGAACTCCGGGTGATTATTTTATCAATGGTTTAGGGACCAATGGATGTGATAGAAATAGTAACATAGTTACTGTTGATACTTTTTCTAAGCCTATAGCTACGTTATCAAGTAATGTGGCAAACTCTAACGATAGCACGTGTAAAAATTCTACTGTAATTTTAGAAGCTAGCAGTGCTGCCTTTGATTCGTTTTATTACTATGCCGATGGTTTACTTATAGCTGCTTCGGCATCAAATACTCAGTCTGTAGCCTTTGATAGTACTACTACGTATGGATTAGTGGTCTTGAATAGCAATGGGTGTAAAAGTGATTTGTATCCGTATGTGGTAAGTGGCAGAGAACGAAGTGCCGCACCAGCAGTATCTTGTATAGCATCCACACCTAGTTCTATAGATTTTAGTTGGACCAGCACTACTGCCCACAATGGCTATCAGATTAGCCTCAATGAAGGTTCTACTTGGGTGACGCCGTCCTCTGGATCCACCGGTACATCGCACTTGGTGAGCGGTCTGCAGCCTGAAGACTCTGTCCTATTATGGGTAAGATCTATCGATCCTGGTCTTTGTGATTATAGCCTAATAGGCACAGTGAAGTGCTTTAGCACTTCATGTGTACAGTTAGAAGCTACAGTGCAAGCCGCCGCATCTGTGTGCAAGGGAAATCTTTGGACCATAGAAATTAATGGTTTGACTGGTGAAAATTATGCTCTTAACCTAGATGGTGGGGCTATATTTACAGATACTATAATCTCATTTAATCCTACAGTGAGTAAAACCTATCAATTGTCTATCATAGATTCTAACAACCTCGTATGTCCTCCTAAGCTTATCGATATTCCTGTGGTAGTAGATAATATTTTTGACATAGATCTGAAACCAGGTAAAGTTGGTGCTTATTGTGAAGGAGATGAACTCACATTCAGTGCCAATGACAGTATAGAGAATTTTGAATTTTATCTAAATACGGCTCTCATGCAGAGCAGTGCGAGCAATACGTACTCTTCTGTAATGCATAGAGGAGACAGTGTATATGCAGTAGTCACTAAAGGATCATGTACAGATACTTCGGAGAATGTATATGCGAATATAGAAATCCCCGCAGATGCTACTTTTACGTATACTAGAGATGGTACGGAGTATACATTCTCGCCTAATACTACGGGATATCAAAAGTATGCGTGGGATTTTGGCGATGGTAATGTAGAACCGAATGACCCTATGCCAGTGCATGACTATGCTGCGAGCGAAGGAGATGCAGTCACTGCTATACTAGATGTCACTACCATAAGTGAGTGCAGAGGAGAAGAGTCTGAATCCATTCAACTTCCTATGTTTAGTAATATAGAAATACTTACTCAACTAGGGATCAATGCATATCCTAATCCTGCACAGGATATGGTGTACATAGAAAATAAGGAGAATAAACCGATGGACATTAGCATTCACTCACTCACAGGTGAGACGGTGCTGGTGACTACCATTACCAATGATTACATAGACATCAGTGCTATAAATACAGGCATCTATCTGCTCAGAGTAAGAATA
>Ga0115005_10004186_pt1 | contig 11497 bp, 10 predicted proteins | sample ArcOceMetagenome_FD_87163 | JGI IMG/M metagenome (GOLD analysis project Ga0115005, IMG submission 87163) | Marine eukaryotic phytoplankton communities from Arctic Ocean - Arctic Ocean - Greenland ARC118M Metagenome | ecosystem: Environmental > Aquatic > Marine > Oceanic | place: Arctic Ocean...
CTAATGGCACCAATATGTTTCGGTGTTCCTGTAATGCCGTTAAAATAGAGGAAGAACTCCTTGTCCTTCGCGAAGCAACGACGCACGCATTGAGTCAAGCATGGGATGATATTGAAGAATTAAGAAATGGTGCATCCATGAGAATGGCAGAAATTGAAACACTGGAGAATATAATTACGGATGTTGAGACGGAACAGGTTTATATCACCGGACAAATAGGAAGAAAGACAAAAGAGATTGAGCGCAAGAAGAACCCCAAGAGACGACCATCGCTTGCTGGCGCTTTCTCCAGGTCCCTTTCCTTTGTTGGGAACATCGACCAGCAAGGAAATTTGCTGACCCGAAGCTGTAGATCCCTCAGCATGGGCATGGGGCCCCCCAAAAGCGATCAAGAAAATTTGTTGACCCGAAGCTGTAGATCCCTCAGCATGAGCATGGGGCCCCCCAAAAGCGACCAAGGAAATTTGTTGACTCGAAGCTGTAGATCCATCAGCATGGGTCTCGGTGCATTAAATTTGGACAGAACCTCTCATTCATGTAGTCTAGACTTCACCTCTCATTCAAATAGTCTTGATGCACCTCTCACTGAGCCCAGCTCTTCGCTCCAGAAAAACAAGAAGGACAAAGCTAAATTGCCTGCTCTAATAATATCAGATGGGGATGACACTTCCAGCGAATCTTTCATAAGTTTATCCAATGCAACAGATAAAAGAGAATCGACTGCAGAAAACGATGCAGTGCAAGCGGAGATCAAGGAGCTCAAGATGAAAATCAGGCAACGAGAAGAAACAATGCAGTCACTGGAATCCACCATTTTTGAAAATATGGAAATCGTTCAAAGTCTCCAGAAAAGGATGATTTCCTGGAATCAGATTTCCTTGGAAGACGACTAAACTTAAAACCATCTAAATGCGCGCTTATTGATATGTTCTTCGTGTTGAATGAAGTTACTAAGAGTATGTACTTCCAACATTCGCAGCTTTTCCAGAAGTGAAATTGATACACGATTTGACTCTCCTGTTTTTTAATTATTCAAGTAATACCCCCTTTCGTCCATCCACTCATTCAAACCTCATCTCTTGTTCATTGAGTATTCAAAGGATTATTGTTATGAGTTGAAGAGTTCACGTAGTTCAAGGTACCCGTCGTTGATCTCAGACGAATTACGTCAATCATAATAGATGACACATAAAATTGCACCAAAGGGAATTTTGTAATAATATGAATATGGTACCAATATTCCACCAAATGGAATATTGTTCATAACATCTATCACCTATCTTACCGTACGACGGTACGGTACGTATTATGCTAAAGTATACGCCCTAAATTTGAAGTCAATCTCCTCAAGCCGCTGGATTCTGTCTTGTGAGAGAGATTGCAATCTGAATAATCTGCTTTCATTCTTTTTTTAATTCAATTGATGTTGTTCTCTGTCGCGACACCAATGCCCCAATGATGGATATTCAATACCTGGATACTTCCGAGGAACATTGTACGAGTATTGTCGAAACTTTTCTTTGAATGCTATCAGCTCACAAAAGTGCTTCACGAATGCCTTGTCTAGTTGGTCTGTTTGACGCCGTGTCATCGATAGCAAATTTACTCTAGCCGCTGGATCCTATTTTGTGAGAGATGCAATTTTTGTTTATTCCCTTTTGATTTCTTTTGTATGTTATTCTCATGTTGCTTCGACATTTTTCTCCCAATGATGGATTAGCTGGATACTTTTCAGGAGCATTGCAGTGTCCAAGGTCCTCCTCTCTGAATGTATCAGCTCGTAATAACAGCGTTTGTCGTATACTTCTTTGTACTCGACGCACGTGCCACTGGAAGCCAATCCTGGGTGTGAGGAGGGGATCGTCAGTTTGTGAGGTCTTAGACCACTTGCTGTATGTCGGAGGAGAGCTACTGTAGGCTCGCGAGCTAGGTATAACGGTACAACAGTATGTAGTACATAAGATTAAGATGCACGAGGCACGAGAAATGCTGGCAGAAAACTCGAATGATGTGACCAAGATGTGACTCAGTAATCAGTCAGTCAGGCAGGAGCGAGCGAGCGGAGCGGCTCAGGGTCACTTTATTCGCGCGTAGACCAATCATTTAAAAACATACGATAAAACGACGTCGTCGAACGAACTAAAACAAACAACAAGCAACGAACAACACAACCAAACAATAAACGATGACATCGGACAGCAGAATCAATGCGCTCCTGACTCTCTTCTTCTACATTCAAACCTTTTCCTGCTGCAACTCTCTATCGACCACAGAATCATGCGCTACAAGGAGGCATTTCTTTCAAAATATAGCAAGTATAACATCAGCATTGGCAATCAATATCCCATCTAATGTTGCTTTTGCTGCAGAAACTGTAGGCAAAGATCCAAATTGTAATGACGCATCCTGCCTTGGGGTTTGGGATGGACTTCTTGCAGATTGTCCGCATGGAAAAATAATCATGAATTCTGGAGCTGGATGCGCTGCTTCCCAAGATGATACCCCTGGCGTCTTTGCAGAACCGTAAGTTTACCACAGCATTCCTCCTACGAGTACTGTATACCTCCACTTTTTCAATCGTTCTAATTTTATCATGCGATAGTTGGGACTACTCTGATGCACCCAATGCTTCATTGGACTACAACGATCAAATGAGGCTCCTCATTCCAGCCATAAAGCTAGTTTGTAGTAAACGTGGCGATCAAGTAATGATACTTGTCCAGGAAGGCCGCTACCTGAGAGTCTTATTTACTGATGGCAAAACTGGCGAACGATCAACAGGTGAGTTCTACTTCACAGAAAATGACACAACTGTCCAATTCAGAGTTGGAGCACTTGATCTACCGTCGCCATCTAGTCCAAAACTATTATCTACATCAACGAAAAATCTTGAACGATGTGAAATGATTCGAAAGGAGTTGCGCTTTACCAAACTCCCTGTGCTGCGAAACAGAAAACGTGCTTTATTTTTTGCGGAGAGTGATTTTGATTCGTTTGGACCTGGTTCTGCTTCGCTTGGGCCACCCGCAGAGATGACAACTGGAGAATTGGAAGGAAGGCAGGATGTCGATCCGAGGATGAAGATCGATGCTTTGCAGAATTTTCCTATGGGAGGGTTAATGGGTGGAAGGCCTACTAGATAAAGCATTTTGAAAAACAAACGTTAATGCTAAACGACGTCGAGTGCTGTATAACTTATAACTTGCACCTATGAGTACATCGGCATCTTTTAATTTGTTATTTATAATCGTTCATCCTTGAAAAATGCACTCTGATTGGGCTCCACATCATCTTCCAGTGGCTCAAACACCTTTGCAAATGACAATACTAACAGAGATAACCCCAATCCACTCGTCAGCGCCATTTCTGAAAACCCAATTGAATCATTGAACCCAAGCGCCACACAAAATAGGATTGCCAGTATCGCCTCGGCCTTATATGAAGCTCCAAAGAAACCAATTTCTCGCAGACAAATAAATGAAATGAAAATATTGGTTGTATTGTCCAAAGACTGCGATGTGGCACTCAGAAATTCTGCTGTCCCTTGAGATAAATTTGCTTGGATCGTATTGACGACCTCCACAATTATTGCAAACCCTGCAAAATTTGGCAGTAACTCATTGAGAAGTAGAAAAAAGGCGTTATTCGCATCATTCTTTTCATTTGTATCTGTAATTGCGCCGAGGTAAGGAGGCGCTAGAAGTGCTGCAAAGAGAATGCCCCAACCGACGATCGCATGGGATGTTTGTTGAATGGATGTAATGTACTCGAGTGACAATCCTGATCCAGGGCCAAGGAAGATATTGGAAAGTTGGATACATGCATAGGCGGTTGATGCAGAAATCAGAGTGATTCTGTACAAGAGAACTTCTACTTTTTGTTTGATAGTTATTCCACTTATGGCATCACTGGTTTCTTCATCTGTCTCAGCATTCGGATCTTTCATTTGTTGGAACTTTTGTTGGAAGCTGCTTGTTGCGAGTTGAAAAGAATTCGTAGCAGGAGGCTGTGAGTGAAAACTGTTGATGGTATAGGTTTGATGCATATGCATAGCACCAAACCCATTGGTGAAAGCATTCACTTGAAAAGCAAAGCAATACAGGATTACCAATGCCGACCTCATTGTTATTTAATGAAAGATGTGTGGTAGCAGTGTGGTAGCACCGGTACGTGGTGGGTACTGGTTACAGGTACTTTCGCTGCTCTTGTTTGTTGTTTGTTCTTCTTGTCCAGCCATCATCACCCATCACCGATCACCGGAGGCCATAATACTGTATGCTTGTATCTCTTGTTTATGATGTAACATACGTACATTACAGGTATCAAAGGGGGTTTAGCTCAGTTGGCAGAGCGTCTGCTTTGCATGCAGAAGGTCAGGGGTTCGATTCCCCTAACCTCCATACCTTTTCAGATTTTTGGTGCGACCTTGGTCAAGTTTTGCTTGTCTTTCATTTTAGCCGTTGTCCCTCTACGGTACTACTAGCTAGCTAGCTAGCTATAGTCTATAGTAGTAGAGCCATGATGATGCCAATAAGAGGGTTACTGCATATTTCGATGTACTCATCTTCAATCTAGAGTACTAGAGATAAAAGCGACACTTGTGTAAGTAAGCAATTTCTAACGTCTCAGTCAAATTGTTGGCATACATGTTTGTAAACGTTAATCTAAAAATAACGGCAGTGGAGCTTGGACGGACAACATTGCATCTGAAACTGATTCATTCATATCATACATCATACATCATAATATCATACAGAATACATCATACATCATACAAAAGAGGGATACATACTGTACCAGTACCAATCCTCGAGAAAGGCGACTACAGTACTATAACACGAGCAAAATAAGTCAAGGATGCTTGCAATTACACTTCGTCGCGTCAAACCTCAAAGAGCATCGCTCCCCTTCCATGCGATTGGTGGTCGCCACTTCTCTTCCTCTTCGCCACAACCTGCCACTGCCAGCACTGCTATTAGTACTGACCAGCAGCATTTAATTCATAACCGAAACCTCGTACAATCACGGGACTATGAAGCTTACACCATTGGTCTTCTCCACCCACAAGCAGTCCAACCATCCTTCTTCGCCCTTCGCGCCTTCCATGTCGAAATAGCCAGCATTCAAGCGAAAGAATCAAGTGTTGCAGCCATGAGAATGAAATGGTGGTTTGATGCAATTCAAACCATTTACTCTCCATCTACACATACCACCAGCAGTGGTCAAAGCCACATTTCAATCCAAGGCAATCCTACCATCCTAGGACTGAGCGAAGCTATTCAATCGCATAATCTCACCAAGCGCTTTTTGGAACGAATGGTGGAGACCAGAATGGGAGATTTGGAAAAAGGCTCCAATGGAAGGTTTGATAGTGTAAAAGATATGATTACATTCTTTGAAAGGACCAATTCTACATTTCTATTTCTAGATTTGGAATCTTGTGGTGTCATTGATGAACAAGCGGATAAAGTTGCAAATTGTGTTGGGATTGCTTCGGGGATTGTCAACATGATTCGTTCGATTGGGTGCGGTAATGTGGGTATTCCAAGGGATCTGATTGATAAGCATGGTGTACAAGAGGGGTATATAAATGATCCTACAATGCTGATTGATAATTCAGAACCTGAAGCGAGAAGAGCGATTCGGGATGCTGTCAAGGATATGGCCATGATTGCTGGAAATTATTTGAGTCATGCCAGGGCTCATCAAGGGGATGTTCCTCCCCTAGGTAAGAGTGCGATGTTACCCGCAGTTTCTGCACTTCGTTATTTGGAACGGTTGGAGAATGCCGATTATGATGTTATGGAAGAGAAAGTGAGAAATGTGGAAAATATGGATTCTTTTGATGGGAGATTTTGGAGACTTGGACATATGCTGCTCCTGGGAAGAGCACATCTAACGGGCGTTTTCTAAATTTCATGTTATTTCTAAATTAAATTGCCTTGCCTAATGTAGTAAAACAGTTTTATTTTTATAGCGTCAGTAACGAAAAGAATCCCTTTTTTCCAATAATGTTCAAAAACATTCGCGGTGCACAATGTGCTAGGATCGCTTGTAGTTACAAGGAAGAAGTTGCATCAAATCGAGGAAACTTAAAGTCCTCCACCGCCCCATCCCTGAAAGGTAGGATTGGAGTTGTCGGATGCACCTGCAGCTCCTGCACCAGCACCTCCCTGAAGACCGCCGAATTGTCCTCCTTGCTGATATTGGTTCATGTTTTGGGTGTTATTTCCATAGTTGTTGCGATTGTTTCCCTTATTCTTATTTCCTTTTCCATGCTCAGTCTCTTGATGGTATCCACCAGTGTTCTGCATGTAGGGATCCATGGGTTGTTGACCATACCCACCACGTTGGTACTGGTTCGCATGATCATTGTATCCCATGTTGTAGGGTTGTCCTCCGTATCCACCATGGTTCTGGGGATTATATTGGTTCTGGTACTGCTGATTCTGCTGTTGCTGCTGCTGCTGCTGCTGCTGATTGTTTCTTCCTCTGTATCCTCCTCCTCCGCCACCTCCTCCACCACCAGTGCTCTTATTGTTGTAGCCTCCTTGCTGATTATTTCCACCATGGTGCTGCTGTCCCTGATCATCGTAAGGTTGGCCATACCCAGCGCCCTGTCCCATTACCTGCTGCTGATAGCCGAATCCAGCCTGACCATACTGACCAGCAACTCCATGTCCATACCCAGCAAATCCATAAGGTTGTGCATTCATGTATGGCTGCTGGCCATACATGAATGCAGGACTATAATGCGGCATACCCGGCATTCCAGGTGGCATACCTGCATTCGCAGGATTGTTATTTGCATCAGCATTGTTATCAGTGGTCTGAGCTGCAACAGGAGCGCCATAAATACTCCCTTGTTGCTGCTGTCCAAGATTCTGCTGCTTTTGCTGAGGAGGCACACCAACACCAAGGGGTGCTCCTGCTCCCATGAATCCATTCGGAGCTGGTACGCCCACACCTTGAGCCGATGCGTTGTAACCATACATTGGCATACCATATTGACTTGCGGCATAATTCTGCTGAAGACCAGGTTGATGCATCTGTGCAAATCCCTCTGGAGGACCGGTAGCTACCGGAGCAACATTGTGCGGTACAGCATTAAGGTTATTGGGAAGACCAGCATTTTCTTGTGTATTTTTGGGCTCAGTCATTTCTTCCTGTGCATGTTTCAAAGATGTATTATCAAGCTTATTCTCCAATTCTGAAACACTGACAATCTTTTCCGGCATGGGTGGCATACCCACCATGGATAATCCAGGAGGAGGACGAGCAGGAGAAACGGTAGTGGCAACTGAAACACTCTCTTGCACAGGTGCAGCATTCGTTTCGTCGACACTGACATGATCATTGTCAAATCCGAATCCAAAGTCATGACTGACGGATTCTTCTCCTTCTCCAGTTTCCCAATGTCCCATATTCAAAACAGAGGTAGGTTTCAAACTAGCAGTTTCGACAGGAGCAGGAGCGGGTTCCGGTACAACGGGCATAACCACAGGTTCACGCTCTTCAACGATGGGAACGACGGATACGGGGACAGGTTCCAATAGCGGAGAATCAACAGAAACGGGTCCTACTCCAGAACTTTCAGCCCATCCTCCAGAAGACTGAAGCTGATCCGCAGCTTCTACGGGTAAGTTTAGATCTTCCGGTGCAAGAAGTTGATCATCGACACTAACAGGGTACGCTTGAGTCGAATCCTCCACGAAATCCTCCACAGCAGCAGCAGGAGCACTCGCAAGGGGTTTCTTCTCTGCTCGAATGAGATGTGCCGATCCCTTGGTCGCCCAAACATTTCCACCCGATGGTGCCGGAACAGGTTTGGGTTTAGAAGCTGGGAGAATAACATCATCTGTAATTCCTGAGGGGGTAGGATCTTGTGCCGATACAACACCAATATCATCATCATCTTCTACGCCTACGGGTTCAGACGTAGTCTCTAGAGGTTGTACTTCAAGAGGAGGTTCTTCGACGACGGGTGCAGCTGCAGTTTCGACAGGAGTTTCTTCGACAGAAGGTTCTGGCGCAACAGACTGGTGTGCAGAGGGAACAGCAGTAGCTGCAGCCGCTCTAGCTCCCCAAGCCCCCATCAACGGACGCGCCGTAACAGGAGCTGGTGTCGCAACAGCAGCTACAGGTACAGCAGCTACAGGTACAGCTACAGGAGCAGCATCCTTTTTGTCTAAAGGAGATTCTGCGGATATAGCAGTACCAGTAGTTGCAGTGACACTTGCGGGAGGAGAGTCAGGCTTACTAGTCTCGTCCCTCTCTCCTCTTCCGCGCGTACGTCTTACATCGGGTCCCCCTCCGCGTCCTCCAGCAGAACCACGACCGTACCCTCTGCCTCCTCGGTCACCTCTAGAAAATCCTCTGCCTCCTGCATGACTATCCCTAGTATCTCTGGTATTAACATCTCTGTCTCTCCTTTCACCTCTAAAGTTACCATTGGGTCCATCTCTGGTCTGAAATTTTCGATCATCTCTCTGAATTGACTTCTTGGGAGCCTTCTTACTGACATCTGCCCATTCTTCTACGACAACAGCAGGTTCCTCCCACCAGATTGTGATTTGTTCGCCTATTTTGTCCTTGTTTCCTTTTTCTTTTTTGATGAGTGCTTCTAGATCCTTGTGTTTCCACTCGGGACAAATTCCTTTGAACTGAGATTAGGAATTGATTAGGTGTGGTACAGTAATAAATGTGTGAGTAATTGTGTGCATACAGTAGCATAGTAAGAAAAAATGTCTGGCAGTGAAAGCGTAGTGAGTAACGCGAGTCATGCGTCATGCGACTTTGCTCTTCTCCTTGGATATGTTCAATGTTACAGTTCTTGCCATTGAATACATAGAAGAAGCTAGAGCCATGCTGACTATCAAGATTGTGGGACCTTATATCCAATCTGCATGACTTGAGTTGTTCAACTGTCGACCAGACAAAAATCAACCAGTCAGGAAGTCAAAAATCAACCAACAGGACTTGACTAACCTCTTCGAGCAATTTCTTATTTTCGTTTCGCTTTTGAGCCGCTGTCTTTCCGCTCATATTATTATGTTATTCAAAGTACTATACTTTTAGAGTATAGAGAGAGACGGTTGAGTGAGTTGTGGGTAGTAGTGAACTAGGTATCGTCACAGAGGACAATAATGATTGATTGATGCTTGGTCGGAAGGCGGGCGGTGGTCAGTGAAGGTCACTCGAGTTCTGCCGCTTCATAAGATTGACAAGCAAGCAAGCGAAGGAGGAAGGGGGGACGAGGAAGAAGAGGTGTCGAAGTGCCAGCTGTGCTGCATTGGTCAAAATCTTCCAAGAGGTTCGTTGGGAATCTGTAAATTTTCCACCATACAAAATTTGATGGGCTGGAGGAAGAACCGGGTGAAGGACGGACTGTCGCACAACAATGACAAGATTTTTAATGGGTTGTTTTTAAACTTATAACCTGTTGATGTTTGGTTGATAAAGCCGCCGACCGACAGTCATCCAGGATCCAGGTCATCAGACACAACATGTTCAATAATGTGACATCATTGTTGTGACCTGGAATGAACTACAATATCAATAATCGACATACAAATAAAATTATGTACAAAACATACAAAACAATACACATTGAACATGGCTCTCTCAGGATCGCATTCGTATAACTCTTTTCTAATACCCGTAGAGATACTCGACATGGCAATCTATGAAACGAGCCGAGGAAGAGCACGTCCTCGCGTTCTGTATAGATTCAAAAAAGCTAAATAGTACAAATATATTGCAGAATGAAATTTCTGCCCGCCTACTGCCCATATATTCACATAGACTATGATAGACTTCTGTACTCTTATCATTTTGTTTCATAACTACATGTATTACACTTATCTTTATGTTTCATAAGTGTTGCATTACGCCAAATCAACGCGATTGTCAAGAGACAGCTAAAAAGAACCGTGATGTTGCACAAAAATAATAGACAGTCATTGCGAAGAAGTGAAAGGTACCTTTTTCCATTCGTATGGCAATGAAAGCTCAGATAGACTTGTCTCGACTCATTTCTAAAGGTTTAAATTGTAGTCCAACTTCCATAAAGAGGAAACTTGAAGAAATTCAAAATGGCTGGTATTCTTTCACACCAAGAGGAATGTATTGACAATGCCAAGAAGTGCTTTCAAGCTGGTGGTGGTGACTTTCGTACAAATGCAGATCATAACGCAAGTTATGAAGAGGCGAATTTAAATCAATGTACTGCATGAAGAATGGAAAGGATCCATAATCGTTATAAAGGTATTTTGATAACTTCACTCTGACATGATTCGTGTTTACACGCGATTGCATTTTGATTGACCAAGAAAAGATCCGAATTCTCCTGCATTAAGTCCAGACGTCGTTACTCCTGGAGTATCGTCTGTAAATGATGATTCATCATCTGTCGTTGAAAATTCAAACAGTGACACATCCTCCTTCTCTGAATATGCAGTAGAAACTGTTGTGCCAGCTTTCATAATTGATTCAATTGACAGAAAGGTAAATGAATTTGATTCTCCATTGAAATTTGGACAGAAGTATTACTGTATTCTCCGTTGCAGTCAAAGGATGTAATAATCCAGTTGAAATATGGCACGGACAAAGAGTAAAATCGGATGCTATCGTGTTTATGATCAACAATGGCTATGTGCCAGTGAAGAGATCTGCATTTACAACGCACTTTCCCGTGGTGTCAACAAAACGTCCGAATGGGGGCACCTTCTAAGATTGACACGACACTGCGCTCATAGTGGATTATATTCTAAAGGATGTAGACGGACCACGAAATGGTAAAAACATGGGTGCTTCGCAATTACATGAACTCGTCGAGAAGCGAGAAGCATCACCAGGAACACTGTATCAATGCACTTCGAATGAAGGAATCCAATATAAAATCTTTATCCCAGAGTTGGTACCATCAATTGTGTCGCGAACAAAATCAGGGCTGGCGATATATTTAACAACCATATCAGGGTTGCAAACAAAAACTAAACTAGATGCACAGCTGGACATTCAGAAAGTTGTTCGGTAGCATATGCAATGGCTGTTTCTACACGACAACTGACAAATTTTCCATTATCCTTTCCAATGGCAATTCGTAAAATGACTCAAACGCTTGAGAGTCTGTTAGAATCAAGTGATGAGACATCTATCATTGGTCCCAGGCTCGGGGATAACATGGAGAAATAGCAAAAGTGACCTCCAACCATACATGGAGCTACAATAAATGGAAGGGAAGAAGAATCGTCATCGTCCTCCAAGACATACACTATCCAATTTGCGCAAAAGGTCAGCCATCCCATCGATAAACTCTACTGGCTACATGCAAATCAGCCACGGATAGATGCTCTGACATCTTTAAGGACGTCAGGGTCAGCCAACAGTCAAAAGCCTATACCTTTCAAATGCAGAGAATACATTCCAGGCAGCCGCAGCTAAATATTCGGCGTTCAAGATACATGATTTATCGGAAGAATATTGGGATATTATA
>Ga0115005_10004187_pt1 | contig 11495 bp, 7 predicted proteins | sample ArcOceMetagenome_FD_87163 | JGI IMG/M metagenome (GOLD analysis project Ga0115005, IMG submission 87163) | Marine eukaryotic phytoplankton communities from Arctic Ocean - Arctic Ocean - Greenland ARC118M Metagenome | ecosystem: Environmental > Aquatic > Marine > Oceanic | place: Arctic Ocean...
TACAAAAAAAACATCTTATTAGCCACATTGTATAAAATCGGAGCAACGCATAATGCAAAGAACCCCATAACCTTTGGCAAAAGATAGATGCACCACGCTACAAATATGAAATCAGCAATCAAAATGTAGACGCAACACGGAAAGAAACGCATGACCTTTACAGATGCAGTTGGCAAAAGATAGATGCACCTACCGGAAATCGAATCCAGGGCAAGTGCTTGGAAGGCACTTATGTTACCACTACACCACAGGTGCTGCTGTTAGAAAATATGTAAGTAAATAAATACATAGATTGTAAAATAGATTAAAGTTTGACGCGCAACGCAAAAAATGAGCAAAACCGACGAAAGCTCCAATCCAAAAAACACATATCACTCCAATAAAATCGCTCCCTACTTTCCATATAATCTACCGGGGGAACCAACTAAAGTAAAGTGACGCTTGCTTCTCGCAATTATTTCTTAGAAAGAACAGAATGGCATCGACCGCTAACGTCCCAATGCTACTTTCCGGCGTCAAGCGCACACTTGGAGAAAAGATGATGGACAAAATCACTTCATGCAAGATTCTCCTCGTTGGAGCTGGAGGAATCGGCTGTGAACTTCTCAAGAACCTCGCCTTGGCAGGATTCACACACGTGGAAGTGATCGACTTGGACACCATTGACGTCTCCAACCTCAATCGTCAGTTTCTCTTCCGCAGGCATCATGTCGGCATGCCCAAGTGCACCGTTGCGTGCCAGGCCGCCCTGGATATGTTGCCGAGCGACAAGAAAGAGGCCAAGTACATTGCTCATCATGGAAACGTGTGCGATAATTCCAAGTTCAATGTGCAATATGTGTCCTCTTTTGATTTGGTCCTCAATGCCCTGGACAATGTCGCCGCTAGAAGGAGGGTCAATCGATTGTGTCTTGCGGCTTCTGTTCCCTTGGTCGAAGCCGGTACCACGGGATATCTTGGGCAGGTAACCGTCATTGATAAGCCGAGTGAAGTTGAGTGTTATGAGTGTTCCAATAAACCGACGCAAAAGGTGTATCCGATTTGTACCATCCGTTCGACTCCCAGTCAGCCTGTCCATACCATTGTCTGGGCGAAGGAGCTTTATAAGCTTTTCTTCAACCCAAAGGTAGAAGACAGCATGCTTTTTGAGGATCAGACGGGTGATGAGACTAGCACTTACATGGATATTGTCATGAAACTTAGATCTGAACTTGTACTTGTATCTACGGATTCATCTTCGGGTGAAAATGACATGGATCAAGCGAAAATTCGTGCCATGGTTGGAGATGCGCTAGTAGCTTTGTACAACACCGAGATTCAAAAACAGTTGGACATGGACCGATTCAAGACTGCTCAAAAAGTTCCCACGTCTGTCAGCGTCGATATGATCCAAAAGGTAGCTGGAGACATGGAATCTGTGGCGCCATCCAAGCAACCACAATATAAGCAAACGCAGATTATGTCCAAAAAAGATTGTGTCGCTGAAGCTATTTCCTGTATCATGGATGCCGTCTCTCTCGCGCGCTCGGGAGCCACCTTCCTTCCAGAGTTTGATAAAGACGATGCTCTAGCCATGCGTCTTATCACGTGCACTTCCAACCTTCGTGCCTATGTATTCGGTATTGAACCTCTCCAGTCGCATTACTCTGCAAAGGGAATTGCCGGAAATATCATCCCTGCGATTGCCACCACCAACGCTATCGTTGCGGGGCTTCAAATTTTGCAAGCCTTTCATATCTTACAGAAACAGATTGAGAGTAAAAAAGGAGATTTGAAGGGTGTGTGCCGGTACACGTACTGCCTCAGGGATAAAACTCGGAAAGGATTCTACTTGCAACCCACGACGCTTCCAGATCCAAACCCCAAGTGTTTTGTGTGTCGCAATGCAGTCATTGACTTGACCTTGAATACCAGCAACTGGACTTTGGAAATGCTGCTTCGTCGCATCATTAAGAAAGAATTAGGATTCATGGAGCCCAGTCTCAACATTGGGTCTAGCATTATTTATGAAGAAGGGGAAGATATTGGGGATGATGAGTACGCTGCCATGGTCGTGAAGAAGTTGGTGGATCTTCCGGCTGGGGGTGTCCAGCATGGGACAATCGTCAAGATTGAGGACTTTACGCAAGATTTGGAGGTAGACGTCTGCATTTATCACAAGAGCGAATGGGAAGTGAAAGAAGGCGAAGATGAGCAGGTTGACGAAGAAGAGCAATTTACAATTGGTGGTGATAAACCAGCAGCAGCAGCAGTGCAAAGCAAAGACGAAAATGACTCTGCCAAAGAAAACGGTGCAAGCAATGCAGACGATGACGATGACGAGATTGAGGTTGTAGTTGATGGCGATGGCGATGGCGATGATGAATCTGGAATTCCAAGTAATGGGAATGGTCACAGCAAGAAACGTGCTTTGGGTGAGGATGACATTGTTGTTGTTGAGGGGGAGACCAAGAAAACTAGATTGTTAGGACAAGACTGATTTTTTTCCTCGGTTTCATGCAAAACGTTCATCAGTATATAGTGCCACTAAAGTTATAGGGTTTTCTTTAATGGTACAATTATAATTGTAGTCAATCGGTTTGATTTGATTTGACTTGACTTGTTTTATGGTACACGTACGTACTGTACACGTAATGAACCTGCTGCACTACATGCGGAATACTCCAAATTTGGTTTCGTTCGGCTCACACCCAGATCGCATGGCTATTTCTAGGGACATCCCCAACACATTTCTTGTATCAGCTGGGTCGATAATTCCATCGTCCCACAAGCGTGCCGTCGAATAATATGCGGAACTTTCAGCCTCATACTTGTCCAAGATGGGTTTCTTGAAAGCATCTTCTTGTTCTTCGGACCAAGTCTTTCCCATTCTTTCGATATTATCTCTTTGAATAGTGCTCAAAACACTAGCTGCCTGCTCTCCGCCCATGACACTTATTTTTGCATTTGGCCACATGTACAAGAATCTGGGACTGTAGGCACGCCCGCACATTCCATAATTCCCTGCTCCGTAGCTGCCATTTATGATGAGAGTGATCTTTGGAACTTTTGCTGTCGCTACTGCTGTTACGAGCTTTGCTCCATTCTTTGCGATCCCTTCATTTTCATACTTTTTCCCAATCATGAATCCAGTAATATTCTGCAAGAAAATGATTGGAATGCCCCTTTGACAACACAACTCCACAAAGTTTGCAGCCTTGAGTGAACTTTCAGAGAAAAGAATACCATTATTAGCAATGATGCCGACTTTGTTACCATGCAATGTTCCGAATCCGGTCACTATGGTCTTGCCATACTTTGCCCTGTACTCTTGAAAACGAGATCCGTCCAAAATTCGAGCGAGTAATATTCTCACGTCGAATGGCTGTTTTGGATCGGTAGGTATAATGCCACCCAATTCTTCGACAGGGAACAATGGCTCTTCCCATTCCTTCTCTTGTTCGCCGGAGATGCTCTTCTGATTCAATGATGAGAATACATCACGCGCAATTTTGAGGCCCTCTATCTCGTCCATAGCATAGTGATCGGAAACACCTGAAGTTGAACAATGTACCTATCAAGAATCGAAAAAGTGAGCATGACTGAGAACATGTGGATGGATATATATGTAAAGTTGCTTCAGTGTTTACATACTTCAGCACCACCCAATTCTTCAGCCGTAACTTCTTCCCCCGTCGCTGCTTTTACCAAAGGAGGGCCTCCTAAAAAGATAGTTCCATTACCAGCCACCATGATAGTCTCATCTGACATCGATGGGACATACGCGCCGCCAGCCGTGCAACTACCGAGAACAAGCGCAACTTGTGGGATATTCATCGAGCTCATATTAGCTTGGTTGAAAAAAACTGTTGAAATGAATGAATAAATCAATTAGAAATATATTGCGTTTCGAAATTGACATGAATTCTTGTCAAGCGTACAGTACGTGTATTCAGTCCTTGTATTACTTTGAACTTACTTCTTCCAAAGTGGTCTCTATCGGGAAATACAGAGGCCTGGCGAGGTAGATAAGCTCCACCAGAATCCACGAGGTAGATACAGGGCAATTTATTCTCCATTGCAATTTCCTGCGCTCTCAAGTGCTTCTTGACAGTGATTGCATGATAGGTACCACCTTTCACAGTAGCATCGTTTGCAATAATCATGGTTGGAATTCCTGCTATGATTCCAATGCCAGTGACAATGGAACCTGATGGTACATTCATCTCTTCATTCTGCTGACCATCAGCAGCACCACTGGCATCATCTGGGTACGAGTACATTCCAGCAAGCGAGGATAGCTCTAAGAATGGAGTTCCATAATCTACTAGAGTATCTATCCTATCCCTCGGCATCATTTTATTTCGGGCCAGATGTTTTTCTACTGCTGCCTCTCCTCCGCCTTGATGAACTAGATCTAGCCGAGCTTTCAGTTGAACAACCTGGGCCTTGGATATATTTTTAGATGTCTGAAATTCGTTTGATCTCTGATCAATTTTGTAAGAGTTGAGTTGAGGCCAACGATGAACATTCGACCCTGTAGAAGAAGCATGATCAATCACTGACGAGGTCGCAATGATCCTGCCATTTACATGATTGGCTGCAAGGGTCGTTTTTACATTGGTCTGCTTGAATCGGTTCAAGAAGGTTTTGGTCTGTCTACTTAACATGCTCATGAGATGAAATTGTTTCACTCGGTATTCAAATTATGTTGGAAGAAGTTGTGATGAGGCATGCACTACGATGATGGGTGGCAGATGACAACTTGAGTCTTTGTTTCAAAGGAAGAATTCTTTGATGGAGAATTCTGGGTGAAGTGAGAAAGAAGTGATGAGAACACCGGAGAAAGTCCCAACCTGATAAGGGATGATTTTATGGGTCTGCGACTTGTTACTCGTGACTTGTGTTGGTTGAGCTATTTTCCTTATTGTGGGGATTTTCTTGAGAAGAAGATGTTGAACAACGACATCAACGGATTTAGTTTTTTGGTCGTTGGATCAAGGTTGGATGTCGTTAGTTTCCCAGGGTTGGTTTCGTTGCAATTTTTCAATTTTCCACCACTCACACAAGTTATTATCGAAATCAAGACCACTCACCTCTAACCTGAACTGAAAAGAAAATGAGGATTACAGCGCTCTCAAGGCATGAATCGCCGAAGCTATCGTATGCTGAATGTGATCGCGGGTCTCCCAACAGTAGCGATGATGCTGTCATCATCCATTCAAATCATCAAAACAAAAAACAAGGAGCAATCCTCACCAAACTAATTTGGGGGATGATGAAGAGTAAAGACCGGGTTGCCTACACAAATTTGAAATCTGATTCAGGTGTATTGGAAGTATCGTCCTCGCGTGATAAAGTTGATATCTTTGTGGATGATCCAAGCGGTGCGTTGCCCGAAAAAATTAACGATGGAGAATTGACCGTTGCAAGTACGCCACCAGATAATCTATGTGAAGACGACATGGAAGGCTCGAAGTTCAATTTGACACCAGAAGATGTCATCCGTGAAGACGACATGGAAGACTCAAAGTTCAATTTGACACCAGAAGATGTCATCCTCCAAAGTCAAGTAACCCCAAAGAAGAGTAATGCCAAGCCTTTCCCAGGAAATGACCTTACAGGGGAACAATGCCTGATAGATATTAGAAATTTTGAGATTTCTACGATTAAGATTGATATCGGTATGATTACTGGTGGCGGTGAAACCATCGACACCGTACATGAAGAGAATGATATCAATCGCCATCTATTCTATGAAGATGCCGAGGTAAAAGGAGAACTAAAGAAATATGGGGCTGTCCTTTTGAAGACTCCAACCCGAGAAATTATATGCCCTGGAAACGGAGTACCATTATTAAGACGGCCTCGGAAATCTCAGGATGATGCTCAAGGTCAAGATGACAATAAAGATCACGGTCTTACGAAATTAGAGATGCGTGATCTCTGGGATGCTGCAAAAGATGTAATGAAAGCATTAGATTTTTATGATTCTTCAAAGGCAACTACTGATTTGCGTAGCAAAAGTCATTTTGTCAAAGAAGCTCTCAAAAAATACAACCTTCAGGAATTCTCAGTAGATCAGATTGTGAAAGATGTTACTGGTACAAATGAGCCGCCTAAAGAGATTATATTCGATGAGAAATGTGTTATCTCAAAAAAGCCTCTTAAAACAGGTACAGAAGTAAATTCAGAAAGAGGTACAGAATTGAAGTACAGCACACCGCAGAGAGGACCAAAGCAAAAGCAAACGACGTTAATTCTCCCCAGTGATGATGTGGCGCATTGTGAGATTCTGACTGCATCACCACTAACCACCGCCGGCAATGAAGGTCGTGATAGCTTAAACGACAGTGATGTTTTCAATTTTGACTCTCTATGCATACCTACCAGCGCCGACGTCAAAAAGATAGAAGTAAATTCGGAAGTGTTTGATCCATTCACTTCCTTCGATAGCAAAGATGTGGTACAAGATCATGACGTACTCACTAAATTTGACTGTGAAGATGTGGTAGAAGATCATGACGTACCCTCTAAATTATACTGTGAGAGTTCTGAGTTTGTGGTCTTCTCTCCTTTCGTAAAAGACAGAGGGTGTTCTTCTGGCAAAGAGCTAGTTAAAGACAACAATGAAGAAAGTCAATTGGATTATTGCAACAATGACGAAGCTGTTTTAACCCCAGACGAAGATGAGATTGAAAATGCCAGGAATGAGTGTAATAACGACGAATCTACTTTCGAAGAAGAATCTACTTTCGAAGACGAAGCTACTTTTGAAGACGAAGATGAGATTGACGAAGATTTCCCGTCTCTGGACTGGAATGCAAGCTGCCTAGATAAGCCGCCTATTGCGAGGAAGCTTAATTTTGATTCAACGGTGACAGCACAGCGAAAGGGAGCAGCTGGAGAAGGATTACCTGCCATCTTATCTAACGCAGACTCCTTGCTTTTGTCGCTTCAAAGCATTTCACTCGGTGCATCCGCGCTAAAGAAGAAATTGGAAGATGAAGAGCCCGTAGCTGGGAGTTCCAAGCGTGACGTCGAGGAAATACTGCAGAGTATGAGAGAAGATTGCGTTCAACGGCTAGATTCCAATATTGCGAAGTTTGCAGGGTCACAAGCACAAAAGGACCAAGCAAGCGAAGTTTCGCAATCATCTTGTACCGATCTAGAGAATCGCCACGACGTTAGCAGAAGAGTTGAATCTTCCACTCCCGTTATCCAGGATAAACAGCCTGAAAAATCTCAATTGAAAGTTCAAATTGTGAGACCGGATGTTGTTAACACGCAACCAAGCCCAGCAGGCATCATGGACTTCCCCCTCGACGAAGTGGTCGAAGATGTTTCTCAGATTTGTCAAGTGACTGTTCCAGAAATGAAGCTCGCGATAGTCGAACCTACTCCATCACTGAAGTCTCAGATTTTTCGAGTGACTGTTCCAGAAATGAAGCTCGCAATAGTTGAAACTACTCCATCACCGAAGCTTTCACCTAAGAGAGCTAAAGGCGAGTATGTGGATGATAAATTGTCCCATGGAATTCAAATTACAGATGCGCCAACAAATCTTGGAGTTGAGCTTCCACGTGAGGAAAAGAAAGCGAAGAAAAGTTGTCCCAGGATTTCTTCGACGATTTCCGAGCGCATTGCTCAGCTTCAAAAGAATTTTCAGGCATAGACTCAAGGCAACATAGGATAAACCACGTGTGTACGATACTGTATATTAGTTTCAAAAGAAACGTTTTCAATATCTATTTTCATAATTATCTTATATCTACGCTCGTCCTGCATCTTTGAAATGCATTATGAATGGTTACGAGTTATACAGCAGATAAGCCGTGTGTGCCTATATATATGTGATCATCTACTGGCGTTAGATTAGACTCCAACCGCTTGTAATGATCGTCCGTAAAATTCTAGCCGCTGGTGCACCTGCCCTGACAACTTTTGCCTGCCTAGCGTATTCTTGCCATTGATACCATTTTCTTGTCCAGGCTTCTGCCTCCCCTCCGTTCGTCTTTGACGGAACTTGGCTTTGATTCTTTCTTTCGCTTCATTCTGGTCCGGGTCGGTGCCTACTGATGAAGCAGCATACAGCAAAGATTGATGGCTTGTGGCCGCTTCAAATGAATCGTCGTTCGGTGATACAAGTTTTTTCGAAAACAGGCTCTGGCTTCTTAGTTTGGCTTCAAAGTCAGAAAGCATGACGGAGGATTTGGCTTCAAGGTCTTCAAGTTTGGCCTGATGATTTTAATACACAAAGGTTAGCATCTCGCATGATCGAATTACTTTTAAAGGTCAATCCGATGGTGCATGCTTACCTGTAAATCTTCCAATTCCTTTTCTTTCTGCAATCGTATTCTCTCGGCCTCTTGCTTTGATTTCTCTGCTTCAGCTTTGGCAATTTGAGCCTCCCGAAGTGCAACTTCCGCATTGAGCTCAGCTTTCTGTACCCTTCTCGCCAGTCTCTCTTTTTCGTACTGACTCTCCCCAGATGTGTCCGATTCGTCATCACCAATGTCGCTTCCAGCAGCGCTGTCATAGCTTGAGATGTCTGCACTGTCATTATCGATTCGTTCAAGAATGTGTTCCAACTTTTGTACTTGGGTCTCAATTTCCGCCCTAACCATATCAAATGCTTGTTCTCCTTTAACTAGACGTTTTGCTAAAACTTTTACATCTTCCATTGATTCAAGGTAATCAAGCTCGGCATCGGTCATCGCAAACGAGTCGCTGCCTTCATTCTTCATCAACTGTTCAGCTACGAGCTGGCGCGAAGACGCGTCGTTGAGGTCTTGTTTCAGGTTCTGTGGAGGCGAAGGTTAATTAGACAGATTTCAAATGCAGCGAGAAAGACAGTTTCCGATTTTTACTTACTTCACAATGTTCATATGTAAGCTTTAGAAGCATACTTCGACAATCACCCGCTGTGAAAATACTGAAACCACGGAGAGTTTTCGGTCCAAAACATCGGATCAGAGAAAATTCAGTGTCGTCGATCCATCTGACCCTCTCTCGAGAAACGTGGAGGTGGCTACCGCTACTGTCAACACTTTCTTGATAATCTGAGACCATACTGTCTGTTGATAAAATGAGGAGGCTGCTTCTCCTGACAAAGTACTCATAAGAGCGCGTCAAATTCAATGCTGTGCGGGCATCTTGAGGACTGGCTCCATCTCTCCAAGCTTTACTCACAATCACAGCATCCCTCACTCTGCAAGATGCTTTGTGAAACGATGTGAGGACGATGTCATCTACCGTAACTGTACCACCAGCACGCTCAAACCCTCGCTCTATATCTGTTTCCATTATTCTGCTTCTCATCTCAAAGAGCGCGAAAGCTTTTTTGCCCTCGTCTTCTTCGAGAGGAATTGAAGAGTTATTCGTTGACAGTTGGCTCATATTGCGATACGTTTTCACCAACTTTCGAACCTGTGATGGTTCAACAGCAAATTTCGACAAATCATATGATTTGGTACGCGTACGTGTACCCTTAAAGCTATCTTGGGATTCAGAGTCGGTATGATCCTGAGCACTGTCTGAAGAACCGTCTGCGATGCGCTTCTGAGTGAGAATGTTATCGTAATGACCTGGAATAATAGAGTTTGATGATGGTCTATTTATTCGTCGATGGCTACTTGGTGCATAGTCTGTATCTGATTCAGTCAGAGCAGAATCAAATTCTGCAGATGTTCTCCGATTTTCAAAAGCCTCGGGAGTTGTTTGTATGGACGATATAGAATTCTTTATGTTCACAATATTCATCCGAATGGTCCCTGTATCCTTCTCCGGTGTTTGCTTTGGTACGTGTAGGTCCTGCCCTTGTCGCATTATGGTTCCCTTCTTTACTATCATTCCTTGTGTGTTGTTATTGTCGCTTTGATCACTAGATACACCGTCAAATACATCAGATTCATCATCGGTCGTTTCATACTGCCTATTCGTTGCCATCGTGCTTGCAGATGTTACACTGTCGTCATCCATCAGATTCGGTACTTCTGCAGTTTTGTTAATAAAACCTCTGTAACCCTTCACATTTGCACCGTGAGCGACGGCTTGAAAAGAAGATGACAATCGATCTTGTTGCCTCAGGGCAGCTTCCGATAATCTTACACCGCCTGTTTGATTACTGCGAAATGAAGAGCCGAACGCATACTTTTGCGTTTTGTTTCGAGTCAACCCTGAGATCCTTTTCCCTGCCGATTGCACTCTGCGGAGACTAGCACTTGTGTCGAATTTTGTACTTATAGCGACGCGTCTTTGTTCCACAGGTCTCTCGGGGATTGGAGAAGACCCTCGACCTAAAGCTCCGGGAAAACTTTGGTTCAAATTATTTGTCTCTGGCCCAATACTTTGGTCCATTTCTGTACTCTCGTCATAACTTGCATTCAATCGCGTTCTAACCGGACTCGCTCCTGCTCTCGCAAGAACTGCGGCGAGATGATAATCAGATGGTTTCGTTTCCTTTTCATCTGGCTTGTCATCGAGATCGACAACATCTCTTGCGTTACTAGTTGGCTCGATATCGAGATCTACAACGTCTTCTACCGCATCTTTCTCCCCTTCAAATTGCCGTTTGAGCTCAGCGACTCTGGATCGAATAGAATTGACCGCTAGATTTGTTGATTTTTGTGGAATATTTGTCTTCTCGGTATTCCTAATATGTGTACCGGTACGTGGTGTAGGGCTGCGAACATTAGCATTCTCTCTCGCAAGAGACTCTTTTTCTCGTTGTGCTGCCATCTTGTCAGCGAATGAAACATGCCTTCGAGACAAAGCTTGTGCTGGGCTAACAATGTCTTCTGCAGAAGTGAAGCTAGAGGTATCCTCCACTGTATTACCATTTTGATCAAGAGTCCCAGGCCATCCTACAAAGCCTCCAGATGATCCTGAATGATCTGATCTAGAAGGTGAGGATTGTTTCGTTATTGATCTCTCTCTTGGAACTGATAATGATCTACCAATGAGATTCCCATCTCCGCTTTCCTTTTCAGCTTCATCATGAGTATTCGTAGGCTGGAATGAAGATAATGACCGATTAGCAAAAAAGGAAGCTAAACGTTTAGAAATTTTCTTTCCATTCTCTGACCCTAGTTCTTCACTTTTTGAATAATCCAAACGCCTGTTGTCAGGTATTATCTCTCCACTAACATCCGCCTCTTCGTGAACATTAAATAATTGCTGCCGAGGATTACCCGCAGTTGATTTTCTTGACTGCTGCGAAGGGCTTGTTGATTTCTTTGATTCCCTAGCTCTTCGACGGAGATCTATCGATGCATGAGTCATACTTGCGGACATTTCTGATTCAGTAATATCTGAAAACACCGATTGGTTTCCAAAGGATACATAGCTATCATCATTTGGAGATAATGGTCCAGCGGATTTTTCGGATAGTGCTGATTCAAATGACTGGTTCGGGAGTACTGCTTCCTCCTGCGAATGAAAGAGATTTCGATTGGTTGACAGTTGTGCTTTTGCTGTAGCGTTTTGTTGTTGAGAGACTAGCGCAGCACTCGCAA
>Ga0115005_10004191_pt1 | contig 11488 bp, 12 predicted proteins | sample ArcOceMetagenome_FD_87163 | JGI IMG/M metagenome (GOLD analysis project Ga0115005, IMG submission 87163) | Marine eukaryotic phytoplankton communities from Arctic Ocean - Arctic Ocean - Greenland ARC118M Metagenome | ecosystem: Environmental > Aquatic > Marine > Oceanic | place: Arctic Ocean...
AAGTGCTACCACCTGCACTTTAGGGTTTGAAGAAGCGGATGCTACTTCCTTAGCCTTTGCTTTTGTTCTGTTGGCGATGATTAAAGAAGCGGCCCCTGCTTTTAATAACGGGGAGATTACGCCACGGGCTGCACCACCGGCTCCGATAAGCAACACGCGCTTATCTTTAATTTCAACGCCGTTATTAAGTAAGTCATTTACCAGTCCTACACCATCCGTGTTGTATCCAAGCACTTCACCACTGTCTCCGTTCATTAGTGTATTAACAGCTTGTGCATCTTTAGCTGCTTGGTCATCTACCTTTGCAAAATTGAATGCATCGAGCTTAAAAGGCATGGTGACGTTGCAACCTACTGCTTCATCCTTTGCTAAAAACGCTTTCGCGGCTTCAATAAAGCCATCTTCAGGCGCAAGTATCTTTTCATAAGAAATATTTTCTCCCACTTGATCTGCAAACATTTGATGGATAGTTGGTGATAAACTCTGTGAAATAGGGTTTCCGAATACAGCGAATTTTTTCATGGGAATACGAGACTTATTTAATATAAAGAAAAGCGACAATCGTTCTAAGAAGAGTACACCATATGAACGTATAGGTGGAGAGGAGAAAGTACGGGAGTTAGCAAATGCTTTTTACGACATTATGGAGACCGATCCGCTAGCGAAAGAACTACTTACTATTCACCCTCAGCCACTAGACAGAATTCGTCATGTGTTTTTTTTATATTTGAGTTTATGGCTTGGCGGCCCTGATGATTATCATCAGCAATTTGGTCACCCGCGTCTGCGCGCGCGTCACCTTCCCTACACAGTAACACCCGAGTTAAAGGCACAGTGGATGTACTGTATGAAAAAAGCTATGTTTAAAACCGTTGATGATATTACTTTAGCCCAACAGTTAATCGACGCACTTGATCAACTTGCCGAACACATGGTGAACACACAGTAAAAAAGCGCGTAGAAAGGATTAACCTTTTAACGCGCAAGTCCCCTGTACTGTCTACGCTCTTTATGGCGCATAAAGTAGTGCAATTGTGAAAGCCTAACTTATCAGTAGTAAAACCTTAGAAAGTGTAACCTACAGATAGTGTGTAAACCCACGGGTCTATTTCAATATCGTTTACAGTGCCAGAAGCTTCGCCCACCTTAAATGTGGCTTCAGTATCAATGTCTATATAGCGAACCGACGCGTTTACATGCCACTTTTTATCGATTTGGTAATCCATACCTATTTGGGCAGATAAGCCAAATGAGTTATCTAACGATAGGTCACTTAAACCCGCGGTTTCATTTGCACCCGTAAATTCCTCGTCAAAGATAAAGGTATAGTTAATACCTGCACCAACGTAAGGCTGAAACGCCGAGCTTGCATCATTGAAGTAATAGTTAGCCGTCAATGTTGGCGGTAAGTGTGTTACCTCACCAAGCTGATTACCCGTACCTAATGGATCGGCAACGGAAAAGTTAACATCATGCTTAAATGGCGTTGCTGCCAAAAGTTCTATGTTGATATTGTCGGTAATAAAGTACGCAACGTTTAAACCTAACTGGGTATCGTTGCCAATATTAAGTGCAACGCCAAGATCCGTCCCACCGGCCACGATGTTAGACGTTGATTCATCCGGAGCTACCGTCGTAAGACCGCCTCGAACGATCCAGTCGCCCTGTTGATGAGCGCTGGCTAAAGGTGAAAGTGCAGCAAGTGTAAGACAAAGTGCAGATGCAGATAGAAAGTGTTTGCGCATGATGTGTCTCTTTATATGTTTAACTAAGATGGCGCTACTTTACGCCTTTCGCTTAGCGAAACATTGATCCAGCGCAAGGTTGATAAGCTACTGAAACACTGATGATATTCAGTATTGATGTAGATCAAAAAACGCCGTGTAAAGATATTACGCGGCGCATTTTAAGTCATTGGAATCGGTGTTTAAATATTGCGGTAGTGAGTAAGTTTTGAACCCCGATAGCGTCTCGTTTGTGGCGCGTTACCAGTCAGTAGGCTTTAACCAGTCTGTTAACTTAGCTTCAGCGCTACCTGGTGCAGGTGAATAGCAATATTCCCAGCGGGCTAACGGCGGCATCGACATTAATATGGATTCCGTACGCCCTCCTGTTTGCAAACCAAATAAGGTGCCGCGGTCAAACACAAGATTAAACTCAACGTAGCGCCCTCTTCGATAAAGCTGGAAATCACGCTCTCTTTCGCCGTAATCAGCGTGCTTGCGGCGCTCGACAATAGGGACGTAAGCATCGATAAACCCATTGCCGACTGCTTGCATAAATGCAAATGACTGTTCAAAGCCCCATTCATTAAGATCATCAAAAAATAAACCGCCAACGCCGCGGGTTTCGTTGCGATGCTTTAAGTAAAAATAGTCGTCGCACCACTTTTTGTACTTAGGATACACATCCTCGCCAAATGGCTTACACAACTTCTTCGCAGTGTTGTGCCAATGCGCGACATCGTCTTTAAACGGATAGAATGGTGTTAAATCGAAGCCACCACCGAACCACCAAATAGGTGCTTCACCTTCTTTTTCAGCAATAAAAAAGCGAACATTAGCGTGGGATGTTGGGATATACGGGTTATGCGGGTGAATTACAAGAGATACGCCCATCGCCTGAAAATTTCGCCCTGCAAGTTCAGGTCGATTAGCCGTTGCCGATGCGGGCATTTGACTTCCAAATACATGGGAAAAGTTAACGCCACCTTGCTCAATCACCGCACCATTTTTTAGTACTCGAGAGCGGCCGCCGCCTCCTTCTTCACGCTGCCAGCTGTCTTCAACAAACTGGCCCTTACCATCGGCAAGTTCAAGTGTTTGACAAATGGTGTCTTGCAGCCCTAGTAAATAACTTTTTACTTGTTCTATTACTTCGGCGGCGTTTTTACCATCCAGTAATTCTGCTGATGTCATGCTCTTATTACCTCTGCTGTGTCACCATCGCGAATGGTACTGGGTTTGGATGCACCGCCAACTTCTCCGTCAATGTAAAAGACAGAATCGGCGAATACGGCTTTTGCTTCTTCAGTGGTGGTAGCCGGCGGTTGACCGGTAAGGTTAGCGCTTGTAGAGACTAAAGGCCTACCTAGCTTATTACACAACGCCACCACTACAGGGTGATTAGTTACACGAACCGCTATTTTACTGTGCTTGCCCGTCAACCATGCTGGTGCCGATGCCGACTTGGGTAATAACCAAGTGTTAGGACCCGGCCAACTTGAAAAGATATCGGTGCGCCTGTCAGGACGAATAGCATTGTCGTCAACATAAGGCAGCAATTGACTGTAATTCGCAGCAATTAAGATCACGCCTTTTTCAACTGGTCGCTGCTTTATCTCTAATAACGCATTTACTGCCTCTTCGTTATCTGGGTCGCACCCGATACCCATTACCGCTTCGGTTGGATAAACGATTAAACGACCAGCTTGAAATGCGGCAACAACTGGGTCTACTTCAGATAAACTAGCCTCAACGGGGTTAAACGTATTTACGCTCCCATTTTGGATATCAGACATGGTTTTAATCTCTACGTATAGTTCTTCGTATAGTTGTTCGTATAGTTACTTTTTAAAGCCACAAGTTGGCTGAGGGCACTGAATCTGCCCTTTTTTATCTATTAAAACTCCCCATCCACATTCGGGGCACTTTTCATTTACTGGCGTGAAATTTAGCACATAACGGCATTTCGGATAATGGTTACACGCAAAAAACTGTTTGCCGTATTTGTTAGTACGCGAGATTAACTGGCCTTTCTCACACTTTGGGCAATCTACCAAAGTCTCTTCTTTTTCTTTTATAGGCTCAATGTGATGGCAAGAAGGAAAATTAGTACACCCGATAAACATACCAAATCGGCCCTTCTTTATTGCCAAGTCAGATGCGCATTCAGGACACGCTACACCCTCTAAGGTTTTGAGTATGGTGGTTTGCTTATCGTGCAGTGGCTTGCTGAAAGTACATTCAGGATAGCCCGTACACCCTATAAAGGGCCCCGATTTGCTGTTCTTTATGTGAAGAGGTTTACCGCAGTCCGGGCAGTCTCCGAAATTATCATCAAGAGCATGCTCGTGCGCTGAAAAAAGTGAATGGTCTATTTTAGACATGTATTAGACGTTAAGGCCTTAAACACGCTGTTATTTCACAGCGTATTCTTAAGTAGGTTTTTTTAAATGCCAGAGTCTACGACTGCATTAATGCAGAACACCATCTGGCTCTTCGAACAAAAGGTCTTCCATTTGCGCGTAGGCTTTTTCTTTGCCAGGCACGTTAAACAGTACCATTAGCACAACCCACTTCAGATCTTCTAAACAAAATTCGCTAGAGTCAATTTCCATAACGCGATCTATTACCATCTCGCGGGTAGACGCATCCAAAACGTTGACCTGTTCTAAGAACATAAGAAAACCGCGACATTCCACATCTAAACGCATTTGTTCTTCGTGCGTGTAGATACGGCTTAAGCTAGTGCTAATGCCTTTGCAAAAATACGGTTTAATATCCGTTTCTTGCAGTGCTGCTAACTTTTCTAACCATGCGAGGGCTTTATAAATCTCATCGTGATGAAATCCTGCGCGCACAAGCTCTTCCGTTAACTCGTCTTGATCAACACGAATTTCCGTTTCACTGTGAATGAAGTTTTCAAACAGATACATGAGGATATCGAACATATTATTTTCCCCTCAATTTAACGTAACCACCAGGGACAGCGGCTACTAAACCACGCAACTCATATTCTAATAATGATGCCATTGCTTGCGATACAGATAAGGCATTGCGCTGGGCTATGACATCAATAGCGGTGATGTCATAATCCACACTAGCTAATAATTTATCGGTTGCCAAGCTATTCGCTGCACTTTTTTCGTCTTGTTCATCTATGCCTAAGCTTATTTGCTCGGGATAAACCTCAATTTCTTCGAGAATATCGTTGCTAGTAGTTACTAATTTTGCGCCTTGCTGGATTAACCAGTGGCAACCTTCCGAATACGCGTGAAAGATATTTCCTGGCACAGCGAATACTTCTCGCCCCAGATCTGCGGCCAAATTTGCAGTTATCAAGGTACCGCTTTTAATTTTTGCCTCTACCACTAAGGTTCCAAGAGATAATGCCGCAATTATTCGATTGCGACGAGGAAAGTGCCAAGGCTTAGGTCCCTGCCCGGGGAAAAACTCTGTAATGCTTAACCCCCCATTATGGTTAATATCATTAAGTATCTTAATATTTTTAGCTGGATAAACTTTATCAGGCCCAGTCCCCATAACTGCAATGGTGCCTGTGCTCCCTGCCATAGCGCCTTGGTGTGCAGCGCTATCTATTCCCATTGCGAGACCACTCGTCACTACCACTCCGTTATTAGATAAGCTCAGAGAAAAGTCATTTGCAATTCGTTTGCCTTGATGACTGGCTCGCCGACTACCTACTACTGCGATTTGTTTTTGCCCTAACAGTTCTAAATTGCCGGTAGCAAATAATACGAATGGCGGGCTGTCCAGTTGCTTGAGTAATGCTGGATAAAATGGCGAGTCCAAGGTGATAATATGTCTATTTTGACCGGCTTCTTTCCATTTGAACGCAGCATCGACATGCGGTTGTGATATTTGACCGATAAGCGCTTTTGTCTTTTCGCAAAGGGCTGTGTTTTCTTTTAAGAGCTCATGGGGAGAAAGCTGGTAGCGCTCCAGCACTTCTAGCCAACTCTTTGGCGAAACGCTCTGTGCAGAAGCAAGTTTAACCCACGGTAACTGCGTACTATCGGGGGGTGTTAGCTGTAAGTTCATCATCGCTCCTTAGTGAGCGACAATGAACTTAAAAAAGCATTAAGGTTTCGCCACTATGAAGCCGCGCTTAATTCCTTTATTCGCTCGCGTTATTAATCCATAACTTGCCGCATCAAATGTTTTAAATACTACGACTTCGCCAACTTTGAGTGCGGGCTGTGATACCGTATCGATAAACCATTCTCCGCCGCTTCTTGCGCCAGGCTCATCGACATAGCGCGGGCTTTCTTCGTCAATAATAGCTGGCCCTTGAGCGTAAACTCCCAAGACGGTACCAGGAGAAACATCTACGGAGCCCAAGTCGAGGATGACAACATCGTACTTACCAAGCAAATCGTATTCATGTAAGTCGCCAACTACTGCTCCTCTTTGCGATTTAGCTGGAACCAATTCAAAGCTATCGGGATGGTCGAACCCACCCGCCATTAGCTTATCGCCACGCTTTGCTTCCTGATCCGCATCGTCAATAAAAAGCAACATACTATCGTCAGCTTGCCCATTTTCTACCAACGAAGCCGAAGATACGTGAGTAACTTGAATACCCAATATTTCTCCGTCTAGATTTTTTATAGTAGCGTGCTTTCTCACTACCCTAAACTGATCGTCAGTACTGAATTGCTGTTGACTGAGGACAAAATCGTCCGAAGCAAATCTCACGTTTCCGTCTTGATTGCCCAACAACTTAGGCAATGCTTTATAGGCGCCTTCTTCAAGAAGCATGTGCTGCCTGATAAACGGAGAGAGCGTTGTCCAAGAGAGGACGTCTACCGGCTTTGGTTTAAGGCGTCTGTCTGTGGATGGTGAAAGTTTGTAAGTGGGTTTGTCTCGTTTCACCGTTAAAACAGGCTCACCATCAACAAAACCAACAACAATTACATCGCCTGGATAGATTAAGTGAGGGTTATCTATTTGCGTATTGGTACGCCATAACTCAGGCCAGAGCCAAGGTTCGTTTAAGAAGATATTTGCTATAGCCCAAAGTGTATCCCCACGCTTCACCGTATAGGTTTCCGGTGCTGTCTCTTTGAGCTGAAGCGCAAATGCAGGTAACGACAACAATGCACAAATAAGTAATATTGCGCCGCGGCGAGCGCCTATTAATCGTTTTTTCAAATTAACCACCTGCAAATTATTCACTATCTCTTTTTGTTTCTTTTTCGCACAATAGCACTATATCGGCAAAAGTTGTTATTCTTATAGGTCTTCGGCAAAAAACTGCACGAAAGTAACCGATATACGTTAGAATAGTAACTTAATAGGCACTGTAAAGCGTGCTGGCAATTAGATCGTATATGAATTTATACAGCGAAAAGGTGAAGTAAGCGAGAAATGGCAATTTTAGACGTATTAAGTTTTCCTGATGAGCGTCTTCGTACGGTAGCTAAACCCGTCGAAGAGGTTAACGACGAAATTAAACAACTGGTATCGGATATGTTCGAAACCATGAAAGACGAGAACGGAATTGGCCTTGCAGCTACGCAAGTTAACCGCCATGTTCAAGTTGTTGTAATGGACGTATCAGAAGATCAAAACGAGCCACGCGTATTTATTAACCCTGAAATTATTCGTAAAGAAGGCTCGACAATTAGTGAAGAAGGTTGCTTATCTGTGCCGGGCAACTACGCCAAAGTAGAGCGAGCAGAAGCGATTACCGTTAAAGCTTTAGATCAAAATGGCGAGTCGTTTGAGCTAGATGCTGAAGGGCTGTTGGCCATTTGTATCCAGCACGAGCTTGACCATTTAAAGGGTAAGTTGTTTATCGACTATCTTTCTCCGCTTAAACGCCAACGTATTCGCAAAAAGCTTGAGAAAGAAGCGCGTCTTGCAGCTAAAGCCTAAGGAATAACGTGACAACGCCATTGAAAGTCATTTTTGCCGGTACTCCGGATTTTGCAGCTAAACATTTGTCGGCACTACTTGATAGTGAGCATGAAGTAGTAGCGGTTTACACCCAGCCTGACAGACCTGCTGGACGTGGTAAAAAGCTAACAGCCAGCCCTGTTAAAGTGCTTGCAGAAGAAAGTAATATTCCTGTTTATCAACCCCACTCTTTAAAAGTCGAAGATGCACAGCAAGAACTTGCTGCGCTTAACGCCGACCTAATGGTTGTTGTTGCCTATGGTCTGTTACTCCCAACGGCGGTGCTTTATGCGCCGAGACTCGGATGTATCAATGTACACGGTTCAATTTTGCCTAAGTGGCGCGGTGCAGCGCCAATTCAACGTGCTATATGGGCAGGAGATGCTGAAACCGGTGTAACTATAATGCAGATGGACGAAGGCTTGGACACAGGTGACATGCTACACATTGCAACGTTGCCCATTGCTGCTAACGATACTAGCGCGACCATGTACGACAAGCTTGCCGAACTTGGACCTAAAGCCTTGGTAGATGTAGTCAATGACTTCGAAAGTTATTCTCCTACGAAGCAAGATGATACACAGGCAACCTACGCCAAGAAGCTGTCTAAAGAAGAAGCCTTAATTGATTGGTCTGATGACGCCGAACAGATTGAACGCAATATTCGAGCGTTTAATCCATGGCCCGTAGCTTGGATGCAGGTTGAAGACCAAAATGTAAAAGTGTGGGCTGCCAATGTGGTTACCCTCCCTAATAAAACTTCTCCCGGAACTATCGTTAGCGCGAATAAAGAAGGTATTACTGTTGCTACTGGACGGGACGCGCTTTGTATTACATTGCTTCAGATCCCTGGTAAGAAAGCGCTCCCTGCCTCTGACGTAATCAATGCTCGCAAAGCTTGGTTTGAAGTAGGTCGTTGTCTGACACAAACGGATTAAACGTGAAACCACTACCTCTACCGAAACAAAAAAACTTACGTGCCGATTGTGCGTGGGTTATCTATCAAATCTTAGAGCAAGGTAAATCATCTCGAGAGTGTTTAGAGCGCGTTCAACGCAGGCACAATGCAAGAGATAATGCATGGTTACAGGAAATGTCGCTGGGAGTAATGCGTCGTCTTCCACTACTGCAGCATTGGCTCAGAACCCTGCTCGACAGACCTTTAAAGGGTAACAAAAAAGTCGTTGAGCATTTGATTCTTCTTGGCCTCTATCAGCTTAGTTTTTCTCGAGTAAGCAAGCATGCGGCGGTAGGTGAAACGGTGGCCGCAGCGTCGTATTTAAATGCTTCCGGGCTTAAAGGCTTAGTGAACGCAGTGCTACGTAATTTTCAGCGTGAAGAGCTTGCTTGCAAACCAGTTGATGATGCCATCATTAACAGTGGCCTGCCCAAGTGGCTGTATAAGGCGATAGAAGAGGCCTACGATGCTGATGCAGATCACGTGCGAAATGAAACAAACGCAATGGCCCCTATTTGGCTTCGCGTTAATACGCTTCAAACATCCTTAACAGCTTTCACTGAAGCACTTGATGGCGCCGGGGTTCAATACACGCTGAGCGATCAGCATTCAGATGCGATCATACTTACCAACAGAGAAGACATCACCGCCCTGCCAGGCTTTGAAAAAGGCCACTTTGCAGTACAAGATGGTGCGGCTCAGTTAGCGGCACATTATTTAAAGCCGCAGACAAATGAACGTATTTTAGATTGTTGCGCTGCGCCCGGCGGGAAAACAGGTCATATTGTAGAGCGCGAACCAAACACCGAATATGTATTGGCTTTGGATGCGGATGCCAGCCGTCTTAAACGCGTCGAAGAAAATATGACTCGGCTTAAGCATCAGGTTGATATTAAACAAGGGGACGCTGCTGCCCCTGATTCATGGTGGGACGGTAAGCTGTTCGATAGAATTTTGCTGGACGCACCTTGTTCTGCCACAGGTGTTATTCGTCGCCATCCGGATATTCGCTGGTTACGTAAAGCCAATGATATAGATAATCTCGCGCAGCTGCAGCGCCGTATTTTGGATACTCTGTGGGGGCTACTAAAGCCCGGCGGTACCCTGCTTTATGCTACGTGCTCCATTTTGCCAAAAGAAAACGCAACGCAAATAGCGCAGTTTTTATCAGATACTCCCGATGCAATGTTGTCGCCGATAACGAAAACCGAAACTCCTGAAAAACCTGGTCGCCAAATTAAACCAGGTGAACAACAAATGGATGGTTTCTATTATGCGAGACTGGTAAAGTCGGCAGAATGAGAGCTCAATAGTTGTGCAATATCATAAACGTAAGACCGGCACGAATACGAAGGCAAAATAATAACAATGAAAATCATCATTTTGGGGGCAGGACAAGTAGGTGGCACGCTTGCTGAAAACCTAGTCGGTGAGAATAACGAAATTACCGTTATCGATTCAGACCCTACCATACTGCGTGGACTTCAAGACCGACTTGATCTGCAAGTAGTGACTGGTGTGGGGTCACACCCTGATGTACTGCGTAAAGCCGGCGCAGAAGATGCCGATATGCTGATAGCAGTGACCAACAGTGATGAGAGTAACATGTTGGCCTGCCAGGTAGCTTACAGCTTGTTCAAAACCCCTACCAAGATTGCCCGTGTACGTTCTGAGCAATACATCATCTATCAAGAGCAGCTTTATAAGCAGCAAGATATTCCCGTTGATCATATTATTGCGCCAGAACAACTGGTCACTAAAGCCATCAAACGTCTTATTGACTATCCAGGTGCGCTTCAAGTGGTTGAGTTTGCTGACGGTAAGGCGAGCTTGGTTGCTGTAAAAGCCTACTATGGTGGTTTGTTAGTCGGACATGCTCTATCTGCACTTAAAGACCATATGCCTAACGTAGAAACTCGCGTTGCTGCAATATATAGGCGGGGCCGTCCTATTCGTCCATTAGGAACAACCGTGATAGAGGCTGACGACGAAGTTTTCTTTATTGCAGCGACTAAACATATTCGTGCAGTGATGAGCGAGCTTCAAAAGCTTGAGTCTAGCTACAAGCGAATTATGATTGCAGGCGGTGGATTGATTGGTGCAGGTTTAGCCAAAAAGCTAGAGCATAACCACAATGTAAAGCTGATTGAATATAGCCCAGAGCGGGCGAAGTACCTTTCCGCCAATTTAGATAAAACCATCGTTTTCAGTGGCGATGCCTCTGACCCAGAGCTACTTAGTGAAGAAAACATTGAACAGGTAGACGCTTTCATCGCCGTTACTAACGATGATGAGGCGAATATAATGTCGGCAATGCTAGCAAAACGCATGGGGGCACAAAAAGCCATGGTGCTTATTCAGCGAAGCGCCTATGTAGACTTGGTTCAAGGAGGCGAAATAGATATTGCCTTTTCACCTCAGCAAGCCACCATTTCCGCCCTATTAACCCACGTGCGTCGCGGTGACATTGTTAACGTTTACTCGTTAAGACGCGGCGCCGCTGAGGCCATTGAAGCTATTGCACATGGTGATGAAAATACCTCTAAGGTCGTTGGAAAACAAATCGGTGATATTAAGTTACCACCGGGCACCACCATTGGTGCTATTGTCCGCGACGATCAGGTAATAATCGCGCACAGCGACACAAAAATAGAAGCTAACGACCACATTATCTTGTTCTTAGTTGATAAAAAATACATTGGTGATGTGGAAAAGCTGTTCCAGCCAAGCGCTTTTTTCTTTGGCTAGTGCAGTGCATAAGGAAGTGAATTCAACACGCGGATTAATACTAATAACAGTGTTATTAGAGGCGGTAAAATAGCGGTAAAACAAATTTTACGGCACGCACAAAAAGGCGCTACTCATCGCCTTTTCTCTTACCTTGGAT
>Ga0115005_10004194_pt1 | contig 11485 bp, 7 predicted proteins | sample ArcOceMetagenome_FD_87163 | JGI IMG/M metagenome (GOLD analysis project Ga0115005, IMG submission 87163) | Marine eukaryotic phytoplankton communities from Arctic Ocean - Arctic Ocean - Greenland ARC118M Metagenome | ecosystem: Environmental > Aquatic > Marine > Oceanic | place: Arctic Ocean...
CCAGTGTCATTGTTGTTGTGGATTGGTGCCTTATGTTGGATGCTGAGACGGTGTGGTGATGGAGAAGGAGAAGGAGAAGGAGGAATGACGATTGGTGCCTCATTTTTGCTGCGTCGAGACCGATTGTTGTGGGGTGGAACGCAGGAGGGTGTGGGTAGGAGCAGATTTGTTTGTTGAATGGGTCTATTTCTAGGCTGGAAATTCAATGGTAAGGAACGATGGAGTTTTGAAAACTAATTGTATTAGACAGGCGATGGGGTGATCTGTTTGTGGATCGTAAACCTTCCTCTTATTTACCAGGATCAAAACTAGGGAGGTCGATATCTCCTTATGACTCGACTGTCAACACAACAAGTTTGTACATTTGAGTTCAGCGACAAGATTTTATAACAACTCCCATTCATATTATATACACTTTTACACATCATATTATCATCTCTCTACTAGATGGTATATCTTCATTACGTAGGTACACACAGATATATATACCTGTAATTTATAACTCCCGACACTAGTACTAAAAAAAATTAAAATACCTCTTGGTGCAAATGAAATTGTTTTGTACCACCACTGAGCGCAGTGTATTTGGCGGAGCATTTTGACAATTGACTACCAATCATTGGATTGCCACAAAAGGTCACCCCAATGTCTTTGGCTGTTGATTTTTCCATGATGATTTGAAAAAATTCGTCCCAAGCAGGTCTTCCTTTGTGGATATGCACATGGCCCATTGATACAGTGCCCTCACTGGGTTGCATAATGGCACTAATTTATCCAAAAAGAAGAAAGAAGAAAAAAAGAAAGAAGAAAAAAAGAAACAATGAGAACCTTTTGAGAAAAATGGCCTATTGGCAAAGGCTAGTACGAGTCAACAACATTGCCAATTCAACAGACTTACGAGTATAAATCCCACTCAGTAAAACTAGCACCGTAATGAACCACTTGTTGGTTGGATTGCAAATCAGCTTGTTGATCAATGGCTCTTTTTCTACCCCAAAAAGCAACATCGTCATCATAACTGTCTGATTTAGGCCCAGTCATGTCAACATTACTTTCTTTGTACGAAGTGACAAAAATATGTACATGAAACATTTTCGCACCAATCGAGTCATTGTTTTTTTGAGTCAAGTCCACAACGGCATCTTCGGCTTCTTTGATCGTTCGTACAAACCAACGAAACGATTTGATGTCACGGTGCGAACAGCACCAAAAGAAATGAGCTCGATCGGGAAAACAACGACCAATGTATTTTTTCCATTTATGAAACACGATTGATTTCATAGCCGATGACAATGGTGTGACACCAATCCCACTCGCACAAATCATGACTTCGTCGTATTCCGATAAATGTTGCGTGGGTGCCGAACATGGTCCATAGATGTGGAAATAAGGCAAACCATCGGGTCCAGTGGATTTGCCTTTTACACGTTTGCCTTCATTCGCATCTTGATGCCATAATTCTGCTCCTGGTTTATTGGGTGGTGCAAGCAATGTTAAATAATCCTTGACTCTTCTTGTCCAGGACCCTTCTCCTTGAATGCGCATGTGAAATGTTACAAATGGTTCTGTGGTAGGTGGTGAAGAGAGAGAAGAGAGAGAAGAGAGAGAAGAGAGAGAAGAGAGAGAAGAGAGAAACGAGAAAGGTGTGAGCATTCCTACTTTCTCCCCCTTAGCAACACAAATCATGTTTCTTCTTCTTTTTTACCTTGCGGTGCTGAACTAATTGTAAATGGATGCCATTCGTGTTCACTGACATGTGGGCAATTAACAAATGCATAATGCCCTTCGGAGTATTCTGGCATGGATTCTTTCCCTAAACTTATGGTGGTAACAACGCCCATGTTTGTAAAATCTATTAATGAGACGGCTATTCTTTCTTTGTATACACGATGCATACGATCCAGCACAAATATTCCAATGGGTACTATGGCAAATTTCCAAAAATTAGGCCCAAAATAACCAGCACCATGAAAAAAATTAAAAAACGTAATTGGCCAATACAACATATGTGTATAATAAAATATATAAAAATGATTTCTTCTCACATTGCGATGAGCAGCACTCACTAATATCGTTAAACACGTCAATAAACCAATGCCAGTAAACCAGATCCACCAACCAAATTTAGACCAAACTTCTTCGGCTCGTGTTGCAAAATTCATGACATGTGCAAATGTATGCATGATGGCACAAAAGTAACCAGTAATACCACATAACATGTGAAATTCGAGGGCATAATCCAAACCACAGGTGTATTCCAAGAAACCCCGCCAGATTTTTGCCGTAACCGTTTGACTTCCCGTTGATATTCGATATATATATTGCATGAACAAACGTGACACAGGAATAAACACAACAGTAAATTGCAAATTCATAATGACACCAAAAAATTTGGCGATAGGTACCCATACGGTGAAATTATACAAAAGATCGGGTCCTTTTTTTCGAACTGCTATAGATCCATTTTCAGCATCCACAAACCATTTGATGCCTAAACTTATATTTAATACAACCCAAAAAATACCTGTTTGTTTTTGGAAGGAAAAAAAAATATAAGATTCAACACCACACTCTTTACCAAAAAAAAGCATGCGTTGAAAAAATACTTACCAAAAAAAATCCGTCCAAATCTCCCTTCTGGGTTTTGTCCACCAAAAAATTGTGCCCATTTTTCACAAGATGTACCGAATTCACCCACCTTTGGTTCTATGAGACATGTTTGACAAACACGCACTTCTTTCGCACTACGACGAAAATGATAAATTTCGCCTAATTTCATTTGAGAATAAATATTCAATGCAGATCCAAAAAATATAAACAAACTGCCAAATATTGTCGGTACTAGAAACAACGGAACAAATGAAAAACACCGGGCAACATGGTTAGAAAATGTTAGGTTCATCGTGCAAACTACCACCAAGCAGACTACGTACATGTAAAAAACCCGGGAATACAGGCAAACAAATAACCCCAACTTCGCAATGGCGTCTTCCCCTCTCGTATAAATCCTTTGTACTGTTCATAAGCACCGATGGCAAGACCCGCTATCATACAATACAAACCAACCAAGATCGGTGGAAAACCATTCTCTGTGGAAAATTTTCTTTCACACAATTGTCTTGAAAAACCAAGACGAGCGATCATGTTTGGGTTTGTGGCTGGGGCACTTAAACATTTTTGAATGTCAGGATTGGAAGACATCCCAGCTGCCAAAGATGAACTCGGTACATTAGTATTCACTGCACCTTTGGCGATGTTTTCTTCAAATTGTAATGGTCCTCCATCATTAATATTAACATCGACATTTGGGTAACTGTTGACATCGGGTCGGGCAAGGTTGTTGCCAGTAGTGGCAGTCCCGGTGGCTGTAGCAGTATTGGTTTGCCCAGTTCCGGTTCCAGTTCCGGTTCCGGTTCCAGTTCCGGTTCCGGTTCCAGTTCCGGTTCCAGTTCCGGTTGTAGTGACTTGCCCCGTGGTTTGCCCCGTGGTTTGCCCCGTGGTTTGCCCCGTGGTTTGCCCCGTGGTTTGCCCCGTGTTTTGTAACAATCGTCTACGACCACCAGCCCCAGCGTTGCCCACGCCACCGGTGCCCGTGTTACCCGCGGTACCCGTGTTACCCGCTGTGCCTGTGTTACCTGTCGTTGTACCTGTCGTTGTCCCTGTCGTTGTGCCCGCAGTTGTGCCTACGGTTGTACCACCGGCAGTAGCGCCCGCTGTATTGACACCACCATTTTGATTTGTATTGCCCACTGTCGCCACTTCAGTGGTACCGGTTCTAGCAACACCCATGTATTGCTCAAATGGACATTTTGTCTTGTTTGGTGTCACACCAACACCGGGTGAAATGTCGACAAAACCGCCGGTCCAGTAGCATTGACAAATCTTGGTTGCCGAAGCACATTCGTGCAACCACGGGTTGCGGTCCATTGTACCCCACATCAACAACGCAAAGCCCAAGGCAAACCACATCATGCTGCCATAAATGACTAAATTCGACGACCAAATCCCAAACCTTGTGCGTGAATTGGCACCACCTTTGGGTCGTCCTCCTCCTCCTCCTCCTTTTCCTCCTCCTTTGCCTCCCTTTTTTTTACCGCCACCTCCTTTGCCACCGTCACCTCTGCCGCCGCCACTTTTTCCTCCCGCACCTTTGCCCCCTGATATACCACCTTTTCCTTTGGGAGGTGGCCCTGGTATTGTGATACCATTTGAACCTTTGGGTGGCGGGCCTGGAACACCACCACCGCCGCCACCACCACCGCCGCCGCCACCACCATGACCGCCACCACCACCGCCGCCGCCACTGCCGCCACCTCTTTCCATATCGCTACCGGTCGCCAAACGACCAGCCAACTCAAAACTTGGATTGTTCGCTTTTCCGGCTTGGGGCCCATCGCACCGTTCAACATGATTGATCGGGAAAATACCCACCAATTGGGTACGGGTATTGATGCCTTCCCACCAACCTTCGTCGTAATGGGGATCGGTCACTTTAATCATATCATCCGAGGTCATCGCCAAATCACCGTCGTAACTGGCTTTGTAGGGCCAGAGACATTTGCACCAAACGTCCGCGCCGGCCCCGTGTTCTTGTTTGATTCGAAAGGAAGCACGGGAACCGGCACGCAACATTGTGGTGATTTTTGAGTTGAGGCAACGGGGAGAGGGAGTGTTGGTGCTTTAAAATGGCTCGGGAATGTACAAAAAGGATTCAAACAGGAATGCTGTCGTACCAAAATGTTCGATAAAATGAGAAAACCTGGAAAAGTCTTCAGTTTCCTCGAGATTGATCACCTCGAACCCCCTGGCGATTCATCATCTAAAACCAAGAGGTCTGTCATATCATACCCCTCCAGGTCATTCCCCATCAATTCATTCCCCATCAATAACCCGCGAAGACTATTTTTTTTCTCATCATTTTTTTCTTTGCCACCCCCTCCCTGTCCTTGTCACCCACAGGTCATTATGTCCCTACGTTTGATCAATGAAACCGAATTGGCCGACATGCTTGGCCGAACGGAAGATGCGGTGGATGCCACCACGCTGGCTCAAGCGAGAGAGATTGTGGAAGATGTACGAAACGACAGTCCCAAAGACGCAGCGGTCATACGCCATGCAATCAGATTAAAAGATTTGTCCGACGCCACGCAACCCTACACCGTTTCCAAGAATGATTTAAAAGTGGCGTACGACCAACTCCCTGCCAACGAACGTGCTGCTCTTGGGCGCATGTGTGAACGTATTAAAACGTTTGCGACCGCCCAGCGCAGTGCCATTCAAGACATTGACATTCCCATCCCGGGTGGCAGAGCAGGGCATCGAGTGCAACCTGTCCGAACAGCGGGTTGTTATGCTCCTGGAGGACGTTATCCTCTTCCCTCTTCGGTGCTCATGACAGCGGTGACCGCTCGTGTGGCAGGGGTGACCAATGTATGGGTCGCATCCCCGAACCCAGCACCGGTAAGTTCACCAATGGGCACCACTACCCCGCCCCAACCCCAAACAAATCGTACGACTCTGCCCCACACCACCACTGACCACGCTGTTCGTTGTGTGCTCTGCTCTTTGTACTTCTTCTCTCTCATTCTCAGGCCACATTGGCGGCAGCACATTTGGCCGGCGTGGATGGGTTCATTTGTGTGGGTGGTGCCCAAGCAATAGCAGCGATGGCGTACGGCGTTGGTGTGATCCCCGCCGCGGATGTGATTGTGGGTCCTGGCAATCGATGGGTGACCGCGGCTAAAAAATTGGTCTCTGGTCGAGTGGGCATAGACATGTTGGCGGGACCGTCGGAATGTTTGGTGCTGGCCGACAACACCGCCAATCCTGCCACCATTGCGGCCGATTTGTTGGCGCAGGCCGAACACGACACGGATGCTCGCCCCATTTTGGTGACGACAGTCCCAGAATTGGTAGATTTGGTCAATGCTGAACTTGCCAAACAATTGGAAACGCTGCCCACGGCACAAGTGGCACGGGTGGCGGTGGATCGTGCAGGATTTGCCATGGTGGCCGCAACCATGGCAGAAGCCATTGCTTTGGTGGACAAAATAGCACCCGAACATTTAGAAGTCATGACTGAACATTCCAAAGCAATCAGTCAACAGTTGTTGAATTACGGTGGTTTGTTTGTGGGGCACCAATCGGCCGAAGTCATGGGAGATTACGGTGCCGGGCCCAACCATGTGTTGCCAACGGGTGGCACTGGAAGGTATACGGGTGGGTTGTCGGTGTTTACTTTTTTGGCAATACGAACGTTTATGGAATTGGATGCCTCCAATTCGGATTTAAAAATGCTGGTCAACGATGCGGTGACCGTGGCCCGAGTGGAAGGATTGGAGGGCCATGCCAGGGCAGCCGAAATTCGTTTGAATGTGAGTAGTGGGGGCAGTGGTGAGGGGCAAGGTTCGGCCAAGCGCCAAAAAACATGAGTCATTTTGAGAGTGTGAGGCCGTATATTTATTAGGAGGTGTACAGGTAAAAATAAATCTACGTGTAGAGAATTTTGTTTGTTTGAAAAATGAGGCTGTAGAAGTTCAAGTATCGGGTGTACTACCCGTAGTAGTAGTGTGTAGTATTAGTAGGTAAGGATAGAAATTAAATTTTATGATTGGGTCGCATTCGATATTTTATAAATTTTGAGGTGTGAAAGGTGAAAAGGTATTTTGTTTATTATTGTCCCCAATTGAACATGTTGCAATCAAGCTTGAGCATTTTTCAAGATTTGTTTTTCATGTGCTTTTATAGTAGTATAAAATCACAGTATAAATTTTCAAACAAATCCATCACGGAGCATCAACCACGATTTGCATTTTTTTTTTGTACAACGGCAACGAAATAAATGGCAACTCTGTGTTTTGCTTTAGGCAAAACACTCTTGAGATTTTGCTACATTGGAGCACGCTGGAGCAGTGGAACCGGCAGCACAGATGGCAGTTTTTAAATCACTGAAATCCGCTTGGGCATCCGCACCATTCACACGGGTGTGTGGGACGGTCGCACGTGACGGAAAAGCTTTGTTCCATACCGCTGAGGCCTCTTTCAAAAGGGATTGGCCTTGGGCACCACTGAAACACGTCATTATTTGTGCTTCATTGAGTCCTGTTTTGGTGGCACACAATCTTGAAGCCGACTTTGCAGTGCCTTCTTTTTCGTCCATGCAGGCTAAAAATTGGACACGGCCGGCAATGTCCGTCTGGTTAAAGGCACACACCGTGGCCAATTCCCAATTGCAGTTGGACTCTTCGATGCAGGGCCCGCCCACAGTGCGCACGGCCGGGTGTAGTCCAAAGGAAGTGGTGGTGTTAAAGGCAGCAAAGACCTTGAGGAAATCTCCAGATCCAAAGGCTTTGCATCTGGTAAGAATAAACAAGGAGTTGATGGATGGATAGTTTCACAATTTAATAGTAGATAAACAAAGAGTTAGGGTCTGCTGAGGGCGGGTGAAGGTTGTTCATTATTCACATTCAACTTACCCTGGTCATCTTGAGCCAAAATAGTAGTCGACATGAACAGTGGCCGTGGCAACACTCGTGAAGGTAGCGAAGACAGCAAGAAGAAGTTTGACAGACATAGTTTATTTGTAGAACGGCGGGTCGGTTCGTCGGTGGTGGTTCGACGAGGTAAATTTTATCAGGGTCAGAGGAGCGACGAGGACCCCACGAGACCGAGACCCCCATCAAAATTAAAAATTAAAATCATGTTACATCTATTTTCCCGTCGACTGGCTCGCAATTACACCTCCTCGTCCCTTTCCGCCACCACCACCTCCGCCTCCGTGGAGCCCCTGCTCGCCAAAGCCGGCTGTACTTTCACCGGCGATCGTTTCGGTGGTGTGACAATCACGTTTGAATCACAGTCCCAAAACATCCATTGGAACAAGGCCTTTGCATCCATCTTACACGCCTGGGCAAAGGAAAAGAAATACCGTGGGGTCTGGCTGCAATTGAATCCTGCCACCAATCCAATGGCGGGCACCGTGATGCAAGCGAGCGTGGAGTCAGGGTTCACGTTGCACACCGTGCATGGAGATTGCATCGTATTGAAAAAATGGTTGCCCAAAGAAGCTGAAAACGTGTTGCCCGACGCACCCCACCATCAATTTGGTGTTGCAGGAATGGTGGTCAATGGACGCAACGAAGTCTTGGTCATCCAAGAAAGGCGGGGCGTCACCTCAACAATGAAGGGATTTTGGAAATTGCCTGGCGGCCTCGTGGACCCCGGGGAAAATTTGACCGCTGCCGTGGCCAGAGAAGTCATGGAAGAAACGGGGGTGAACGCCCAGTTTCATTCGATCGCAAGTTTTCGTGAAACCCATTCGGGACCTTACGGCTCAACTGACCTGTATGCAGTGTGTGCAATGACATTGGTCGACGACGCCTACACGACATTGCCGTCGCCCAAACCTGTGTCCCCTCACCCCGATGAAATCAAAGCCTGTGAATGGATACCAATGTCTGAGTTTTTAACCAGTCCGTACTACAAACGTGGTTTGTACGGTGCGTTGTTAAAGACAGCTGCACCAACCGCCATTGCCGCCGCAAAAGCAGCGGCCGCTGAGGGAAATGGGAAACCACAAGCAGCACAAGCAGCTGCTTGCGGGATGCGGGAGATCAAAATGAAAGGGCGTGGTGGTACTGCAGAAAGCATGTTTTATGCCGGGCAAGCAAAATTGTAGCGTGTTGTTTGAGGTTATCAAGAGATATATTTATTTAATTTCTAATAAGATCGATCTTATAAGATCTTAATGTGTGTCGATCGTCACTTTTCAATCTCCTGGTGAGACATTGTGTATTAATTTGTGTATTGTGTACCCGGGTGCACCGGGGAGTACTGTGTACGTACCATCTACATCAGTGTACAGTACTAGTACTAGTACACTTTAGTACTCAGTAACATTAGTTGTGTACTGTACAGTAGTACTGTGTGTGTACACTGGTTTCCCTACAGGTACCACGCACACAGTGTGTAGTACGTACACCTGTCAGCAACAAAAAGTAGAACAGGTATTCAGACGTACTGTACACACCTGACCTGTGTGTACCACCACCTTCGACCATTATCTCAAGGATGACGCTCTACCCGTTTTGCACCTTCTTGGACGGTACCTGTACCATCTGTTTCAACAATTTCTTAAATGCATCTACTTCGCGGTGGAGTTTATGAATTTCCCCCATAACAACTTCGGTATCATGCCGCAACGGCGGGTAAGCATCGTTGCTTTGAAGTTCCCGCCAATCATGGTAGCCCTTCCTAAATGTAGTAACGTAATCTTCGCTGGTCGTTTTTTTGCTGCAACATGCGGCACACGTACCATACAGACGAGCAAAACGACAACCCCACAACAACAGTAATTGATGCATTTCATCGACGATCAATCTTTTTTCAGACCTGGCAATTTCATACTGAACCAAGACGATCACAATAAAAATGTTCAAAAAGATCACTGCTGCAATCATGCGAAATATGTACAAAAACACTTGTCCATATATGCCGTGTTGAGTCCCTGTAAATAAATCAATGGAATCCAATTCATCCACACTGACCAACAACAACGTTAATACAGAATGAAAGATAGATCGAAATTCATACACTTCACCAAAGTTCAGATGAGCACCAACACCAAAACCCATGACAACGATCAGAAAGACAATGAAAAAAAACAAAATTTCCAAAGCAGCACTTGTCAAAGCAGTCAATGGTATCATAATGATGGGAAAGACACGTAAATAGTGCAACGTGGTCCATATTTCCAACACCGAGTACCAGGAAAACAACACAAAAAATATCCGTGTCGATGATTTTTGTGCGTTCTCTTCGACATCAAACAGAGAAGTACATCGATACGCGCCATACGATTCACTGGTTGAAATTTTGGTTGGTTCAAATGGATAAAAGATTTGCCGTTGGTCCGCGTAGAAATAACAACCCAATCCGATCAAAAAGAGTGCAAGGGCAAACAATTGTATTAAATGCATCCATTGTTTAAAATAATTTTTGCCAATTTTAATGATGTCGGTCAGATGGATGACAAGCACACCGAAATTCAATATGGTCAACATGATTAAACTAACATACTTTTTTTGCTGCGACGTGTTGTCGATCACAGTTAATTCATGCCTGGCTCGGATCAATCCGTTGCTGGGCATATCAAAGACAATTTTAATGGACACATCCACAAAGGAACCAAATGCTTTCAACGCGGAATTCTCGTCGAGTACCACGTTGGGTGGTTGTTTCAAACGGTCGCTGTCACTAAAAAAAGTCAAAGTAAATACGAACATCACAGCCCGGGTACTTTCGTCAATCCATCCACATGTTGTACTGTTTTCCAATACTTGTGTCACATGTTCCATGGTATCTTCACTTGAAAAATATAAATCATATCCTTGATTGGATGGGTATCGCATGTACAGCCCCAAACCACCACTTGTAAACTCACGAAAATCACCATCTGCCAATGGGTCAATATATTTACTTCCGCAATGCTCGGCTTGTTTCGAGGGTGTAAAAACACCCTGTTTCACTTTTCCACGAACTTGACGAATCAAAAAACCATCGGACAAATAAACAGTAGCACCTTTGGCCATGCCTACGGACGTGCCACCGTTTGGCAGGGGACGAAATGTTTTGTAGGAGGACGAATATTTGTTTTCCGTTCCAACCATTGGCAACGATCTGTTTCGATAGTTTACACAGGGGAGTTCTTGTACGGGTTTCTTTTTGTAGCGTAAGATAGTTGGAGCAAGAACATTTCCCTTTGCATCTTTGTGAATGGGTACTTTTGAAAAGATTTTATTGACCAAAGTAGGCATGTATTGTTCAAACGAATCGTGGTTGTCTACGTCTGTGTATTTGGCATAAAAATGATCGTATTGACTGCCCCTAAGTATTTGATCTTCAATCATTTCCACCGCATCCAAACCATCGTAGGTCCACAACGCTTGCGACAACAGAACAATGAATATAAGATTTAAAAAGTGCAAGAAGATCTTCAGGGGACCCACTGATTTGTGGCAGTGGGGCTCGCTGATATGATGTTCTAAACTAAGTTCGCGTCTTTCGGTAACATCAAACAGGTGCATTACTGAATTTTGCAATTTTACTTTTCTTGCGGCGGCTCTAAACGTGGCACGTCCATTGAATGAATTGGTCGTGTTATCTGTCTTGTAGATACTTGTTCTTGAACGAGTTCTTGGTTCTGGTTGTGTTTCTGCAATAGGATTCAGAGTAGATTTTGTGGTAGTGTCATGAAGTGGAAACATTTCAAGCCCTGTTATCCCCTGGTTGCTACTAGTATTCTTAAAAGCCGCTGCGGCAGCCTCGGCTACTGTGGCGGTGGTATCTTTTTTTTGACCAGCTTTGTGTTTCAGTTCTTCTTCCAATCGGTTTAATTCGATGGTTTGTTGGTGTTCAATGTCGTGCAACTTTCTCATTTCCGCATTTTTTCGCCATGCACGTACACCGACGTCTGAGTGCAGCGCAG
>Ga0115005_10004195_pt1 | contig 11483 bp, 9 predicted proteins | sample ArcOceMetagenome_FD_87163 | JGI IMG/M metagenome (GOLD analysis project Ga0115005, IMG submission 87163) | Marine eukaryotic phytoplankton communities from Arctic Ocean - Arctic Ocean - Greenland ARC118M Metagenome | ecosystem: Environmental > Aquatic > Marine > Oceanic | place: Arctic Ocean...
CCCCCCCCCTTCCCCTCCTTGTTGTATATATTATATATATATATATACATATATATATATATATATATTTATATCTTTGCAAGCACTGTGAACAGTTGTCCTTGGCTGGGATCCCAGGCTGAGTCCCTAGCTCAGTTCTGGCCCAATTCATTGGCCCAAGTTCTGGCCATGGAGCCTGACCAGGGTTCCTGGCCCCATTCCATGTAGAAGTGCCATTGAAACATAATTGGTTCCTATGGCATCCCACACGTGCCATATGTGGACTACCCATATATTATTAGCATATTGATTTCGCTGAAAGGGAATCTGCTCCAAGCCTCTGGCACCAGCCTTTCTCTTTGTTGTTAAGCTTGGGTGACATATACATTCACTACTACATGCCACCACTTTACTTGTCTGTTCACCTTCCCATCACTTTTAATCTTACGCTCCATATCATTTTCCCAAAACTCTTCCCACCACTTTCCCCCCATGGTTCCATTACCTTTCAATTATTGTTGTTCCCATTAGTGCTCCATCATTTCCCAATCATATTCTCATCACCACTTGTTCAATCACTTTCCCGTCACCTTCCCAATCGCTTTTCCATCACTTCCCCAATCACTTTCCTATAACTTGCTCAACAACTCTTCTATCACATTCCCATTACTCTCCCAACCAATCACTTCCCCCTCACTGTTCTGATAATTTTGCCATCGCTGTTTCTGTCTCTGTTCATCACTTTTCCAATCATCACTGCTCCAACCAATCACGCCCCATCGCTCTTCCAATCACTTTCCCATCTCCTTCTCCTGTTCCTGCCCCAATTACTTTTCCATCATCACTCTTCCAATTACTTCCCATCACTTGTCCAACTACTTTTCCATCACTGTGTCTGCACGGTTCCCCGCTTTTCTGGAAACTTGTCCAATTATTGTTCAATCGCTGTTCAAACAACTTTCTGTCGTCTTTCCTCTCGCGTTTCCATTTATGAGAATCAGCAGCTGTTGGGTAATCTCCAGGGGTGAATGCAGGCATCTACTAGTAGGCTCAACCAGAGGTCCATGCCAATGGCTGGGTACCTAGAAACTGCCGTGTAGATGCTGCCAGTAGTCCTCAATTCATCATTGGCAGCATATTGAACTAATGTGATCTAGAATATGAAAGCATATGACTGTGGGGACCTGCATCTGACTCCTAAACCACAGAAAGTGACAAAACATATCATCAAAACAGAATGAAACAAATATGGAAATGATGCAACATCTGTAATGTATAATGATTCAGTAAAGAAAGAATCTGCATTGAATTCATAATGACTTGATCCACGACTAGCAACTGAAAATGCTATTGAGCTTACATTGAATTGATCGGGCAACTCCCACTACATGGAGACTAATGATCTGGGCTGGGTATCTTAGCCATAACCCCCCGCGCTGCAAAAGCTGGCTGATCTGCACAGCTGTTGAAAGGCAGTGGTGGGCTGCACCAGCTCACGAGCACATTGCAACTGAGCCACAGGGGTCAAGTGTATGAGAACCATGATCCAGCCTAGACTACATGATCCAATTCAAACCTTCATCATGAATGTATGCTGAGCTGATTTGCTGTGGATCCACTCTTTATCATTGTGATGTCAGCTCGAACTCACACTGATGTGATTCGGCATCTCAAACGTATTGAACTCTCACTGAGCTGATTTGATATGAAACTAAACTCCTATTACTATATTGAACTTATGTGGTCCAGATGCAACTAGACTCATACAGGTGCTATACCTATCTGAACTGGTGCAGCATCATTGCTGCTCTAGACATTGCCTTATTATTCATATTGAAAATGAGTGATTGGAAAAGTGATGGAAGAGTGATTGGGAAAAATGGGGAAATGATTGGTTGGGAATTTTATAGGAGTGGTGGTTCGGGAAATAATGGAAAAGTGACTGGACAGGTGGTGGAAAAAGTGATGAGCAGTGATGATGAAGAAACAGTGATCGAAAAGTGGGGAAGGAGACAGTGATAAGCAAATAATTGGGAAAGTTATGGAAAGTGGTTGGTTGGGTGGAAAGTGATAGGTAGGAGTAGTGATAATGAACTGATTGACAAAGTGATGGTGGTAAAAAGTTCGGAAAAGTAGCCGACAAGTGAAGAAACTGCGAGTGGTAGCAGCTAGGAAAATGGAGATTGGAAAATGATGGGAATGTGATTGAAGAAATAATAGATAATAAGTCACTGGAGAAATACGGGGAGTGATGGGACAGCCGTTCTTATTACACTATTGGGAATTGACGACAGCAGTGATGGAAAAGTGATTAGAAGAGTGATGGGACAGTGATTGAAAAAGTTATGGAAAAGCGATTGAACAGTTATTGGGATGGGATCGCGATTGGAAAAGCTATGGAAAAGTGCTTGAGGAGGTGATGGTGGGAAGAAACAACAACACTGGAAAAGTAATGGAAACAATGATTGAAAGCTATTGGAACCATAAACAAAAAAGTGGTGAGAGAAGTGCTGTGAAAATTATATGGAGCATGTGGTTGAAAGTGCTGATGGGAATGTGAAAATAATAGATAAAAGCACAAAATGTGTGGTGTACGTGATCAAATTAATATTAAGTAAATGTATATGTCACCTGAGTCCCAAAAAATGGGTGCTGATGCAGGCTTAAATCAAACTCCCATTCAGCAAAATCAACTTGCTAATAATAATATGGGTTGTGGGTTAGTCCGCATGTGGTGCAGATGGAATGTCACAGGAACCAAACTCGTTCCCATGGTGCTTCTATGTTATGTGGGGCCAGGGACCCTGGTCAGGCTCTATGGCTGGAGCCTGGACCAATAAATTGGGCCGGAACTGAGCTAGGGATTTGGGCTGGGATCCAAGCCAAGGACAACTGTTTGCTGCAATGTTTGCAATAATGCCATACATACCAAAAGGAAGGGAGGGGGGGAGAGTACAAAAATGCGGTGAAACTGCATCAACAAAAACATTGCAAACACCAGATGATATAACTCTGCTAGTTGGGCAGTGGGGGGCACTTCTGGAGACAAACAAAAGGTCTGTGAAAAAAACATTGTAACAGTAATCAGAAGAAGAAAGCTATACGGGGGGGGGGGCAGGGTGAGGTCCAGACCCTTCTGCTGAGGGGATGAACAAATGCAAAAAACAATAGAAAAGAAGCTCACCGATGGCTGGCCAATGCTTGTGGAACCAACTGCAGCCCCGATCGCTTTCAAGACACCTGCTTTGAAGTTCTTGTAGCTGGCAATCTTGTTTTTGCGTTGGCAATTGTTTTTGTTGTAAATGCCCATACGGGCTCCAAGCACTTCTCGCCAAAGCTTAGCACATTCCAACCCAAAGGGGCCAGGCTGCCAGACGCCGTCCACATTCTTGGCCACATCCCCTGCCTGCAAGCCTGCATCAAATAACACTGCCATATTGTCGAGCGTTCCTATGGCTGTAGTGCATGACGACTTGATGAATGCTCGCATCTTTGCAAATCCCCTCTCCACGCCGCAGGATCCATCCAGAATGCTGATGTAGAAGCGTATCAATTCTGGGATGTGTGTGAAGGACATGCCTGGCAAGTGCTGCTGCAAAAAGGATGCGTCCAGGCAGTGGCCCCAGATCTCCTGATTGGTTTGAGTTGTCGCCAATGGCTGACCAGGCTGTCCCAAGCCTGTCAATAGTTTAGCCAGAAGTTTGTACTCAAGTGAGGCTGGGGCCTGGCTGGATTCTGGACAACGCATGGCATTCAAAGCCCTCATGCAACACTGTGTTAAGGCCTCTTGCTTGACTTCATCAATGCCCTGGGGCTGGAAGGCGGCCTTGACAAGGGGCATGTGGAGAGCTGGGAGAAAAAACCTCATCTCGCTTGTGGGGAAATCGGCCTTCAATCTCCCAATGCTCACCTGGGCGACATTTTCGATTCTTCTGACAAGATCGACCTCTTCTGTTTTGTGCAATGGACCCCACATCACAAGTGGGTTACCACACACATTGAAAACGTATCTGTGCGGGAGAAGTTGTTTTCTCACAATTGTGTTGATGAACTGCCCATCTACATCTGCAGCCTTCATGTTGTGTAAAACCACTGGGGGCAGCAGCTTGCCGCCATTAACTCGCTGGAGTGCCTCGGGCTCCTGTGGCAACAACTTGTCCTGAAACACAGCCCCTGCGACAAATAATCTCTCAATGCTCTTGATGAGCCCCGCAATCTCCTCACTGGAACCCGCGATGTCATGGTCCCCCTTGTCGAAAAGGCGAAGATAAGACTCCCACAAAATACCCCAGTCTGCAGAGAGCCCCAGCCCTGCAACATTCTTACTGGTCATGAACTCCAAAGTCTCCCTGGCTGTCTGTTTCATGTCTGCTTTCAGTCGGTTGTCTGAGGCTGTAAAAGCCAAGACGGATGCAACAGGCAGGAGCATCAGTGCCAACTTTGCGCCTGGGTCCACTGTGGAATCGAATCTCTGCTTCGCGAAAGAGAAACATTTGAGAGCCACTGCCAATGGCTGGGTATCGCCTGGAAGTCCCGTCACAGGATGGGCACCTTCTGTCTGAGCAGCCACCAGCAATGCCTTCAATTTATCTGAATGCTGGAAATTGACGACACAAGCTTTTTTTTTGTTGAAGAGCATCTCCCAAATATTGCCGAAGAGCTTGTCATGATGCAATGGATCCTTCATGGCAATCCTCAGGGCATGACATGAATCTCGCACGAGGAGGATCAAGTGCTTGAACAAGTGTTCACCTAGGGCTTCTGAAAGAACTGGCATCCACCCCACCTCCTGTTGGCCACTGGGCCTGTATCACTTTCGTATAAACATGATATAAAACAAATATATATATATAAATATATATTATACATGCATATATGTTATAGGCCTTATAGTTGATGATGATTTGTTATGCAAACAATGCTATATGTTCTTATTTGTGGTGAACTGATGTATATTCTTCACCCGTCTTTCTTCTTCTTTATCATTCACAAGTGCATACAGACTGATAAAGGAGGCTGGATATATATATATATATATATATGTGTTGCCTTGGATGAGCAAAACTGAAATGAGCAAAACTGAAATCCAAAATGGTGTATGTGTTGTGCATTCCTTGCCACCAGAAACCCAAAGCAGTGTGTTCCTCAAGGTGTGATCCCTTCTGTCATCGGCAGAAATGCAAAGGGGTGAAATTCTTGTGGTGAGAAATTCCAGGATGCATGTTTCTGAGAATTTCCTACGATGAGGGATGCACTGCTTGGGATTTCTCTTCGTCAGAAATCCTGAGCTGCATGTGTGCTGGCACTTCCACCAGGATGCTAGGTAGGACGATTAGATTTCACATCAATGATGGTGAGATGCCTAATTAGATTTCCGGTGGCTGGGAATTCCAAGAGATATGCATCTCTGCATCTGCTGCTGAGGACAACTGTTGCTTGGGATTTCTGGTCGCAAGGAATTCCAAACAGCATGCATCTCAGCATTCCTCACTGGGGGGAATCCGCTGTCTGGGATTTCTGGTGGCGAGACATGCCAAGATCAGATGCATGCATCTTGGCCGTCCTTTGCCCTGAGAAATCTGGTGCTCATTTAAGCCCTCTTGGGGTGAGAATTCCTAGTAGAACGTGTGTGCCTTCGCATTTGTCACAAAATTGATCTGGTGCTTGAGGTTTCTCATGATGAGAAATCCTGCGAAGCATCCATGCCTGGGATTTGACTTCATGAGAAATCCAACGCTGCTTAGGATTTCCTGTGGTGGTGTGACATTATGAGATGCATGCATCTTGACATTTCTTGCCAGTGCTTGGGACTTCAAGCTGTGAGAAATCCCAAAGTACATTTAATTTGTGCCCAGGACTTCTTGCCATGAGGCAGATCCAATGCTGCTTAGGATATGGCTTGCTGAGAAATCCCAAGCAAGATGCTGGCATCCTGAAAATGCAAAATCCACTGCTTGGGGCTTCTTGTGCAAGGAGATCCAAAGATGTGTGCATGCTTGGAATTCACTGCCATGAGAAATTCAATGCTTGGGACTGCTTGTGGCAGGAAATCCCTACTACTGTGCATTCCATATGTTTGGCTTGGGCGTTTGACCTTTACCATATATGAACCCAAGGGGCAAGCAATCATAGTTTGAGAAATTTGGTTCATGATGCTTTCCAATGATAATCTTTGATGATGGTCAAAACAAATGGTTGATAATCATTTCAAACATCTGGGCTTGTTGGCTGCTGATGCCCAGGCTGTGGGGTCCAACCTTTTAGGGGTTTGGGTTTTGAATGGGGGAGGCCATTTGTCCCAAATGACTCGTTGTGGGGAGATCGCGAGATGTACAACATGGGAATGGGCCCTTGCTGCAGCATGTCAATGTTCAAACATGTGAAACAAATGATGATGATGGGGAATGTGGAAATTCTTAAGATAAGTGGGGCCCTGGATCACAGGCTAAGTAAATGGCCCTGCGCTCGGCAGAACCCCCATCAGCACTGATAGTCACCACGATTTTCAACAAGTGTTTCTTCAATTCCTCGTCGCATTGTGTGCCAAGGGATGCATTCCGGAGGGGTGTGCGAAACCTGCTGAGGAACTCATCCAGACGCTTCATTGCCCGTGAAGCATGATCTTGCTCACCCTCCTCCATGGTTGTTGCACCTGACTGGTAAACACCAAGGGTGCCCTGGTAGTACCAAGGGGCCTTGTGGTAATCGCAACGGAAGTGGACCAGCTTCCGACCCGAGGAATCATCTATAGCCAAGGAACAAAACCGAGCTCTCCTCAAAATCTGCCGGTGCCTCTGACGCACAACTTCTGCCATAATGTGTGTTTGCTTTTGCCGCCTCTTCCGAATGTGGCCTTCCGTCTCCCTGCCTGCTGCCAATAGCTGTCTTTCGCTTGGGCTTGTGGAGGCTGTGGTGGAGCAATCTGGCTTTGGATTTTCTGGTTGGGCCTGTGGTTCCGTGGATGTCTGGCGTGATTTCTCAATGCAAAGTCTGGCCTGTTTCCTCCAAGACAGCAAAGCCTTGTCCTCCACAAAACAATCAAACCAGTCCAGTGGCTTAGGCACACGGCCTTTGAAAATTGCCTGGGCCACAGGGTCAATGGCAACAAGGGCAGTGGTGTGGACCTGGGAAAGAGAGGCCAATCCATGCTCCTTTCGCGCAATGGCTTGACATGCATTCTCATGGGCCTGGCTGTTCCCATGTTGCTCAAGGTTTTTTACAATCTGCCGTGTCTGCCTAAAGTTGAAGTTTGCAAATGTACTGAAGCGTGGCTGATTACGCGCCTTGAGCTGGGGATCTTTGAACACTTTCATCCTGTGGAGCCGCCGCTTGTTGTCATTCTTTTGCCCAACCTTGGTGGTCAGATACCAAGCACAGATGCGGCAACCCAATCCCCAAGTGCCATGCATATAGCCTGGCTTGGGCTCAAGCCAACTTGCCATGCCGAGACTTGAACCTGTTGGAGGCAGCCTGGCAGACTGCTGCACTGCCTGGGGATTTGACAAGTAGATGCAACGCAAGCAAGAGTGGGTCTTACCTTCTGCTTTGTGGCGCTTGAAATGCGAAAAATCACTTTCAAATGCAGAGCCAGGGTCTGAAGAAGCGGGGCAATGTGGCTTCCAAATCTTGCAGGGTTGTTGTTGCCTGGAGACGGTGCCAATGGCTACTGATTTCACTGCCAATGGCTGGCTTGTCTTTTGCCTCTTCCCTCCTAAGCTTTGAAGTGAAGCCAAAGCTACTGCCAGGCTGTTATGTGGGCGCTTGAGGTGATCAGTTCTAGGTCTAGGCATTATGCTGTGAGGTGGCGGCTTGAAAGGCTTATGCTGGCTGCGGTTGGTCATCATGGGAATGAGTGGCAGGGTGATATCTATCTGAGACGGGAGTGTGCCAGAAGTGCAGTGGTCATTTGAGCAGAAAGCTTAGGTGTAAAACAAAGACATGTTCATTCATCATGAATATGTAATGAGTGCTGTGCTAACCTCTGGAAGGAATGGCGGCATTGCTGGGATCCTGGGGGCTGACCCCAATCAAAGCCCAAAATGAATGAGAGGCAGGAAGTATGAGAAACTACAGTTAGTTACAAACTGCTACGACAACATGGTGAACCTGCTCCTGAAACTGATGCATCCATAATTGTCAAAACAGATCAGGAACCAAGCACGTATCATCTGTTAGTTTGAAGATATTAAGGAACAAGTGCTGGAGGGGAGGACATTCCCTGAGGAGTCACCTATGAGGGGTAGTGGCAGCAATGGGGTGGTTGAGAAGGGAGTGCAGGAAGTTGAAGAAAGATCAGAGCACTACTGCTGGGACTTCAAAAAAAGAAGACGGGGGTGAAACCAAATGCAATGGAGAGGATTGTGAGCTTCATTCTGGAATACGCAGCCAAGCTGATGAATAGGCTGAGTCAGGGAGAGGATGGCAAGGTACCCTACTTATGAGAGAATTGAAGGGATTATTATTCAGGGTGTGGAGTTTGGGAAGGAGGTATTACACAAAAAGATTGAGGGGGGACCCAAGCTGGAGAAACTCAGGGAGGATGGGAGTATGATGTTCTTCTTGGGAGTGAAAGGAGAGAAAGAACAATAGATTGTGGGGTATTGAGCACTCTTGGAACCAACATACATGGGCCCATGGACCCCTATATTGCACGCCTGTTCAAACACACAGTCCTTTATGGAGGCGGCCGAATGCTGCAAGCACTAAGTATTTATGTTGTTCTTCTTTTTGCGTCGTGATTTGATCAGACATAAGGCAAGCAACGCGCACTCATAGAGCACAGCTTAATAATGATGGCCAGCTGACTGACACCCTGACACCCTGGCACAGCTTAATATAAGTGGGACATAAGTTGGACACAGGATGTACATAAGTTGGACATAAGTGGGACACAGGTTGGACATAAGTGGGACACAAGTTGTACATAAGTGGGACATAAGTGGGACATAAGTGTGACATAAGTGGAACATCTCTTTTTTGCGTGACAAGGCAACTAAATTATTAAAGCACAATCAGCCTATCATGACTATGCCTCACTATGCCACCTCTGGTTCTCTGTAACTTATGCAGATGTTGTGTTTTGTTTCTTTCTCTAGAGAGTGTCACAATTTCTACAGCGAGACTGTCATTCCTGAGCGACACAGCGCACACTGCAGTGCGAGACCACAAACCCGTCAATGACTGGGCGCAGAATACCGCTGTGTTAAATCAAAACCTTCAGTTACCCATACACGAAGAGAGCATGTTTGTTCTTGTCAACAGACTGTACGATTGATATGCATCTTTGCCTGCCTTCGTCGTGGGAGCCATTCTCTTATTTCAATACACGATCTTCACATCTACACTAGAGCCTGAGCAAGCCTTCAACTCAATGATTAGTCAATTGATGTATCCAAGATATGCATCCAGCAGATCCATAGACTCGTAACCTGCAACCCACATATACCCCGCAATCTGAATCTTGACATCGGGAATCTGCAACGGCATCGGTAATAGTGTCATGTCACTGCCGATCAGAGCCATTTTCGAGTTCCACAGACGTATCAGCCGTATTGTCACCACGACATGTTTGCCTTGAGATCGAAATACGGCATAACAATTATCACCCTCGGGCTCCATACATAATGGGCCGACACATTTTACAGGAATCCACTCAGCTTCACGAATACCGCAATACGCACAAAGTGTGTTTGCCATTCTAACTGCTAAACATTCAAGCCAATGATAGACAAGTCTGAATTGCTTGAGCCAACATAGCAGTTCTGTGCACAAGACTAATACAAAGTTATCCAAAAATCATCAAGAATGTTCAACATATTGAATCAAATAACAAGGTTTGAACAGAGAGCACATAAATAACCAAACACAATCGGAATTTAGTATGACACACGTATTTGCACCACATTGATTCAAGAATTGTGTAAATAGCCGTACGCTCACTGACAGTCAAACTTGAGGACAGTTCCCAGCAGGGCCCAGCAGGGAACCACTTCCCAGCAGGGCCCAGGTACCAGTTCTTGCATTGGCCATAGTAGAGGCCGGAGAGGAGCTTCATGCCCAGAGTGGCAAGGGACTTAGAAGACAAGAAAACATGAATACATGCATTGCGTCCAGGTGGCAACAAAAAGTATCAAAGACAGGGAGCAGAATCCTGGAACCTGGATCATTGGATCCATGATCCTGGATCTATGACTTTGATGCTAGGCTTGGAATCCTGCAGTGTGTTTCTGGAATCATGGTAGCTGCAGGCTTGACAGCTGTGGAATTCTGGAAGCCTGAGCTTGTCAGCTGCTGAATGATGTGGTCTGTAGCCATTACAAAAAGTTGACAATCAATCTCAATAATGTGGCAACTGTCAAAGAAGCCTGTTTTAGCAGCTGCTGAACTTGCATGGCAGCCGTCAAGCTCAGCCTGACAGCTGCCAAACCTCCTGGGGTATCCACAACCTCATTGATCAAGGAAGTGCGCATATTCTCACTTCATCTGGTATATCTGTTTCAACTGCCCAGCCTCCTAGCACAATGTAGTAATAAGCATAGATTGTGAAAGCATACGAACCGTTTTGAAATTGGGCATGGAAGAAATGATGCAACGGGTCACGCTATGCAGCCCCTCACATGATCTTGGCCTTGTGAAGCTGCATTAGCCATTTGTGGCTAGGAGGATCACTTTCCATCCTGCCAATGGCTAGGTTCCTCCTTGATCAGCTGCTGCGTCTGCTCCACGGCCGGCTATGTTGTATGGCGGCACTTTAAGCCTTTTGTGGTTATGCCTACTGAGGTCAAGGGGGCTTGTCAAATAATCAAAGATGAGGGCATGATCCACATTGAAAATTGACCGTGAGAGTGAATCTGTGTGCTGAAGGCACCGCTGCATGATGGCTGTTGACTCAAGGTGTCTGACATTGGCAGGATGCTCTGGCCTCATCAAGTGGACAAATCGCAAAGGCCTTTTTGCCATTGCATGGAAACTGCTGATTGTGAATGTGCAGCTGATGTCACCATTCTCTGTTATTACTACTGCGTGGGAATCTGCACTACCCACAACAAAATCCCCGTCCGACTCAGCATCAGGATTGATCCTCTGTGTGTATACCAATGACCCAGGGACAAGAGGCTTCACAATGGCTGACTCAAAACCACCATAATTCTGGCCCATTGAAGTTTCAGTCCCGATGCAATCGTGCCCACATTCTGGTTGGTATATCTCCAGCTCCCCACCATGTGTTTTTCGAATGATCGTGCCTGTACCTCCGATGCAAGTGTCATTATGAGCCATGTAGCCCAGAACCTGCACAGCTTTGGTCCCAACATGCATGTACATGGAGGGGATGTCTTTCCTGATAATATCATGAGAACCATACGTTGCGACAGTGCAATAATATCCAGTCACCTGGGGGTGCTTCATCTTCTTCTGGAGGGCTGGCATCTTCTTTGGCAAGTCTTTATCACTGGATGAAGCTTCAGTCTTTGGGGCATTACAAAGGCTGCCAATGGCTGGATGGA
>Ga0115005_10004196_pt1 | contig 11480 bp, 9 predicted proteins | sample ArcOceMetagenome_FD_87163 | JGI IMG/M metagenome (GOLD analysis project Ga0115005, IMG submission 87163) | Marine eukaryotic phytoplankton communities from Arctic Ocean - Arctic Ocean - Greenland ARC118M Metagenome | ecosystem: Environmental > Aquatic > Marine > Oceanic | place: Arctic Ocean...
ATTGATCAGGACAAGCTTCTTGCGGAACATGGTGGATCACTAGAATTTGATATCAAGGTATGGGCACAAAGACATCGTGAAAGAGAAGAGAATGGAACCATTGAATCACTTCACAATTGCATACCTGTCAAACTTTGAGATGTCTATCGTCGTATTGTAGGCGAACAATAATAAATCAATGAATAATTACTGAAGTCGTATTCTAAAAGTTCTATCTTTTTATAAATTGCCATTCCTACAATAGCAACAACACTATTAATCCTTCAATCCTTTGAACCACAATTCAGCAGCTGCCTCCACGTGTGGCTTAACCCAAGTTGTTGCTCTTGGCATAGCTCTCCTAGCAGCATAGTCCGTAATCCATTGTGGCAAAAGGGGAGAAACGCTCAATTCGCACAATAGCCAAACCCTCGTATATTCATCACCTTGACCATCTGGATTCGACTGTGTATGCCAAACACCCTTGGCATTCTTCAGTACAACATTTGTGCAAGCTGGATCTAATGTGAATACCATGTAGTCACCACGTGGATGAGGACGATACTTGTGTATAGCTGCAATCTTGAGACGGAATTTGCTCAGAGTAAAAGCTGCACGGGTCACGCTTGGAACACCGTGCTTCAAAAGTGCCAGGGTTCCATCTTCATATTTTTGCCTCTCCACCGCTTCTTCCGAGTAAATGTCCTGCTTCAGATGCGTATTGGTAAACATTTGCACGTCACGTACGGTAGGTATGGTGTTGGGATAAGAGTAAAAGTCCAAAAGACACTCCCATACCACAGCAGAGGGTGCCTTCACGTCCATGACGACAAACCCTGATCCTTCTCTTCCCATATCTGATTGAAACTCAATTCGTTCTCCACTCCTTAATAAATCTCTTTGCTCCTGGGTAAGTTCCGGGAGAGTGAATGGTAGTGGAGGAGCAGGCATGGAGAATGCGGCCGATACGTCTCCCTTTAGAAAATCTAATTCTGTTAGTTTTTCAGAGGGGATGAGATCATCGCCAGGTGCTGGCATGAGGTCATTGGTGACGGAATAGGTAGATGCAGGTTTTGATTTCTTCTTGTTGTTGGTGGATGAAGGCGCAGTGGATACGTCAGGTCTGTAGTCAAAGTCAACAGGTCCAAGTCCACCTATGGATGCAGCTTCTGCGATAACGTTGATGGAACTGTCTCGGTCGATAGTCTTGGAACGAGGTGCAGTGCTGATTGCTTCACGTTGGGGTGTGGCGCTAGCAGTTGATTCCCCATCGACTTGTGCAATTGGTTTTGACAGCGGCTCTTCTGCAGGAGGAAAAGTTGAAGTCTCTTCCTGCTTCTGCCCATTCAAATTCGATACCGGTGCGGACACTGATGCGGACTCAATCTCTATCTTCGGCTCTGAAGCTGAAGCCGATACAGACGTTACAGACTCTGCTGCAAACGTAAAACTCTCAAATGAAGAGCTCTCAATGTCCGAAATGTTCATTTTCGAATTAGCCTTTCTCTCATCATCTTTACGAATGTCTTTATCGAGGTAGTCTGTTCTATTCTGGATCCCTGTTCTATTCTTTGCCCTTGCGAGTACAGACCTGACTCGTCGTCTAACTCCATACCGACTCTCAGATCGGCGTTCCTTTTTGACAAAGAGAGCTGTACCACCACTATCTGCATGAATGCTTGAGCCAGCACGAAAAGCAGTACGATGATGACTTGAGTTGATGTTGACGAGTGGTATTGCTCGTGATTGTCCTGGTTGAGTGAATGGTACTTGATGTGTTTGGGACGGGAGAATGAATGCTTCTGTGGCAGTGATGCCATAGGATAGAGCGGTGGCTGCAAGCAGGGCGGTGGCAGTTGCTGAATTCATCCCTTTCAAGTTATTGCGCCTGTTCGATCGTTTTGAATTTTGAATTTTTGGATTTTGATTTGTGTTCTGATTCGTTTCTATCATGATGTGTTCTTTGCTTTGGTAGGCTTAGTTTCGTAGCGCTTCTGGTTGTTGTATGTTATCAATACTTGTGATTGATGATTGATTTACTTGGCAAACGCACAATATGAACTGTGCACTGTACTTTTTATGCCTTCTTTAGGTACACGTAGTATTCTATAATATTGGTCTACACAGTAAGCAAGACGTGATGACGGTAAGTGACGGGGTTGGAATTAGGTGGCCTGTTGAGCACCACCACATAGAAAGAAGAAAGATCAACATCTTCGTCAGACGATAGCTCAGTTCTCAGTTAGTTAGTCAGCACTTTCAACGGATGGCGCCATTATTGCCTTCACAAGGTACGTACTTTTTGGTAAGCTGAATTTTCAACCCCCTCTTACTTTGCTCACCCCCCAAAACCCAAAAGTGACAGTTAAAAAAAAAATCCGAAGACTGTGAGACAATTTGAAATTCTTCTCAGAATCATCCCGCATTTTACACAACATTCAACATTAGACATCCGGAAACACATAATTGACCCTACTACCTACTATCTAGCAGTCCTGCGAGCTACGAGTTGAAAGTCCGGTATTTGATATCCGCCAACTGTCATCTCTCCCTCATATATCAGTGTATATTATTGTACAACTCAAATCTACAGAGAAAACATATTGCATACCCTGATGAGAACTGGCACCTTCCATCCATTTCCAGCAATCATCTTTGAACTCTTTGGGTCGAGTATCTGTCCCTGGTAGCTTTCTACGTAAAATACGTAATAGATACTAGAAGCCACAGAACTTCCCTACAGTAATCATCATACCCTTCCTGGCTGCAGTGTTCTGTCTTTTTTAATCATCACAACTGATCACACTCCTGCCAATATTAAAACATGTTCAAGCTCAGCAAAGCCAATATTCAAAAGCAAGGAAATGCAATTCCCAATTCCACGAAAAAAACAGAATCTCAATCCCATGGATTATCAAGAAACGGCCATCGTCGTCATTCGAAATCAAACTGTGCCGTGAATCAATTATCATCGTCGTTGTCCCCGGGTTCAAGACCAGAAATTCCCCAACAAGGTTCGAGATCGCTTAGTCCAGTGCGGAAGTTGAGGGGGCATCGACGTCTAGCTTCTTCACCTCAAGAACTTCCGGCAAGTAAATTGTTTCAGTTGAAGAAAAATAAATCATCTTCGAACATTAGGGGCAAGTTTATGCTCGATGGTGGAAGTGAAAGAGGGCATGGAAGTCATCCTCTCTCGCCGTCTGGACAAGGACGAGGACAAGGACAATGCGATCCGCTCACTGGAAATAGGCAAGAAGGCGGGAATGGCAAAGTGGTGATTGAAAACATTGAAAACATTTCGCGGGCAGTTCAGTTTCCCTCCTCCGAATCTCTTTCCTTATCAGATGAGGAGCATTCAACGGAAACGCAAGAATCCGAATATAAAATTGATTGTTCTTCCAAGTATACCAATCAGTCGTATGAACGGTTGACGTGTTTGGTATACAAACGGAAAGCGGGGTTCAGTGGATTGATGAAGACGAAGTATGCCGTTGCGAGTGAGAGGGGTAAGCACTTGGGTCATATGGTACATCAGAATATAAATCTGGGATTGCACATGAATAAGGATTTTTGGAAGTTGGGTATGGGCAAATCAGTGGCTTCAGTGGGAACAATCAACACAACGTCGGCGCAAGAGAAACAAGCAGATGTGGTAGTTTCTGCAAGTCCCCCCATCAAAATGTGGGAGAGGAGGAGGCTTGTGCTGGAAGGAAAGCATCTCATGTACTTCCACGAGGATGCAGATTTTGAAGAGGAGGATTATGTGGGAGGTCCAACCATGTCAAAACGGCATCAACTCATGGGATTGCAGAGGTTGAAGGACAAATTCAATGGATTTGCTGAGCATGCGCATTTGAAACCACCTTCGCAAGGTGCAATCAATAATCCCAAAGGGGTGATTGATCTTGTTGCTGAGTATGCGACAGCCACGGTTGTTCCAATCACTCCAACGTCTTTCGCACCGACGCCATATTGCCTTGCCATCATGGTCAAGTCAGAGGTAAAGTGGATGTTATGCTTTGAAGACGAAAAGGAGATTACGAAATGGTTGCGGAATCTCACCAAGGTTGCATTAACACAAAGTGTTGAGAGATTTGCCAAGAATCGTGGGAAATATTACAACGCCCAAGTCCTGAAATCAGATTCTGGGGAGAGGAAGAGAGCAATGTCTCCTATCGTAGAGATTGTGAATAGCCACTGCACTCCAAAAGTTGACAATCGAGCTCCGGTGGCGATATCGACACATAGTACTCCCGTCCGGGCCAGCGCCATATCTAATAGATCCATTCTTTCTACCAAGACTTTGATGGATAGAGAATCATGCAAAATTGTCGTCTTGGTGAATAGTGCTTTCCTCTACCTGTTCTTGATAGTTGAGAAGGCACTTTCATTGTCTCATATGTTCGTATTCGCGGTGGTCAACTTATTCACATGGTTGCATCTGAGGAACATTAATACAACGACACGCCCGTCTTCAGAAGAAGAAGGTGGAATGCGATTGGAACAGGATCCTTCCGCGCAGTCGCATGCATCATCAATTCAGATGTGTAAGAACGAGTCGATGATCAGCAACATTTCCGCAGAAGATTTTGTTTGTGAAAGTCCTCCCGGCAGGAGCATCATCGTATCAAGCCCATCCTTCATTGAGAGGAGAAAGAGTGTGGAAGATGAAGACATGTATCGTCCAAAAGCTGGTGGAACAACAATACAAGTCCAGACGATACATGAAAGTCACAGCCATGAGAAACAAAAGGAAATGATTGCTTGGATGGTCGGCGATCCGTCCATCATTCATTTGCGAGGGCAAGATTATCTTACTACAAAGAAAAAGTTTCCTTCAGCAACCTCTCTATACGAATTAGTCGAACTAGATGCATTTGATTCTAACGAACATGTGACAGATGTGGGGCAAAGATTTCAGTTGCCTGACTTCGACTACGGAGAAGAAGGAAATTGGTGTGCGCCTGATACTCTTATCATTTCGTTCGCCTTGCCAACGACTGCACCTAAGTTGGGGCGATCAGTTTCTGATGGGAAGGGTTACATCGTGTGTGGATACTATCGCATCAGGTCTGAGGTTAGGAAGGCATTAGAAATTATCTCAAATGTCAATTATGATGAGACTGAGCGCAATCGAAGGCTTCAAGACTTATTTCCTACTAGCAACGAGAGAGTTTTGATAAATGGTATTAAATTGTGGGAAAAGTGGTGCTGTACATCGGGATCGGACCCAGAAATGCAAAAGAGACTCAAGTTCATTCCAAGGGGAGAAAATCTAAAGGAGCTTGGTGTTCCAAGCTGGATTTGTAGATATAATGGAAAGCCAATGCTGATCAAGCGACCGGGAGAGACTAGTTTTGTCTTTTCGCATCCTGACGAAAGAACTTTAGAAATTGACGTCAATCTTCACCCATTGCCTTTCATGTTCAAGCAAGCAATGTCATATTTGAAAGATCACTACTTTGGTAAAATGCTCATGACTTTCGGTTTTGTCATCGAAGGGAGAGAGGAGGATGAACTACCAGAGGTTCTCCTTGGCAGCCCTATGCACTTAGACAAGCCAAGCACCGTCTTGAAGTCTGATGCTGTCTTCGCAAAATCTGCCTGGTAGACACTTCTTTAATTTACAGTTTCATGTTTTATTTTATTTACTGTTGCGTCGTGTAAATGTGCTTTTGTTTATTCAAAGATGGAAGCTGCATAATCAAACAACATTAGCTACGTTACATATGAGATTTCAGTTTGACGAACGCGTCAAGGAGTTGAAAAGGTTCAAGGAGAAACACCATCATTGCGATGTTACCAACTCTTCAAAGGAATACTCATTTCTCGGCATCTGGAGCAGTAGTATGAGGAGTGAATACAATGGAACAGGAAGCATGAAAATAGAATTCGCCGTCTCGAGGCGATTGGGTTCAAATGGAGTCTGAGATTTCCAGCTGCTGTGAAGGAGGAAGGGCCTGTCTTCAATCTTGACGATTCTGACGATTCAGATGACGACTTTGGAAATGGTTCAATGGATCGATTCAAATCCAATAAGAATTCATCCTCTTCATTAGGCTCAAAGTCTGCTTCTGTTGCAGAATCTATCAACTCCAAAAAGCGCCGATCACCTCGCTTTCTTTCTGATAGCGATGCGTCAGAAGACTCTTTTGACATTACTACACCGAAGAAAGTTAGGACAACGAAAGGAAAGAGTGAGGTTGTTATGAAGAAGCCCATTAATTTGTATGATAGCGATGATGACAATATCGAAGAAACGAACAGTACGAATAGCGATAGTAATCTTGGTGCATGCAATCGTAACCCACAAATTCGGATGTCTCATTTACGATTATGACACTTCATTGTTTTAGAAGAAACTACTGTAGGCTAATTGCCAATAACAACTCATTTCTTTAAAAAATAAATATTACTCTGATCAGTGCTTGATGTTTACTTCACTGAATAAATTACCGCACATGCCCATCTCTACTATCTCGACATTCAAATGCATTTGTTATTGCCAATATCTCATCAGGGAGAAGAGACAAGGATCCCAAAGGTCATTATCAAGACCAGACTTTGCGTGGAGTATTTTCTGCTGCAGGGTTGGGGGCGGACCATTTAAATTGTACTATTGCACACCCTGACGAGAACTGGCACCTTCCATCCATTTCCAGCAATCATCTTTGAACTCTTTGGGTCGAGTATCTGTCCCTGGTAGCTTTCTACGTAATAGATACTAGAAGCCACAGAACTTCCCTACAGTATCATACCCTTCCTGGCTGCAGTGTTCTGTCTTTGTTAATCATCACAACTGATCACGTTCCTGCCAATATTGAAACATGTTCAAGCTCAGCAAAGCCAATATTCAAAAGCAAGGAAATGCAATTCCCAATTCCACGAAACAACTAGGATCGTGAAAATGTAGCAAATTCAAAATAAGGAATTTTGCAGGACAGATGAATTTTCCAAAATGCAGAAAAACGGAATTGTCTGAAGAATGAAGCTAATGAAGTGAATGATATCGACACCCGGACGAGATAACGATTTGTCAATACTTGGTCGCAAGCAGTCCCAACGCAACAGCGCGTGACATTCTATCTCAGAAGAGGAATCAAATTATTGTCGAGAGATAAATTGACAGAAAGAGGGTAAAATATATTGATATGCTGTCCAGTTAACTCACGACTGATCAATTGTTGTCGTCCATCTAAAATAATCATGAATACCATCGTGGCTCCTTCGCCCTATCACAATATACCACATTCAAAAATAGCATAATCATGTCCACTGCACGCAGACTTTCAAACGATGATGTTAAGAAAATCTTTGATTGCGTGCACAATAACAGAGAACCACCGCAGAGGCTTGCATTCCAAATTGTAGTGGTTGGCCAAAACGGAATGAAGTTGTCTCCCCCGTCGTTTGAGTTTGAAGGTAAGAATATACCAGGCAGATGAGTTAATATTATTCATTTTCAGAACCCTAACGAATGATATCAAATAGATGGATTATATGTCCTCCTTAAACCTCTAAAGAAGGTCAAGGGAGGTAACAAGGAGAACCTTCACCTTCAGGATGATCCCAGAGTGCCGTCAAATCTGAAATCTCTTATATTTAAAGAAAATCTGAAAGATACCTGCCCATGGAGTTTAAGCGGCCCTCAATTTCCAACTCCTACGGCCATTCAGCAACGATATTGTTATCCCAAGGGCGATGCTGAGTATTCATCAATCAAAGGAGGGGCTTTGTGGACAACCTATAAAGAGAATGGGATGGAAGATTTGGATTGGAGAATTCTGCATGTGTACTATTCTGCTAAACGTGCGGGTAATAAGAGTGCAACAAGGTCTGCTCCACTTTTTTCGACAAGCAAAAAAATGAGACCAACGAAACAAATGCCTGTTACAATGCCTGTGACCATGCCTACTTTGAGCACACCTGGTCGTCAGGAATACAACTCATTTGGTGCATCATTTGACGACTCTCCACTTTCCTTTGACATGCCAGTGTCACCATTCAGAGATGCTTCTCTTGTTTCTCTCCTAACAAACACTGCTTCGATTGATACAGAGTCGGAACCTGTCATTTCACCGGACCGAGGATTTTTCGATGTTCAGACAGAATTTGAAAAGGCGAATGGAATTCTGCATTCCAGCGATCGATCAACAAACCAGGCTGAGAAACCCGGGGACAAACCGAATTCTAGTAATGTTACTCCATCGCATCATCGACATTATCCAAGTCAGTGGTACCCTCATTGGCCGATGTATCGTCACCCCGCGCACTACCCTTCGTACTCAGCCGAATCTAATGAAAGACCTGCAGGTGTTTGGGCATATGCGCCACCTCCTGCTGCATCTTTTCCAACTCAAGAAGCTCGCAAACCGACGTCCACAGACACAGTACGTGAAAACTGTCCATCATTACTGATCTTGCTTTTTATTCTCTCACCAATATATGTGTCTTGCTTACAATTGCCAGGTCGCCAATTTTGTGAATGAGTTGAAGGCAACTCATCATCAGCTGCGGGAAAGAGTTTTAAAAGCCGGAAAGCGTGGAGATAGGTGCAAAACGCTACTAGCTGATTGGGGACGGCGCGTAGCTGCTGATCCTATGGCTGATTTACCGGTGCCAATTACAAGCAAACGTCAAGAAGGCGAAATAAATAAAATTGTTGACTTCAAAACTGAATCTGAATATAATCAGTTTGAATCAGTTTGAAAATAGTGGCAGAGGTCCTTAACATTTCTTGTAACGATAAGAGTTGGTTCTTAATATTTCTTGTAACGATAAGAGTTCAACTGTTCAACCACCCGTCACTCTCATCGTTTGAATACAAGAGGAACACTTTATCTTGGTTTTTCAAATGTATAAACATTGCTTTGTGTTGAAGTATATTGTTGTGGGAGCACAAGAGAGTAGGAGATTGCGTCTGTGCTGCTCTCAGCTAATAATTTCATGAGTTTGCTACTTTCTTCATCCCTCTGAATCAATTAATTCACTAGCCAACAAAGCATTTTCCCACTTGTTATGTGTATACTGTTTTATCGCGGAACCTCGTTGGGTTTTGAACCGTGCCCAAGATGACTTTGTTGATATTCAAGTCATCGATTGGAGTCGACGAAGATCGGATAAGTACAAGGGTTGCATAGATTCTTATCTCATAGACATAGGAGTATAATAAGGATACTTGAGATGCGGTCTTCAAGATTTGGACCTGTAGACAAGTTTGATGTACCGGTAGGACCTGTTACTTTTTGTTTTTGAAATCCCATATTCTCAAGGTCAAGCATCATGTGTAGGAGGAGGATCCAATGCCATCGGAGCTTTCCATCGATCCCTTTATCAACGACGAGACCGTTGAATTGCACGGTGTAGTAGAAGCAGCTGGACATGGTATCGACAACGATCAAGGCCACTGTGCAACTCTCACGAAGGGAACTCCTTGTGTTCTCCAGGGATCTTTGACCTACGTTAGTATCCGTTTCTTGGACAGACTAACCCCGGACTAGGACCTGATCATGCGATCCTAAAGCATATTAGAAGGGCAGCAGCATAGCATAATGCTGGTGTCACCGATGACCACCAGCAGGCTCCTCTTGAGGGATTCAAGATGATGTGCTATTGAAATTGCGAAGACTTTGGGTTCTGCTGATAAGGATATCGTCATCAACATGAGTGGGCGTGGAGATAAGGATATGCCACAGATTGCTAGAGGGGTGCTGAGGCTTAAAATGCTCGTGAATGTCATTTGTTACTTGTTACGATGAATTCATCGGTATTTGCCACCCCTCTGCTAGTGGAGATGACGTATTTTGGTACCGTCTGCCTGTCAACATCGACAGGCCTCTTTCACAGCTAAAAATATCATTGTGCTCTCTTTTTTTCGGTGATCTCATTGATCTGGATTTTTCGTTTAAGTAAACATAGGCCTAGAGTAGCCTAGGTACCATAACAAGCCATAATAAGAAGTTCTCCTTGCTCTCCACTAGCAGAGGGGTGGGTATTTGCGATTATAAATCGAAACTGTTATACGCTTTTAACTTTTAAGAAATATTTTGCTCCAAATTTCGCACGATTGAACTTGTTTGTAGTCGCACAAAAACACGACCTGTTTCTCCGAGACACTGCGCGACGCGGAGTACTCGTTACTCGTGTTGATTAGTTAAGGGAGACGAATGATTAGTAATAAAGTATCAGTAGACGAGTAAGGAATCATCACTAAGTTCAAAGTTCAAGACTACGTAGGAGTCTTGTTTGACATAAAAGTAAAATTATAAGATATGGTATTATCTGGTACCATACGGTACTGTCCGCCATGTATAAAGGCCTGTTGGCGAGGCTATAACGGTAAACGTTAAACACTCCCTTCAAGACAATCATGCCGGGATTGGATTGTAAGCAACGACAAAAGTCTTCGTCAACTTGAAAACCCAATATTCAATCACACTTTGGGAAAATTCAAACCCATTATTCAACACGTAGCATCTTGGAGTTCAGGTTCGGTCATCCTTAGTCTCCAAGGGATCACGTAATATGATGTAAAATCATATATGATGTAAAATCATACCAGTGAACTTAGTTCTCTTCTCACCACCACCAAGCGGTTTTGTAAACAAATCTGCGAGGTTGTCATGAGTATTAAAACATAGGTCGTTCGCCATTCATCCTTAGCAACACCTTCACGGATGAAATGATAAGCGATGGAGCTAGACTTCTTCTTCAAAACCGAGAATGGTCTTGTTGAATTCGCTAGAACCGATTGGTTATCCCCATAAACATAGGTCGGGAAATCACAAGGGATGCCCATCATCCGAAGCTTATATCTCAAGCCTCGGATATATTCACAGCAAACTTTCATGGCAATGAATTCAGCTCCGAACGTACTAGTCTCGATGCTGGTTTGCTTCTTGGATGTCCAATAAACAGGAGCATTGTTGAGGAATATGATAAAACCAGTCCTGGACCGTCTTGTAATAGAGTCTCCAGCATGGTCAGAATCAACAAAGGCTCTCATCTTGAATCCAAAACCACGCGGCTTGGGAGCATTTGAAGGGATTTCTTCTTTACATTCACCATACACAGTATCCTTCCAATCTTGTTGCTCAAAAGAAGCTTCATCAATCTCAGGTTCTGTAGGGTCAAATACCATCTCAGAGTTATGCTTCTTCTTCAAGAAATCAAACATATGGTACAATTGCTCTAAGTGTCCACGACAAGGCATGGCCATGCATGATGCCATCAACGACGCTTCAACAGTAATGTCAGCATGACCGAGCTCAACTATCCATCGCAAAATTCCAATGAGCGATTGGTAGTATGCGCCGCCATATTCAGTTTATCCGTAACATCGATTTCAGGACGATAACCAGCAGCAAAAGGAGCTGGAGCCTTTGCAGGTAAGCTCTTACCACGCTGTCTCAAGTAGTCCTCAACATTCGACACAGCAGCCTGAACATATTGTGATGAGCTAAAAGACCAAGCATCAACACCATTTTCCAAAGTAACTTTCG
>Ga0115005_10004198_pt1 | contig 11479 bp, 10 predicted proteins | sample ArcOceMetagenome_FD_87163 | JGI IMG/M metagenome (GOLD analysis project Ga0115005, IMG submission 87163) | Marine eukaryotic phytoplankton communities from Arctic Ocean - Arctic Ocean - Greenland ARC118M Metagenome | ecosystem: Environmental > Aquatic > Marine > Oceanic | place: Arctic Ocean...
TTAATATTGTCTGAGCGGTCTCATCTGGTATTTGCTCATCGTTAGCAGTCCATTGGTAGGAAAAGGTTATTGCAGTAGAACACCTCCAAACACCATTTGTTGCAGTAAGTGTTTCATCAGCGGAACCAACTCCAGTAATAACAGGTGCAGCACAAACGAGAGGGTCAGCTGTAAACTTCAGTACGTAATCTGAGCGTCTGGAAGCTTCTAGGTAAGTACTGTAGTATTTGCTGGCGAAGGCTGTGCTACCAAAAGCGTCTAGGTATGGAATGCCATAACGGTTTGTTGCAGTGTTGTATGGAGCTATGAGCGCTTGTGCAGCTGCTTTAGTGTACGCCCTATAGGCTACTGTTGAGTCTACTTCAGACATTAGTTTAACTCCTTCACGACAGTCATTGCAATGCTACCTGTATTAGGAAAGGTCTCAATGCTACCATCTGAGTAGGTAGCCTGAAACTCAATCGCGTATGTACCAAAGGTATCTGTATCAGCAGCTTGCCAATCGTATCTAATGGTACCAAGAGAGGCATTAACAATTACCATAGTGCTATTAACTTTAAGTGTGCCACCTAAAGACTTAACGAAAATCTTAACTGAAGCACCTGTTAGATTGATTGCAGAGTTGTCAGCATCCTTTAACTCTACAGAGATGGATGGACTAGTATCATTTTGTTTAATGTGGAAAGCCATTATGCCGCCTTATTGTAGGTTCCTGAAACAAGAGCTTTATTAGTTGAGTTAGTTATAGCTACTTGATTAGTTGAGCCGCCTGTAAGAGATACAAGTCTGCGGCGGGATGGAGATGTAACATCTGCACCATAGTATGTCGTTACAAATGTGCCTTGATCTATCTCAACTGCGAAATTAAAGCCACCTACTGAACCATTAATGTCGAATAGACCAACATCAGCCCGTATAAATTTAACGATACGTAGGGTTGCATCAAAGCCTGTGAGAGCAAAGGTAGTACCTTCATTAGGTATGATAATTCCAAAGTCAACATCTGCAAAGCTAGTGGCATACGATACGCCTTCGCCAGCTTTGTTAAACCTAAATGAAGCTTCTTCACCCACGATAGAAAACGATCCACCGTCTAGAGTAATTGTCTTGGTAATCTCTGCCTCTGAAGTTGATATGGTGTAAGATGTACCATCAGCCACAAGGTTTATATTGAAGGGGATGTTAGTGGCACTTACATTAAAAGACCCACTGTCAAACACAGCATTTACACTAAAGGTTACATCGCTCTGGGATATGGAATAAGAGGCAACATCAACAGGAAGGTTAACATTAAAGGCTAGGTCTTGACCAGTTATAGCAAAGTCGTCAGAGGCTACGGGAAATACGATATCCTTGGTAGCGTCTTCACCAGTTAGGGTAAAGTTGCCAACAGTTGGGAACAGATGATGCTCACGAAGTATGACCGCTTCATAGTTAGAGGTTAGAGTAAACGTAACAACTTCTGGGTAGATTACAGTAGTTGGGAATATCTCAGCGTCTTGAGTAGTTACGGTAAAGCTTCCAGTCCCACTGGATAGACTACGGTTAAGGTTTGCCGCAATGCCTGTAGAGATAAAGGAGCCAACCAAAGAGGTGAAAGACGTACCGAAGTTATTACCTTGACCGGAGACCGTAAAGGACGCCGTAGTAGTAGGTAAGTCGTAAGCTATTCCAGCAGTCTGACCCGTAGATGTAAACAGACCAGTGTCAGCAACCTTACTGACGTTAGTAATGATCTGTTGTCCAGCTACAGTGAATGAACCTTGAAGTGCAGTAATTTTAGTATTGGTAGTAATGGTACTCTCTTGCCCTACAATGGAAAACGATCCAAAGCTAGAAGGCTTGGTAACTTCTCTTACTGCATCACTTGTAGTGTAGGTAAATGTACCTGTATCTGAGTCTCTATTGATAGAAAATGATGCGTCTTGGTTTGTTGCAATAAACTGGCCTACACTAGCCCCTAAAGTATGAGATAGACTACCAGCAGCCTCTGCTAGTGTCGTGGAAGCTAGTGGAGCAAAACCAAGCATATGTTAAGACCTTTCTTTTAACAGTTGAGATCACCAGAGTAACGGCTTGTCCACATAGTGAGTGAGTACTTAACTCCAGAACGTAGCTCATCTACATAGTGACCGTGAGTAACTTGTGCTGGAAACAATATGCAGCTTCCTACAGGAACGTCACTGTTGTTGAACTCCTGTCGTGGAAAGTGAAGAGTAGCACCCTCGTAGTCGTCGTTTAGTTTAACGCTACCAGTGATAAGAGAGGCATCAGTGTGAAGACCCAGAGACTTCTGTGTGTCCATAGAGTAACGCATAGTAAAGGCATCACGTAGTCCTTGGTGCAGCACTGGTGACCAATGCGTCTCACAGACCTTAGCTAGGTGGTTCTCCCACATCGCCTCGTATTCTTCCCAAAGACCTAACTCTTTAATCCTAATCTCTTGTGCGGGGACCTTATCCCCTTCCATTGATCTCCAGTTACCAAGTTGCTCAGACTTATGGATCAAGTCCTTACACTGTTCCTCAGAGAGCAAAGGTACAACAAGAACTTCTCTTGCTACTTCCTTGTAGTCCAGCTTATTAATTGGGGCAGACGATACGCCTTTGATGTATCCAAACTTAGCAGCCATCGTCTTAAAGAAGCTCTTAGCATCTTCTCCACCGTTACCGTGATAGATACAACCGCAACAGTGTGTTCTTTTGTTTGACAGTTGTTTGCCAACCTTTTGTACGCTTGTGTCATGGCTCTGAAAGATGTATGCTTCGTAGTCTAATGCGACCCTGTAAGGGAATTGGTTATCTTTGCAAGACAGATACCGCATTTGACAGAACAGCTGATCGTCACCATTGTGACTCATGCTTTCCTCTAGGTCAAAGAAGGCTATCAAAGCCTCAACCCGACCCATGTAAACACCACTGTTAAGATACTTGTATGGTGTTCCTCCATCCTTCCAACGAGACCTAAAGAACTCATTGTCGGTTATGGGCCAGCATGACTCTTCTGCACTAAACAGAATGTCAACATCAAAGTCAATGAAGCGCTCTTTTATAGTTTCTAGGTTGTCTGCAAAGAAGGTATCATAACCATCCATAAACAACACAATATCATTACTAGGCAATCCCTTTAAGTGTTCCTTTACCAACTCGATTTTAGGCATACCACCAAAACCAGTCATATCGAAGGCTTCACTTTCAAGACCTAAGTTAAGTACTTTTATTCCTTTAGCTTCAGCTGACTTGTTTAAAGCCCAACACTGTTCGTCATCTGTGCCTACAGCTAATACGTGCACATCGTTTTGTTGTACTGGTAACATTTCGGTATCCTCAATGGTGCTTGGTCGGGTTGACCGTGGGATTTGCTTAATGACCTCTTCTGGGTAGAAGTAATTACGCTTATTCTTTAGTGTCATTGGCACCCACTCATCTGCGGGGATGATCTGATGCCGAAAGTCTTTTACTAGTAGTCTGGCTGTGTCCGGTGTGATAGCGTAGGCGTGGCAATTATACCAGTAGCCCATGCCATTCCAACGGTAGCCTAGCCAAACGCTATCGTAACTCTCCAGTAAGTGATCAACGTGGTTGGGGTTAAAGGAGTGGAAAGTAGCATCTTCCTCAAGTATAATACCATTAAGGTTACTTGAAGCTATCTCTTCCCACGCCCGTAAGTGGCTCACTGAGCACCCAAACTCACCTATTAGCAATGACCTGTTATGAATGGGGTCTACCCACTCTGTACAGGGCTTACATCCAGTCTCAGATGTAACCTGAGGCCATGTCTTACCCCTTGCATCGTAAGCTGATCCATTAAGGGAGAGTTGATAGACTATTGTCATGTTGTTACATAGGTTCCATAGGCCATTCGATATCGTGTGGGAAGTTTTCTTGAGTAGTGATATCCAACAACGATTGTCTGTAGGTGACTATTACTTCTTGAGCGTATTCATCCATTTCACCCCAAAGCAACGGGTTTGAAACAATGGGGTCAACGTATGTCGTTAAAAGCATCTGACGATGGGAACGAGCTTGGACTTCAGCGGCTTCGTCTAACTCCCACTGTTCAGGTGGAAGGTAAGGTCGAAAGTCATCACCGATAAGCGTAAGCAATGCAGCGTTGTCAATAGCTGCTTCAGTGTCATCAATGTCAAGAGTGTAAGGTATCCAACCGTGTTGCGGATGGTTAATGTTTACATCTATACGACTGTTCTCAGCGTTGAGTGACTCTGGCTTATTAACTTCTGTAATTGTAATTGGCATTATGATATCCTCACAAATAAACCGCCACGAACATTGGTGCCGTTATTTCCTACGACAGAAGTAAACTGCTGTCTCCATGTACCCGACAAACTAGCCCCGGCGACAAAGTCAGGGTCGGCTAGTGTTGTATTAGCGGCTAGAGAAGTAGTGAAAGAGCCGTGCATACAAAATGTGTAAAGAGAGCCACCAGATACTGTAACGCCTGCGGCTAGTCTACCTGAAAGTCGTCCAGCAAAAACATAAGAACCTATAGTGTTATAAGTTGTGGCAGGGGTACCACCCGCTCCCGGTTCGCCCTTTTGACCAGCTTGAGTTGATGCAGCACCCACTTCACCTTTTTGGCCTTTGACTATTGAGTCAGCGCCCACTTCACCCTTTTGACCTTTGACTATTGAGTCAGCACCCACTGCACCCTTTTGACCTTTTTCGCCCTTTTCACCCTTTTGGCCCTTGACTATTGAGTCAGCGCCTACTTCACCCTTTTGGCCTTTGACTATTGAGTCAGCACCAACTTCACCCTTTTGGCCCTTGACTATTGAGTCAGCACCTACTTCACCTTTTTGACCTTTGTCGCCTTCTACGGTTGAGTCAGCACCTACTGCACCCTTTTGACCTTTGTCGCCCTTTTGGCCCTTTTGGCCTTGCAACGCAGCGTTAGCGATAGTTTGTTTTTCCCACGTACCAGCGCTTGCATCAAACACAGGTATTAGATCAGTTCCAATAGCGTCTACACCCGTAGTAAAACCAGTTAGGGCTGTGCCTACATTAGCAGCGTTGGTTGGAGTGGCAAGTGCTGTAATGCCAGTTAACTTAGTCTTGTCACCATCAACAAAAGGACCTTCAGAAGGTGGCTGTTGAATGTCAGCGTCTCCGATACCGATGAAGACGGTAGCAGTGCCAGACAAGTTAATCTTAGCACCAGAAGCGGAGCTTTCTATCACAGTGCGTGTAAGCGTTGTTCCAGTTGCTGTGTATGTCCCAGTACCGATCTCCCAGTTCGTTCCATCTTCTATGACGTAGCGAACTGAAGCGCCATTAGGGACGCCCCCAGAGGCAAAGGTCTGGTAACCCTCGACAGCAACACCAAGAGTTATTGTCCCAGTGCTGGTTGTAGTCGTTTCAACTTTAACCCGATTTGCAAGAGTTACCATTTTTAATCACCTTATACGATTTGCAGAACGCCGTTAGCGGCACTAAAGTCTACAGTCAAGCTATCCCCATCGTTAAGGGTCAGGGCTGAACCGTAGTCATAGAAGCCGATAAGGGCATCAATTGGTGCAGTTGTTGTGTCATCAAAGATGTACACGTACTGGAATGGTCCGGTTGAACCGCCACTAGATGTTAGAGTAATGTCAGTCAAAACCAGCTTGTATGTGCCAGCTGTTTGAGCGGATGATGTTGTAGTAACATTCCGTGAGGACAAGTTTGTGTAAGTGATCTCTGTTACATTTGCCAAAATACCGAAGCCATCAGCAGATGGATCAGAAGTCTCTGTTCCCGGTGCAGTGTTGGACAGGGCCAAGGTAACTTGGTCGGTTGACAGGTTCATGGTTTGAACTGCGTTTAATACGAAGTCGTTTACCTTGTTGAAAGTAGCCATTGTGTATTTCCTTTGTGAGTTTTATATTAGTTCATGTTTTGAGTATGTGGGACTAGGATAGATGACTTCTTAACGCCATCGTTAATGATAACTAAACCAGAGTCTATAGTCTGATCTAAAACAGTACAAGTAGCAGGGCTATTGTCAGTTACATCGCAGATACCTCGAACACCTATCGTACCGCCTGTGCATGTTGCATCTATTATGACACGACCAGAAGCGAAGTCTAGGGTAATGGCACCGCCACCAGCGTAGTTTGTTATCCTTAGACCACCAGCGTAGTTTCGTAGGGCTAAGGAGTTACCTGTGCCACCCATGTCAATCGTAACCAGTTGAGCGTCTTCTACACCAGCGGTACCTGACCAACAGTTGATTATGTTGCACTGTGCAGTACCGTCTACACTGATAGTTCCAGTTATTGCACATTCTTGTAGCAATCCGTTGACGTAGTTTATGTTACTTATTATGCAACCCTTAAACATGTTGTTACCGTCTAACGTACCTAAAATCGACAGGTTCTCAAAGCTACAGTCAGTTACTTCTGCTGATGTGTCGATAGTCAGTATGTCAACAGTGGGATTGTCACCAACAAACACTTTACCTGTAGCAGTGGTTCCCCCATTTAAGGTACCGGAAGTAGCCATCTGTATGCGACGAATACCTAATGTGTCTGCTATAGTCATTGCGTCAGGGAAGTTATTAACTGGTGTAGCTCTAGTACCGATAGGAACTACTGTACCAGCTTGACCAGCCGAATTGAATACTACATGGTTCTGATAGGCTGATGTAAGTAGTGTTGAGAGGTCTTGTAGGCCAGCAGAGTTAGCTGAGCGTACAGACACTTGGTTCACGTTAGTTACATCTGCGATGTTAGAGTTAGCACCTGAGAGGTTAACAGCGTACTGACCATCCTGAAATGTTATTGTGTACCCGTTAATTATCTCAATAACCCGTGATAGAACAACTCCACCCAAGCTGATTGCTGCGTTGTGTAGGTGTGTAGTAGGAAAAGTTATACCGTCAGCGCCATCCTGTAAGTCGTTTAGGATTAACCTGAAGGCATCAATGGAAAGTTGTCTAATCTCTGTAGGGGTTGTTTGTAACAAGACCATATCAGTTCTTTGGACAGAGATAACTTTAGTTCCCCAGTCTATGCTAATAGCCATTGCTTACTCCCTTGAAGTCGAACTTCCATGCGTCCTTGACATTGCTAGAGACGACAACTGCTGTGTTTTAATTAAGTCTTGCTGTATCATCGACAGTGCGTTAGATAAGTTATTAACTTTAATCTCCAGAAGCCTACGTTCCTCTCTCTCTTGTCGCATAGCTTCCGCTATAGACAGGATATTGATTTGGTTTGCTTTCTCGTAGGCTTCTGCTGTCATTTTATAATGCCTTATTAAAGGTCAGTTGTTCGGATTACTGTGGTTGAACCACCAGCGGCACCTAAAGTAGCTGGAGTTTCAAACGTCTTAATAGGCGTTGTTCCACCGTCTCGTACACGTACAAACAAGTCTCTGTCTGCACTGTAAACAACTGTAAAGGTCTCTGTAGTCGCTGCGGCTAACTTGTCGATATAAGTTATGTAAACTCCATTACCAAAACTAGCAGAGGCGTTCTCGTTTGTGCCTGAGAAGTCTTCTTGACCTGCAAAAGTGACTGTGGCTCCATTAAAGCTAGTATAAGCAACAAGCCTATCAAAACCACTGTCGTTTACAATGCGTATTGTTCCAGAGGCAGGGCTGTCACTAGGAATATTGGGGTTAACAATTAGTTGTGTTTCAGTTGCGCCATTAAGGGGAGTATCGACTGTCGTCTGAGACTTGTTTAAGGCTCCAGTAAGAGCAGGCCCTACCATAACTCTGTCTTCACCTACAGTTAAACCCAGTACGGAGAATACTACGTTATTAGGCGGGTTGATCTCTACGTTATCTAAGTCAAATACTTTATCTGTAGCTGAAAGGTCAGCAGCTTCAATACCTAAGCCGTAACTACCGATCAAGCTACTACCTGTAGACAGACCAGAGAATACGTTTGATATTGGTCTAGCGGTAACTGTACCACTGAAACCTGTAGCTCCGCTATCTCCGGTTATTGTTTGGGCACTGGGTGCAACACCACTAAGTAACTGGATGTACATCACTGTTCCACTAGTGGTGCTGTCAATAGCAAACAGTTGACCTGTTCCACCTGTCCAAGTTACTCCCTCTGGCTCAAAGAAAGTGCCTGTTGGGGTTGAGATAGCAATCTGGTGAGTAATACCACGGAACATGTCCACACCAAGGCCATATATAAACCCTGCGCTGCCACGACGAGTTAGAAACTTTGTGTACTCGTAGAAGTCATTGATACTACGAGTATCTAAGTCCCACTGTGAGTAGTAAAACTCATCTGTACCATCATTGTTAACGTCAATGGCGTTGTAACCCTCTTTGATGTTGGTTATGTTGTAAGTACCTACAGTACCAGAAGCAGTGGTGTTGTTTAGGTCATTTGCTTCAGAAAGAGCAAGTACGTTGTTACCACGGGAAGTACCGTTAATTGCGAACTCAGAGTAAGTCTTACCATACTCACGTACTGTGCCAAGGAGACGACGACCATCTGTGTCGGTACCAGAGGATCGTGTTTGTACCAAGAAACGGTGAGAGATACCAGCGTTAGCGTCAGCGTTAAAGCCAGCAGGGGTATTGGTATTCCAGAAGTCGTTACCAACACCAGCAGCGTTCTGTTGAAGGTTAAGGTAAGACGCATTACCAAAGTTAACGATACCATCCCAAATGTCATTACCACTGTCTTGGATAATAGAGCCATCGTACAAGTGCTCAGAACCTGTCTGATCAATGTTAAAGCCGTTAAGCAACGTAATGATGTTATCTGTTGAACGATCTGAAGGTGTCAGGCTTGAAATGTCAAGCAAGTCATTACCAGAGGCAGATGCTTGGTCTGCAAAGTCTTGCAGCGCACGGTGAAATTCAATTACAGTCGCATACGATGGAGTAGTGCCAGCGTGAGCATCCCCAATATAACGGATGTTACCGTTACTCGCAATTGACCAGTCTGCTGCTACAAAAGCCATGTTTAATTCCTTTTAGGATGTGTTTATAAGTCTTCTACTTGACTAATGTTTAGGTTAACCCCAGCTGAAGTTAAAGTTGTCGTTGTAACGAAGTTTTTGTAGGGTATAGCGCCAGATGCGTTGCGTACCCTGATCAACAGGTCTACATCACTACCATCAGAAACAACTGAGCCAAAGAAGGAGGAAAATGCAGGTACTTCGTTAAACAACACTACGTTGTTAGTCGTGTCAAACACGTAAACCCTAGAGCCAGAAACGAGGTTATTCAAAGATATAGTTCTGTCTGGGTAGTTAAGAACAAATGTACCACCACCAGTGTTAGTTATCGTAGGGGTTGGTGTAGAGCCAGATAGGTTTATTGTTACCGTACCAGTTGTATGGGTAAGCTCTATCTCACGAATACCACTAAAATCAAAGGAACAATCACTTAAACCGTAAGTTCCAGCGGTGTCTATCAAGATAGCGTGTTTACCAGCATATGATTCAAACCTTACGCTAAAAATGTCCATTGTTCCACCTTTTAGGGATAAAGCATGTGATCCGTTTGTACTCTTAATCAAAGCGCCAAGAAGGTCAGCCCTGTTGTCTACTACGGAAACCGTGCCAGTATTATCAAATGTCACTGGGTTAGTTGATGAGACGGAACGACCAACATTTACGTCACCCATACCTTTAAACAAGGTACCATCAAGAATTATTTGAGACCGCTTGTTTTGACCAAGGTTAAAGGTAGCTCTAGTTCCCCAGAGGTAGCTTCCAGACAGTGTAGCAGTATCAGAAGCAAAGTTACGCATATTTACGTGAACTTGCATGGCTTGATCTGTTAACTGATATCTTGGGTCTGTTGCGGTATCGTTAGCTGGGCTAACTATAGTAAGACCACCGTCATTAAAGACAGTTGCTGTTGTCCCGTCACCGATCTGGAAGGGCATGTCCATAAAGATCACGCTACCAGTTTGACGTATCCAGTTACCAATCTTGTCGGTATAGTCTGTTCCCTGTACAAAGGTAACAGCCTCTGTGAAGTCACTTGTCCCACTAAACGTAGGGATATCAGCGTCACCTAGCTCAGTGCCTAGAACATACGCTTTACCTTGGAAGTTCCAGTTACCATCAGTGTCAACTATGTGTTGAGAGTTAAACAGTATAGCGTACTTGTTTACGGTAGTGTTATTGTAGGTACCAACCTCAGACCTACCAGCAGCGTTTAGGTCTATGACGAAAGGTACTTGACCCTTAATGCACTCAGCGAAAGGAGAGTCGTTACCACCAAGATACCACTCCCGATAGTTAGTGAGAGTAGATGGTGAGCCAGACGTAAGCCTGAACCTAACACCACCATTAGCAAGATCATTTACTTGAATACGGTTAGGTGCGTTAAACTGACTGTGCCAGAGAAGTACTTTAGTAGCGGTTGACACATCATAGGTTGCTGATGCTTGAAAAAAGAACTGTATTCCAGATATGGTATTGGCTGAGTTAATCTTAATCTCAGTTGCAAACTTAGTGATAGGTAAGTTACCAGCTTCTCGTGCACCTAAAGATGGGTTGTTGATACCTTGGTCGTACAAAGGATTAAAGTCTGTTATGTCCTCATGTGCGTTATTAGGGCTTGGTAGTGCGAAGGTCATGGTGCTAACCTCATTAAGTGAGTGGAATTAGGGTTCTTTAGGGTTGATCCAAACAAATCAGCGTTATTGTTCATAACTATACCACAACCATTAAAGGTAGCATTACCTGATACAGAAGAGCCAACTGTGAAAGTACCTGTGTTAAGAAAGGTAGCACCCGCAAAGCCTACAAAGGCTTGGTTACTAATGTTAAAGTCCCAATCTGGATTAGAGCTACCACAGTTGTAGAAGCCACTAAAAGAAGCTGAGTCAATGAAGTTATCCCTAAGGTTAAGGTAAGCTCTGAATGCCTTGTTAGTAACTCTAACTCTTGGGTCAGGGTCACTTAACTGAGTAGCATTAGGCCAGAACACTGAAACACCACTATCATTAAAGTTAGTCTGTGTTGAGTTATCACCTATCTCGAAAGGAGCGGCATAGGAGAATACATCCCCTTCGCGTCTGATCCAGTCATCTGTAATCTTAGTTTCGTAGGTAGTACCCATAGCCGTAATCATATCACCCCAATTACTAGTACCAGTGAAGCGAGGGATGTTAGTAGCATTCTTAATAGTGTCAAACACAAAGATGCGTTGAGGGAAGAAGTTAGAACTACCAGTACCTGTGATACTTAGGTTATTAACACCAAGGCCAAACGTCTGAATGTTAGTGTTATCAAAAATACCAACGAAAGCATCGGATGTAGTGTCGTTAGGGTCTATGATAATCATCTTAGGGTTTTCACGAGCGGATGCACCAACCTTATCGTTACCAGCTATGTACCAATCTCTATTTATAGCGGGAGGACTACCACTACCACAACTTAAGCGAAAGACTACGCCTCTGTTGGCTGCTATTTCAGTCTGTACACGGTTAGGTGCGTTAAACTGATAAGTCCATACTATTAACTTAGACAGAGCGTCAGTTGACACATTAA
>Ga0115005_10004199_pt1 | contig 11478 bp, 10 predicted proteins | sample ArcOceMetagenome_FD_87163 | JGI IMG/M metagenome (GOLD analysis project Ga0115005, IMG submission 87163) | Marine eukaryotic phytoplankton communities from Arctic Ocean - Arctic Ocean - Greenland ARC118M Metagenome | ecosystem: Environmental > Aquatic > Marine > Oceanic | place: Arctic Ocean...
GCGGTGAGGGTTGCCAATACGACGGTTTGGGTGTTGCTGCAAAAGTTTTTGGCCATACCTAGTACGGCATCCAGTACGACGAATACTGCAAAGATTTTTAAGACACTGATTAGTTCAATGGCAAATGGGGCTTGAGTAAACTGGCTTAAGCCAAGGGCAATAGCCAGCATGATAATAAAGGAGGGCAGTGTGAACCCGATAAATGCCAGGATTCCACCTAATAGCCCCATTTTTTTTAAGCCAATTGCAAAGCCCACTTGGCTTGACCCAGGCCCTGGTAAAAACTGACTTAAAGCGATGAGTTGGCTGTACTCGTTGTCGCTCAGCCATTTACGTTGCTCAACAAAGACGGTTCTAAAATACCCAAGATGGGCAGCGGGGCCACCAAAGCTGGTGCAACCTAACATGAAAAACTGAATGAAAAGTGAGAATGCCGCTTTCATACTCTTGCTCTTTGGATGATAAATGAGCCAATCTTAGCAAGTTGAAAAGCAGAATGTTACTGCTGTTGATTACAAGTCAGCTCTTAGGCAGGTAATCATTTCCGTATGCTGGCCATCATGTAAGAGCTTAGCGTTCAGGTAGTTGAGCGATATTTTTTGATTATGTCGATCTCGAAGCTTATTTGTTACACTTTAAACCACTATTTTCACGTCAAGATACCCCCATGCGCGCTGATTCTTTAATTATTCTCGATTTCGAAACCACAGGCTTATCGCCAGATATTGGGGACCGCGCCATTGAAATTGGTGCTGTGCGCTTAGAAGGCGGTGAGGTGGTGGATAAATTCCAAGCACTCATGAATCCGGGGTTTCAGGTGTCAAGATTCATTGCGGATTACACCGGCATTACCAACGCGATGCTGGCTGATGCGCTAAGTTGCGAAGAGGTGATGCATGAATTTGCCAACTTTATACAAGGCTCAAATTTAATTGCGCATAATGCATCCTTCGATAAACGCTTTTTAGATGCCGAACTCGCCCGCATTGGTCGCCACTATGATGGTGAGTTTTCGTGCTCGTTATTGGTATCGCGTCGAGTGTTCCAAGATGCAATCAGTCATAAGTTAGGTGAGCTTGTGAAGTATACAAGGGTAAAAAGCAACGGCGAGTTTCACCGCGCCTTATATGACTCTGAAATGACCGCGAAGGTTTGGCTTGCTATGTTGGATGATATTGGTGAGCGCTATGGTGCTTTTGATTTAAGTTTTGAGCAAATTAAAACGTTAGCTAAAACCCCAAAAAAATCCGTGGGTAAATTATTGGCAGGCTGGGGAAGTGCTTAGGCAAATTAATTAAAATGACGCTACAGCGTTTTTGTCTATTTCGTACAAAAAACAGATACAAAAAAGCCCGCTAATAGCGGGCTTAAGTTTAAAAGCATTATTATTAGAATTTGTAACCGAAGTTAACGCGATACACCATAGGGTCTAGATCATAATCGACGTTTAACTCACCAGCCGTGCCTTTAAGTGTGGCAGTGGTACCGATTTTTGCGTACATGGCTGAAGCGTTAACAAACATGTCCTCATTGATGCTGTAATCAACACCGGCTTGTACTGCTAAGCCCACTGATTCATCTAAATCTAGATCTTGGTAAGAGCCGCTTAGATCCGAATCCACTTTCTCATCAAAGAAAACAGTGATATTTAAGCCAGCGCCGACATAAGGTTGGAAGGCACTCTCATTGTCCATGAAATAATATTGCGCGCTAACAGTAGGTGGTAAGTGTTTTACTTCACCAATGTTGGTGCCACTTAGGCCACCTTTACCTTTCAGTTTATGAGTAAATGGCGTAGCACCTAGTACTTCAACACCAATTTTATCTGTAACCATGTAAGTGCCTGAAATACCTAGTTGGGTATTGTCATTTGCCGATGCTTGAGCGCCAGCAATTAGATCCACATCATCGGATGTTTTTTCAGGATTAACAGACGCAGTACCCACGCGCATTAAAATATCACCCGCTTCATAAGCCATGGCAGGTGCACTTAATAGCATTGCAGAAGAGATTAAAAGAACAGGGGCGTTTAGTTTTTTTATCATGGGGTTTCCTTAGATTTCCCTTGGGTTTTTCTGCATATTAAGCCCATTTGAAATGGCACAGATGATCTAAATCAATTCTTAGGTGCAAAGTGATTTATTATTTTCAAAAGGAAGAAAAGCTGATTTAAAACAAGGTTTTAACTTTGATGCTGGTATAAAAGAGGTTAATGGGGAAAGTTTTCCCCATTACAAAATGCGCTTATAAGAAAGATTTGTTTGAATGTTAATCGACTTATTTTATGGCCAGTTTGAGCGTTTGCTCAGCCAGTTCATCCAGTGAGATATCCCCATCCGGTCGATACCAGGTAGTGGTCCAACCAATGGCTCCGGTTAATAAGCGCCTTAAAATAAAACCATCATGTTGGATGAGGCCTTCTTGTTTACCTTGTTCAATGGTGCTTAGCCATAAGCTTTCATATTCATCACGCAACTGCAGGATATATTTTTGCTTGTCTTGTCCGAGGCTGCGCCACTCGTAAACCAGTACCCCCATGGCCTCGCCAGTATCCGTATGGATAGATGCCAGTTCGCAAGTGATCAGTGCCAATAGTTTTTCTTCAGCGCTGTTGGCTTGTTTCAGTGCTTCATGCATACGGGCAATATTGATAACGATGGTTTCTTCCATTACACATAACAAAATGGCTTCTTTGCTTTTGAAGTGATGAAACAAGCTGCCTGATTGAATCCCAACGGCTGCGCCCAATTCACGAACCGTCGTTCGCTCATAGCCCTTGGTTTTAAATAAATGGGCCGCGGCGCGCATCAAGCGACCTTTAGCACTTTGCGGGTCGGTGATTTTACCTGAAGAGACCAGCTCAGTTAGTACTGCATCCACGGTGTGTTCCTTAAGAATTGGCATATTTCGCCATTATTTATGAAACATTTGGTATTGTAAACCAAGCGCTTGCTTGGTAGTGTGGTTTTATTGAATGAAATTAGAGTCTGCAGAGGTGGATTAACGCCCTCTGCAAAGTCATTAAGGAAGCCAGATGTCTTATAACAGTGTGTTTAAACCCGGTTTGTTTACCAATACGGTCATGGTTGTGACAGGTGGCGGCAGCGGTATTGGTCGCTGTTGTGCTCATGAGTTAAGCCACCTAGGTGCTCATGTGGTGTTAATTGGTCGCAAAGAAGAAAAACTGAAAAAGGTTCAGGCTGAAATTATTGAAGATGGCGGCAGTGCGGATTACTGGTCTTGTGATATCCGAGAAGAAGAATCGGTTAAAGCCACAGTAAAAGCCATCAAAGAAAAGCATGGTGTGATTCATGGTCTGCTGAATAACGCAGGTGGGCAATACCCAGCACCTTTAGCGGCGATCAATCAAAAAGGCTTTGAAACGGTTGTGCGTACCAATCTGGTGGGGGGCTTTTTGTTTGCCCGTGAAGTGTATAACCAATCCATGGTGAAAACCGGTGGCAGTATCGTCAATATCATTGCGGATATGTGGGGCGGTATGCCGGGTATGGGGCATTCTGGTGCGGCTCGTGCGGGTATGGAGAACTTCACAAAAACGGCTGCGTTTGAATGGGGCCAATCAGGTGTGCGTGTGAATGCCATCGCACCGGGCTGGATTATTTCAAGTGGCATGGACACCTACGAAGGTGCTTTTAAAGCCATTATTCCAAAATTAGAGCAAGCGGTGCCGCTTTCACGCATGGGGACTGAGTCTGAAGTGAGTGGTGCAGTGAGCTTTCTATTGAGCGAAGCATCTGCGTTTGTCAGTGGTTCTACTTTGCGTATTGATGGTGCAGCATCATTAGGCAATCGTATGTGGCCACTGCCCAAAGCTAAAAATAATACGCCTTATAATGGTTTTCATCGCGCGGTGATGCCAGAGGTTTTGCAAGAAAAAAATAACTATAAGCAGGAGGCCTAATCATGCCCGTATTGCAATCAGATATTGATGTTCATGGTCCAGGTTTTCAATCGAATAGCGAAGCCATGCAGGTATGCATTGATGAGTTTCGAGCCATTGAGCAAAAAGTAATTGAAAAAGAATTAGCCAGTACAGAAAAATTCATTCAGCGCAAAAAGTTGTTGCCTCGTGAGCGCTTGAATCGTTTATTGGATGCAGGCTCGCCGTTTCTCGAAGTGATGGCTCTTGCAGGTTATAAAATGCACGACGATAAAGATGGCAGTGGAGCAGGTGGCGGCATTATTGCCGGTATTGGTTATGTGGCCAATATTCGCTGCATGATTGTCGTGAATAACTGTGCCATCAAAGGTGGCACCATCTCACCTGCTGGCTTAGATAAGTCCTTACGACTTCAAGAGATTGCCCAAGAAAATAATTTACCGGTGGTGAGCCTATCCGAAAGTGGTGGTGCGAACTTGAACTATGCCACGGACATTTTTGTAAAAGGGGCGAAAGCGTTTGCCAATCAAGCGCGCATGTCTGCTCAAGGTTTGCCTCAAATCACGGTTGTGCATGGTAATGCAACCGCTGGAGGGGCGTATCAGCCAGGCTTATCTGATTGGGTTGTGTTAGTACGTGGCAAAGCGAAAATGTTTTTGGCAGGCCCGCCGCTATTAAAAGCCGCCACGGGTGAAATTGCGACTGACGAAGAGCTGGGTGGTTCAGAGATGCATGCACAAACTGCCGGTACAGCCGAGTATTTAGCCGAAGACGACGCTGACGGCATTCGTATTGCTCGCGAGATTATGCAAAGTTTACCTTGGAATGACCAAGTGGATCCAAGCGCGTTAAAACCTAATTTATATTCGCAGCCGTTATATTCACCGGATGAACTGATCGGCGTGGTGCCTGCTGATGCTAAACAACCTTACGATGTGCGTGAGATCTTAGCGCGTATAGCGGATGGCTCTGAATTTTTAGATTTTAAAAATGAATACGATAACCAAACCGTATGTGGTCGGATTAAGATCGAAGGTCATGCAGTGGGTATTATCGGTAACAACGGGCCGATTACACCAAAAGGTGCGGCAAAAGCGGCTCAATTCATTCAGTTGTGTGAGCAGAGTAATACGCCACTGTTATTTATTCATAACACCACAGGTTTTATGGTGGGCACGCAAAGTGAGCAAAACGGTGTGATTAAACACGGCTCTAAAATGATTCAAGCGGTTGCCAATGCAACGGTGCCAAAAATAAGCATTAATGTTGGTGGCTCTTACGGCGCAGGCAACTACGCCATGTGCGGGCGTGGCTTGGACCCAAGATTTATATTTGCATGGCCAAATAGTAAAACCGCTGTCATGGGTGGCGCTCAGGCAGGCAAAGTATTGCGGATCGTGACAGAGGATAAGCAGCGCAAAATGGGTATGGAGCCTGATCCAAAAATGCTCGATACCATTGAGTTGGCCACCGCTCAAAAACTGGATGCGGGCTCTACCAGCTTATTTGGCACGGCTCGCTTATGGGACGACGGCATTATTGATCCACGTGATACTCGCCGTGTACTGGGTTATTGCTTAAGTATTTGCAAAGAAGCCCAAGCGCGTACATTGCAACCTAATTCATTCGGCGTGGCCCGTTTGTAAGTATCTTTATTTTTAACTCTTTTTAAGGACAGCGACATGGTTATTACTCACGAACATAAAGAAATTTTTCGCACTATGAAGAATTTCGTTGAAAACGAAATCAACCCCAACGTAGCTGAGTGGGAAAAGGCCGGAATATTCCCAGCCCACGAAGTCTTCAAAAAAATGGGTGATCTTGGGCTATTGGGTATCAATAAAAGTGAAAAATACGGCGGCATGGGTCTAGACCATTCCTATAATATTTATGCAGCCGAAGCATTAGGCTATGCCACCTGTGGTGGTGTGCCGCTGGCAATTGGTGTGCAAACCGATATGGCGACACCCGCCATTGAAAAATTTGGTAGCCATGAACTAAAAGAAGAATTTCTTGCACCTGCCATTGCTGGTGATTTTGTGGCAGCTATTGCTGTATCAGAAACCGGCGCTGGTTCGGATGTGGCGGGGCTAAAAACCACTGCGAAAAAAGACGGCGATGATTACATTATTAATGGCTCAAAAATGTGGATCACGAACTCCACACAAGCAGACTTCTTTTGTGTGCTTGCCAACACCAGCGATGATAAGCCGCACAAAAATAAATCATTGATCATCGTACCAGCCAATACCAAGGGCGTAACTGTCGGTGAAAAAATCGACAAAATCGGTATGCGCTCAAGTGATACGGCACCTGTATATTTTGATGATGTGCGTGTACCTCAGCGTAATCGCATTGGGGCTGAAGGCACTGGCTTTATGTTGCAGATGCTTCAGTTCCAAGAAGAGCGTTTATGGGGCGCGGCAAGTGGTCTGATTACCCTTGAGCAATGCGTTGAAAAAACCATTGAATACACCCGTGAACGTAAAACGTTTGGTCAGCCACTTATAAATAATCAATCCATTCATTTTCGTTTAGCTGAATTACAAACGGAAATCGAATCACTGCGTGCACTGACCTATCGCGCCACTGAATTAATGATGCAAAAGCAAGATGTGACCAAGCTGGCCTCCATGTGCAAGTTAAAAGGTGGTCGCTTGATTCGCGAAGTTGCGGATAGCTGTTTGCAATATTGGGGCGGTATGGGCTTTACCATGGATAATCCAATTTCACAGGTGTATCGCGATGGTCGTTTGGCATCCATCGGTGGTGGCGCGGATGAGATCATGTTGGGCATTATCTGTAAATACATGGATATTCTTCCTAAGAAAGCAAAATAGTCCCAGTTTAAATAGGAGCCATCATGTTAGAGCAAGCTTACACCTGCATTAAGTTAGAACGGGACGAGCAAAACCCTTGGGTGTTGCATTTAACCTTGGACCGTCCACAGTCTCGCAACGCCATGAGTTTGGCTATGGTCGGTGAATTGTCACACGTGTTGGATGCTTTACAAACCGATCTGTCTGTACGAGCCGTCATTATACGTGGTGAAGGTGGTCACTTTTGTGCAGGTGGCGACATTAAAGATATGGCCAATGCGCGTGCCGCAGCAGCAAAAAGTGACAGCGATCCTTACTTTGAGTTGAACAAGCAATTTGGCGAGCTGATTTTAAAAATGAATCACATACCTCAAGTGGTTATCACAGTATTAGAAGGTGCCGTGTTGGGTGGTGGTTTTGGTTTGGCATGTGTCAGTGATGTGGCAATTGCAACCGATACAGCAAAATTTGGTTTGCCTGAAACCAGTTTGGGTATTCCCCCTGCGCAAATTGCTCCGTTTGTTGTGAAACGTATCGGTTTAACCCAGACACGTCGCCTTGCTTTATTAGGCGAGCGTTTCGGTGGTGAAGAGTCGGTTAAATTAGGTATCAGCCACTTTTTTGCAAAAGATGATGCGGAGCTTGAAGTGCTATTAGGGCGAACGCTTGATCAAATTAAATCCTGTGCGCCTCAAGCAAACGCAGTAACCAAGCAGTTGATTTTAAAGGCTGCTGAGCATGAGGCGTCAGAATTAATTGATGAAGCGGCTAAAGCGTTTAGTACCTCTGTTCAGGGGCAAGAGGGTGTGGCAGGGACGATGGCCTTTATTCAAAAAAAACCGGCTCCCTGGAATGTTTAGTTTGCTAGCAGAGCTGTAGTAAAAAATAACAATAATTATCCGTTTTATGTATGAAGTGGTCTGAGGTTGGAGAAGCGACATGGCTGAATTTACAAAGGTATTAGTGGCAAACCGTGGAGAAATCGCATTGCGAGTATTGAAAACCGCAAAAGCCATGGGTTATGAAACCGTCGCGGTATACAGCGAAGCCGATGCGGATGCGCCTCATGTGGCTTTTGCAGATGAGTCCGTATGCATTGGACCAGCTCAGGTCAACCAAAGCTATTTGGTGATTCAAAATATCATAGACGCATGCAAAAAGACCGGTGCACAAGCGGTTCATCCAGGTTATGGGTTTTTATCAGAAAACACAGACTTTTGTGCGGCTTGTCAGGCAGAGGGGATTACATTCATTGGGCCTGATCCAAAAGCCATCGAGCTAATGGGTAACAAGCGTTTAGCTAAAATTGAAATGATTAAGGCAGATGTACCATGCATTCCTGGTTATGAAGGTGCCGACCAAGACGAGAAAACCTTATTATCTCAGGCCAATGAAATTGGTTATCCCATTATGGTCAAGGCTGCTGCTGGCGGTGGTGGTCGTGGTATGCGTCTGGTACATGCTGAGTCTGAATTCTTAGAGCAATTAAAAACAGCCAAATCTGAAGCGCTTAATGCATTTGGCAGCGATGAAATTATTTTAGAAAAGGCGGTGATTAGTCCACGCCATATTGAAATTCAAATCTTTGCCGATAGACATGGCAATTGCATTTATTTAGGTGAGCGCGATTGCTCTGTGCAACGTCGTCACCAAAAGGTCGTAGAAGAAGCGCCATCTCCGTTTGTTAATCCTGAGCTTAGACAAAAAATGGGTGAAGCGGCTGTTAATGCAGCCCTAGCTTGTGAATATGTGGGCGCGGGTACCGTTGAGTTTTTAACGGATGATGCTGGCAACTTTTACTTCCTTGAAATGAACACCCGCTTGCAAGTAGAGCACCCAGTGACAGAACTCGTTACTGGTGTGGATCTGGTGGCCTGGCAGCTAACAATTGCAGCGGGTGGCCTTTTACCTAAAACACAGGATGAGGTCACTATTGATGGGCATGCCATGGAGGTGCGTTTATACGCTGAAGATCCGGCACTTGGTTTTATGCCACAGACTGGTGAGGTATTACGCTGGGAATACGCCAAGGGTGATGGCTTAAGGATGGATGCAGGGATTAAAACGGGTCAAGTTATTACACCTTTTTATGATCCTATGTTAGCCAAGGTGATTGCCTACGGTGATAACCGTGATCAAGCACGCCGTCGTTTAATGGCATCGCTTAAAAAGATTGAATTGCTCGGTGTGCGTAGTAATCGAGGGTTTTTATTTAACATCTTACAGCATGAGGTGTTTGCAGCCGGTGGGGCTACTACTGCCTTTATTGAGCAATCGTTTAACGACGATAAATCATTAGCCCCTCATGGTTTAACATCGAAAGATCAAGCTTTAGCAGCATGGTTGTTTTATCTGAAGTCAGCACAACGAAATTCCGATGCTCTTGAACGTGGTTTTTGGCGTAACTCAAACCCAGCGCCGACCTGGTTTGATTTGTTGTGTGTTAGTGATAAACACAAGGTGGCGGTTAATGTTGTTAATAGCCAAGAAAAGATATTCCTGCTCCAAGCGGATGGCGATGAGTTTGAAGTGACGCTAGGTGATTTTACAGAGCAACAAATTCGCTACAGTGAAAATGGCGTGGCAAGAACCTTGAGCTTTGCTTTTTATAAAGAGGGTATTTATCTCAATACCCATGATAGTTGCGTATTTGTTGAAGATAAAACCCATGCGCCTGCCATCAGTGCAGATTCAGCTGGTAGTGGCTTGATCAAAGCCAGTATGGATGGCGGTATCATCGATGTGCTGGTTGAAGGCGGTCAAATTGTTAAAAAAGGTCAAACTTTAGTCGTACTGGAAGCCATGAAGATGGAGCACAGTATGAAAGCCGACAGTGATGGTGTGATCAAATCTATTTTGGTGAGTAAGGGAGATCAAGTTAAAGGTCGTCAGTTATTAGTTGAAATTGAATCAGAAAATACCGAGACAGAAGCCGAAACGGCTTAATTCAAGAATGATTGTTTACGCCAAGCTTTAGGTCGTTTTTGCCATTGTTTGCATCCGATTCAATGATACTTTGAATAGGTGCAAACACTCTATACGAATAACAATAGGCTGATCCCATGTCCAAATTTTCTGTTACCCCTCCTTATTTTGATGAAACTCACCATGCATTACGCGATAGTATAAAGCGCTTTGTTAATAAAGAAATTTTGCCACATATAGATGATTGGGAAGAGCAAAATACCTTTCCCCGTGAAATTTATAAAATGGCCGGTGATGCTGGTTTTTTAGGTATTGGGTATGACGAGAAATACGGTGGCACAAAAGCCGATGTATTTCACAAACTTGTCTTTTCAGAAGAGATGATGCGCTGCACCAGTGCTGGTTTGGTTTCAAGTTTAGGGTCATTAGATATCGGTTTACCACCCATAGCGAAATGGGGTAGCGACATACTTAGGCAAAAAGTGATACCAGCCGTATTGGCTGGTGATAAAATTTGTGCGCTAGCCATTACTGAGCCAAGTGGTGGATCAGATGTGGCCAATATTAAAACCCGTGCTGAAAAAGTCACAATGGATAGCGGTACCTTTTACAAAGTAAATGGCAGTAAAACGTTCATAACATCGGGCGTGCGAGCAGATTATTACACCGTTGCGGTTCGTACGGGGGGGGATGGTTTCGGTGGAATTAGCTTGTTGATGATTGAAAAGGGTACACCAGGGTTCAATGTGGGTAAGAGCCTTAAAAAAATGTGTTGGTGGGCGTCGGATACCGCTGAGTTATTTTTTGAAGATTGCATGGTGCCCGCTGAAAATCTTATAGGTGCAGAAAATACGGGCTTCTTTGCCATTATGACGAACTTTCAAAGTGAACGTTTAATGTTGGCCTCCATGGCGAACATGACCGCCGAATTAGCATTAGATGAATGTTATAAATATGTGAAAGAGCGGGAAGCCTTTGGCCGCGCTATTGGTAAGTATCAAGTGATTAAACATAAGTTGGTTGAAATGGCGACCAAGTTAGAAGTCAGTAAAACCATGATGTATAACGTGGCTGCCAATATGAATGCCGGTATCGATCAAGTAAAACAAGTGAGCATGGCCAAAAACTTTGCAACGGACGTGAGCGATTTTGTCACATATGAAGCGGTGCAAATATTTGGAGGTATGGGATTGATGCGTGAAAGCGTTGTGGAACGCCTGTATCGTGATAATCGCATTCTTTCGATTGGTGGTGGAACACGAGAAATTATGAACGAAATTATTGCTAAGCAGCTAAAATTGTAAGGATAATTTTAGCTGCTTTTGATTTTAGTGTATTAAGGTCAAAACCAACCAAGGCACTAAGAAAAACATAAAGTTAAGTAGTTTAAACATGCCCATTAACTGGTATTGAACCAATAAGATTTTTTCACTGGAACTGCCAAAAAGGCGAGAGTGAAAATTAATGATGGCTTCGCCACCTAATAAGTTAGAGGCAAACCAAAATGCAAGAATGCCAATATTAATTAGGCCGCAATAGCCAAGCATGCTAATGAATTCATCCGTTATCATGGGATACTCCTTATTGGTTTACCGTTAGATTATAGAGGCAGTTCATTCATTAAGCTTGCCCTAGCTCAAGTTAGCAAGGGTTTTACTAAAGACCTAGGTCATCTAACTGCTTTTTTTTTTGCGCTTGCTGTTTTTGCTGGATTTCATCCAATTGATTTCTTATCTCTTCAATTTGAGCGGTAGGCTTAGTTTGCTGAGCCTGTTTTGTGTCGTGCAGGTAGTATTTGGCGATGGCCAGTACGATCATGGCGGTCATAAGTAA
>Ga0115005_10004203_pt1 | contig 11468 bp, 8 predicted proteins | sample ArcOceMetagenome_FD_87163 | JGI IMG/M metagenome (GOLD analysis project Ga0115005, IMG submission 87163) | Marine eukaryotic phytoplankton communities from Arctic Ocean - Arctic Ocean - Greenland ARC118M Metagenome | ecosystem: Environmental > Aquatic > Marine > Oceanic | place: Arctic Ocean...
CCATTGAGTCTCCTCTTCGAAATGGTGGATGGGATCAAACTTGGGGAATTGCTATTGCTGCTTGTTTTACTGCTCGTGAGTATCTACTATTATTTCATATTTGATTGTTTGATTGTTTGTTTTTAATTGTTTAATTGATTGATTATTGTTATCATCATTCGTTATTCATTCCTCATCATCACGTCACATTCTAACTCCATTCTTATAAACTTCACCATTATTCATCACCAATCACCACCATCAGTCGTCAGAACGGCACTCCTTCCACTCTCCATACAGCAAACAAAATCCGTGCCATTCACTTTTGCACCTTGCTCGCTTGCGAGTTGCGAGCTATCACCAAGCGCTGGTGGTGACGAACGGCGAGAACCATGATTACTAGTACAGTATCAATCAAGCACGGCGAACTCAGCATGCCCCGGCGTTACAAAAAGAGCCCCCCCCCCCAAAGACCAGCAAACTAGCAAACAGAACAAATTGAGGGCTGTACTTCTTTTCTCCCCGTCGACGGATGAGGACGCAAGGAGGTCACAACAAGAAGGGACGAGATGCCGACGAAGCTTGTTCACCACAAACATCACGAATAACGCCACTAGCACTGTATCATAGTAGATTGTTCAGCTGTATTCACAAGAAATATGGCACCACCAACCTCCACAAAGCGTGCTTCCTGGGTCATTCTCCTCTGCTCAGCCACTACTATCAACTCCATCATCGCCAAACAAGAATGGAAAGTGTACACTCATGATAAATTGGGAAGGTTGCCTTTGCATATGGTTGTCATCAACCTGTGCAAAGACGAAGGGACGAGGCGAACAAAAGCGGATGAGGAATTACGAAAGCTGCATAACAAGAAACGCCTTCTACTAATCAATTTGGTCGCGTCGGTATACTATCTTCCAGCCATCCACCATACAGACGCGTTCTCTGAAACCTCTCTAGATATTGTTCACACTGAAAGCATGTTCCAAGCCGGAAGAGGAGCAGGAATGTTAGCTAGCTTGCTCTACAAGAGCAGGAGGAAGTCGATTACAGATGCTGGATTCGATTTTGTGCCACTTGAGGCGAATCAGCAGTGTCTACAAGTACCGCAAAGAAAAGCGATTGTGGGAGGGAAGAACAATGATCGTTCCCTTCACTCCTACGTGCTCCTCTTCCACGGACGGTCAAGAAGATGCTACTAACCAAGAAGGTGCCGACAGCCTAGCAGTTCTTTTGGAAAGTAGAAGAAGAGATGGTACTATCGGCTCAGTAGAAGTAGAATCCACCTGTTTTAGTGAAAGCGAAGGATGTTGAAATACCAGTGGGAGACTATCGTAGTTTGGGATGTGGTGCAAAGGTGGTGCAACAATGTGCACCGTGATACTTATAGGGGAGAGTCAAAACAAAATAAAATGAACTGGCGCAGCCAAGGTTGTCACTGAACCACTACTACTCTACTACGCACTACACAATGGTATCTGCATTTGGAACGCATTCAGTGGCAATAAGTACGTCCTGTGAAACTGTGTTTTTTAACGGTTAAGAATTGGATGTTTCATTTTATGAAAAGCATTGTCTCATAAAGCATTCCATTGATTCCAGAAGTAAAGAGATGCACCTATTCAACTTCACACTGCGCAATCGACATTGCATTTCTTCTCGTATTATAAATAATAATAGCATTTCGTGCTCAGCTGCACCTGCACATCAATGTCGAATGTCGATGGCAATTTTCTTGTTCATGTAATTCTAATATTATAGAATATAATTTTGCATTATACAGGTTATAAGGTACATAGCTTTGCTATCTTCAATCTACCGGTAGCGATGGTCGTTCCTGCTGGCGAACGTCAACAACCCCCCGGACGATTGCTTCGACCCTAGATTTTTTCATATCCTTGCTTCAAGCACGGATAAAAAGGAAGGACTCTACAGGTAGGTTGGTTGGGATTGGATGTTTTGTTCCCGCCATTTTCTACGAGGTCATTCTTGCAGAAGCATACCACATGCCAGCAACCAAGTTTGAAAGTAGGCTTCTTGTGTTACAGCAGTACAGCAAGTTCTTCATTTATTTCTTACCGTTCTGTGTTCGTATCTCGTATCATACTTGTATAATACGTCCAAATGGATGCCCTTGGGATTAAAAGTAAAGAGCTGAACATTTCACGTTGGGTCAACAAGTTTACCAAGAATGATAATGATAAGCATAGTATCATTTATTTCTTGTGCCTCTGATTACAGCTCGAGGAGGATAGACTAAAACGGCTTTACAAGAAGAGTAGGTCAATGAATTTCAGATTGCCTTACTTTCGCCAACGAAACGATGGTCCCCAACATTTGTGATGTCCTGTGGCACATTATTGCACATGTCAACACAGAATAGATCTAAACTACGACGACATATAAAAATGAACTCCCCAAGATGACCGACGGTATGTCAAGAGTCGGTCAATGAATGTCAGATTGCACTGACAAAAGGTTTTGTGCCTGAAAATCAAACTTGAAGAACATCTATGGACCGGGGTATGAGATTTGAACATGTTGAAGTAAAAAAGAAAATAAAGTGCAAGTGCGTACGTTTATTCCGGCTCATTCACGAACAACGCAAATACAGCCAAACGAAATACTGTATCTCAAAAGATGAACATATGGCGCAAAGCAAACAAACTGGAACAGAAGCATTCACTTTAGAGCCCACTAACATTATTTGATATGTGGACCGAAATTCAGACCTTGGGTGATCATGCATTTCAATTGGGCAACTTTGAATTTGATACTGATAGCGTTCTCCTTCAACAAGACGGACAACTTTGATGTTGATACTGATAGCGTTCTCCTTCAACAAGACGGACAACTTTGATTTTGATACTGATGAAAGCAGCCTTCTCCTTCAACAAGACGAGTAGCACCAGGAACCAATCGTAGAATTCGTGTAGAAGACTTGGACTGCGCAAAGAAAAGATCCTAAAATGCGACCGAGAACTCAAACTTGAACTTTACCGGTAAATGACGTATGACATTTGAAACACATGTTGAAGTGAAAAAAAAGTGCATTACGTTTATCCGGCTCATTCAGAAGGCACACAACACAAACACACACACATAACCAAAAGAAGTATCTCAAAAGATGATCATGACGCAAGGCAAACTAACTGGAACAGAAGCATTCCCTTTTGAGCCCAGTATTGATATGTGGACTGAAATTCAGACCTTGGGTGATCATGAATTGGACAACTTTGATTTTGATATTGAAAGCGACCTTCTCCTTCAACAAGACGAGCAGCACCAGCAAGAATATCCAATCGTATTAATTAATGAAGAAGACTTGGATTGCAAAAGGAAGAGATCCCAAAATGCTAATGCTCGACATCCAGCCAAAAAGAGAAAATCTACAGGATCTTCCAGCTGCACCTCCTGCGACGACGAGTCAATTCTTTCTCAAACCGATCATTCAGTGCAATCCGCGCAGTTACCTTTCACGTCCCCCATTGAGCTCGATCAGCTTATGGAACATTCCTTGTCTACGTTGGCCCTGTCTATGAAAAGAAGTGCAATAAGCCGTCAGCGAGTTATCCGCATTGCGTCGTCCTTGAACGTAAACTCATTTGGTTCGCAGTCTCTATTATCAGAATGTTATTCTAATTATTGGTTTAGATGATAATGGTGATAATCAAGTGGTTATGAATAATCTTTTTTATTTACACATTTATGAAATATGAAAGTCTATGAAAAGAAGTGCAATAAGCCGTCAGCGAGTTATCCGCATTGCGTCGTCCTTGAACGCAAACCCATTTTAGTTCGCAGTCTCTATTATTAGATCAGAATGTATGGTAATCTAAATCAAGTTATGAATATTATATTTTATTTACAAATTTATGAAATATGAAAGAGTTCCGGTCCTTGAACATTTGACATTATTTTGTTGCCTTACCCCACCTCTTATCACTGATCGTTGCGATACTCGTCTTCGCAGTAGACAGTTGAGCTCCAAAGGATATCTCTGACCGACTCAATTTTGGCCAAAGTCTTCGTGACGAGACTCATCATTATCTTTCCATTTTCTCCTTCCGCTAACGACATGTATTCTGATAAGCCATAGTGCGCCGACTCTTTATCGCCTATGCCCAGCGCAAGCCAAAGGAAACCATGATACATCTTTTGTACATTTGCAGGCGATACTGATGACACTGCAAGCATCAGTGCACCTTCTAGTATAGGTGTGCCTGCCTTACATATGAATACATGTGGCTTCATTCTCGTTGCTACCATCAATCCCCTCGCAAGAGCAATCTGTACACACAAGTCCTCTGTCGTCCTCATGCACTTTAACAGGGTGTGTCGAACTATCTTCAATGTGGCAGACGTATCATGGCACTGGCCAAGGATAGCGCCCATGGCAAGACAGGCAGCCTCCCTCACCAAAGCTTCATCGTCAAGCATCAAAGATTGCATAAGCTGCGTCGTTTCTTGGAAAATATTATCATTCACCGATACGAAATTACCCTCTGCCGAAGTCAAAATCCTGAAACATGCCAAAGCCCTACCATGTCTGTTGTGTAATTGTTCCATTTGTACCAGTTTCAGATTGTCGCTATGAATTTTCAATTCATTCTTTGCCTTTGCATTCGCAGTCGATGCAACACTGGATTCTCTCGAAAGAAGAGATTGAAAGCTATGAACGCTGCTTCCGAGACTGTGTGTACTAGATAGCATTTCTGACCTTTTTTGTGGAATGACAACCCGTGAAACAACATTCAGCAACATCTCTTCTCCAAGAAGTTCTAGCGAGGATCCAATACAAAGAGCAGCACATTCTCTCACAGTACAGTCCTCATGTTTGAGCATATTTGAAGCTACATCGAGTGCAAGTTGTGGTGTCGATGGTACTTCGATCATTGCAGCTGATAAATTTGACATTGCAGCCGATAGAGCTTGAAGCATTGTTGCTTGAATACCAGTCCACTCATTATTGCAAGTATTTGCCTTTGCACTATCAGGCGAATCGCTCTGCCCCCTACGTGCATTGACAGTTCCATACCTCCCACTGGTCCTGATGATCCCCCTCAAAAATTCATCGACTTTGAATTGTTTCGGGTTGACAGTGGCTCGAATACCAAATTCTTCCAGTGGATCCTTTGCAGCTTTCTTCAAGCGTTTCATGAGGTATCCAATCGTCATGGCAGTTTCATTCCTAATTCTAACGGATGGACTAGTCAATCCATGCATCAAACTAGCCTGAATGGCTTCCATTCCCGCATTCGAATGTGAATCACCTGGATCTTGCATATAAACGTCCGAATCCGACGAACCCAAACTTGACAAACCAGCATGAACATTGCTACCAAGAAGGAGATGCGGGAAAGCATCCAGTAATGGCTCAATGACAAATTCAAAAGACTTTCCACTCTCAATGGCAAGTAAAACTGGATATTTCCCCTGATCATCCGGAATGGATGCTGCTTCAGGGTATATATCCAGCAAATGTGCCAAAATGGGCGTTTGATGAGCAGCAAATGATTCTGAGGGTTGAAACGATGTGGTAGTGTACTGCTTATTTTTTTGAGATTTTGAGGCATCTGGAAAATAGCTCAAAGTCACACCAAGTTTCTCTTCATATACTACAGATGACAGACCATGGAAAGATGTGGAGATGGAGTATCGATTTGGATTGGCAATGTTGGCACTAGACGATGCCGGCGGGGTCGCCTTTGCTGCCAAGTGAAGCGGTAGATGGAAATCGGTATCACGTTCTTTCACTCGATCATGGCCACATGTCTTCAAGATAAGTTGAAAGAATCCATGTGGAAAGAAATAGAGCGATGCAGCAGCAGCATGAAGAAGTTGAAAATGCGGCTGAGTCAAATCGAATTGGTTCGAGGGAGAGGATCGACTCGGGCCAATGTTGGAATTAGACTCTGACTTGCCACTCCCAGCGGACTGAGCGGAAGACCTGGAATGAACAGACGCCACCGAGTTGGAGGACCTATTTCTGGGCGGACTAACACTCTTCTTTTCTTCCGAGTTGAAGAATGATGATTTCAATTTGGCATCGACCACTTCGACAATGTCCAGTGCAGATTCCAAGTCATCTTCGACATATCCCAAATAGGACGCTTTCAACAATAAGATCAAAATTTTCCAGCATTCCCCCAGTGATCCTCCTTCGGAAGTACACATTTCTCTGACATGGTCAGCTGTAACAGATGGGTGGAGTACTTCATCAATTTCCTCTGCGTAATCATCGTACATGAGTGAGAATGGCGTTCTTCCCTTTTCATCGGCAAGAATCGCACTGCCCGGATCATCCCTGAGGAGCGAATGCACGACCGCCGGTCTATTTTTGGTGCGAAATCCAGCACAGGCACAATGCAAGGGTGACCGCCCCCTTCGATCCAGTTTGTGCCTGGGTTTGGATCTCATGTATACATCTGCGAAAAACTTTCTGTTTGCATTGGCATTTGCGCTGGTATTTGCATTTGCATTGGCATTAACATTGTTGTGATGGATATTGCTTTGTGCACTGGTAGTGTTACCTTGATTGGCAAATCTAGTATTGAATCCAGTCATTGCAACTGAGGAAGTGGAGTCCTTGCGTAGTCCAAGTAATAAACCCACAATATCAGAGGATGCCCCGCAGTAACAAGCAAAATGAAGCGCAGTCAATCCGTCAACGGTTGTTCGTTCCAGCAGAGACTCCTCCTTCCCACTGCCATAACCATGATGATCGTTGCAATTGCCATTTTCCTGAGTTACACTTGAATGGCTGGAATTTGCATTTCCATTAAAGTCCCCATTGACTGCATTGCAATTACCGTTACCGTTAACGTTACCGTTATTATGAGTCGAATTGCCTAGAAGACTGGAACTGGACGTAGTACCGGTATTGGTATTGGTTCCAGTGAGTGCATCAGCAGCGTTGAGCAAAGCCTCAACAACGTGAGCGGGCGGCTGTCTCCTGCAGACCAAGTGAAGAGGCGTATTCTTACATTTATCGGAATAGAGCGTCTCGCCAGGATGGGTTTTGAGTCTTTTGAGAAGGTCGTTCCAATTTCCAATCAGGGCCGCTTCGTACAGCGGGGGCGCGGTGGTTCCCATTAGTGACATGGACATGGTGACGTTCATGTGCGTGCTTTTGTTGGAGCTGTATGATTTATTCTTCTCGTCGTCTGATGACGAGCTTGACTCGATTCGCATCGTTGAATTATAGGTCCCCATGACGACGATGGCAAGAAGTGAAGGCGGCTTATTGACTTCTTGTGATGACTGCTGATTGATGGCCGACCTGGTCTTATGAATAATATAGCCTAGTACTAATACTGTGTATTCTAGTATAGTATTGCCGGACTCTCTCTATTGGCTAGCTGCACTTAGAGCCTGCGACCTGTGATTGCGATGCTTGATTGCTGCCACGGGTTGTGTTTGATGGAAAAATTCTTATGTTGAAGAAAGCGAGATTGACGAACGACGTGTGAAACAAAAGTCTTCGCAATGACTGAACAAGGCCTAAGGACTCTATGATACACTAAGACACTATGCGCGACAAACGGGTGGGCTCTTAGAATACTATGATAGCCTTGTCAAAGATGCATTACCTTGGATGGATGGATGGATGGATGGATATGAAATTCTCAATCAGATCGAACGGAAGGAGGTGAAGCAAGATCGATGCGCATGACCAGACCCGACACCAGACACTGAAGATCAATGTTTGTTTTAGCTATAATTATCGGAAACATCAGTGTTTTGAGTGTTTTTTTGGCGATTCGTGAGAGTGGAATAGACGGATGAATCACTGATGAAAGCGAACTATTAAGGTCATAGACACACGCGCATATACATGTTTCAGTCACACTTCCCTCACACAATCACGTTTGATAGATTGAAGATCAAGAAAGCAATCGTTTTCCTTCTTCTCTGTCGCTGTTTATTGTATCATACTACAGTAAACATTAATAATGCTTTATTCAGTATGAAGCACATGCACGTACCATTGCATGGAACAACATCAAACTTCTTCTTTTACAAACTTTTTAACTTTACTATTGTACCGAGAATGTAGTGGATATTGTAGTGTCATAGAGCCATGATCCACCATGGGTGCATTATTCATTCACTTCGATTTCGTTTTAAATCAATTCCCTGGATCTCAGCTAGCTAGAGCCATGGTTTGACTTCACTTACTTCAGCTTTGTTCGGCGGACATTTGTTTCCATACCAACTATAGTATCGTCCCACTCCTTGCCACTTATTAGATATTCAATTGCCTTGTCCAACTTCTTCGATGGAAGTTTTATAACTCCAAACGGTTCGCCGTATTTCTGACCCTTCTTGAAAAGTATAAACGTTGGGACTGAATCTACATTCAGCGTAAAGGTCAGTTGCTTCCCTTCTTTACCTGCACTGCTCGCTTTCGCAAAGAACAAATCGCTTCCCTCCTCCTCCATGCTCACTCTTGCCATTCTTGTGTACGTGGGGCTGATTGCTCTGCACAATTTGCAATAAGGTGCAGAAATAAACAGGACTGCATCCTTCTCCGCATTTACAATCTCCTCTGTAACATCTTGGAGAGACACTATCTCATATACAAATGGATTCTCTTGAACCTGTTTTGTGGGTGCCTTCGTCTTCTTGACAGATTTTGTCGCACTGCCCATCATCTTCTCCACCTTCATTTCAAACGCCAACTCGTTGATTGCAGGAAAGCCGAATCGGACAGGTGCCCCATCTGTGCTGTCCAAGGGCCATATTTCCATTTCGGCATAATCGGGAAAGGAACAACCCCTGACAAATGCATTCTTTTTCTTGTGAGACCCATTTTCATTGCGGTCCGTCGAAAAGATGATTTTTGCTTCGAGTAGTTTTTGGAGCACGGATCCATAGTTGGATGGAGGGGGCAATTCCATATACGATGGAGTGGGGATTTCCTCTTTGTCGTCGTTGTCACTCGCTCCCTCAGTCAAGTCTGATTTTTCAAGCTCTTTCTGGTACTTGAGTACGGGATCTCTTGCAAACAATATCCCTTCTTTCAAAACAATTTTCTGGGATTGATTCAGTGTTGAAATGTACCTGTTTGTTTCGTTCAAAAAAATAATGTTATTAATATGGAATGCCAAGGATGGAAAACGAGTGAGCACACGTTTCGTGTATGCATATGCATATACTTAATGAAAGTCCCACATCCCATCATTCTTTGCACTTTGTCCGTGTTTGTGTGCGACACACAACATACAACATACCTTTGGCAATTGTTTTCTCTCTTCAATTTGGATGCAACCCCATCACCAATTCCAAATGTCTTTTCAATGCCATCTTCAAAATATCTAACACGTTCGAGATTGGCTTCGTCTCCCAAAGTGTCAATGACAACATCAAAGTTTCCCAGTGCATCGGAGAATCCCTCGTCTTCACTAACTGCTGGCGACATTGCAGCAACTATTCAGTATTCAGTAATCATAGGAAAAAGAAGTGAAGAATGATTAGATTCAGCAACGCAAACGCAACAGAAACACACAGTGTCATTCCAAACTCCAGTTGAGTTATTGCTGTGACCTCACTCACCATTACTCTTATAAAGAGGATTCAGAGGCGTGTCCTTGAGTGACATGGGCCTGGTCGTCACCATTGTGGCTTGGACTCCAAGCGCGTCCAAAGCTTTGGCTGCAAAGCAAGCATAGTCTCCTCCACCGAGTACCACTGCCTTCTTCTTTTCATTACCATTACTTGAAGAACTAGAACTAGAACCAACCAAATCATCAACTGGTAACGAACAATATACACCACCTAAAGCAGCCGAAGCGGTAGATATGGCATCTTCATCTGAGATTCCTTTTGGAATCACAGCTAGCGAATCCTTCTTGATATAAATATCGCTATCAATCTCAACTAGAAAATCTTCATCTGTCACCGAATCTGGATCAACTTGAATACCTATGACTCTATCGCCCTTTTCCTCGCCCTTGATTGTTCCAGTTACGAATGTGATATACCCTGCTCTTTCCGAGGGCACCTCATAGAATGTATTATTGTCGTCCTCGTCATCAACTTCGTCCGCGCTGTCTTTATCTGTGTTCGCTTTCTCTTCTGCTTGAGCAGCAGCAAGAACTGATGCGATGGATATGAATTCTGCCCCATCATAAATTGCAGTCTGTTTCTTCTTCAGAGCCTGCAGTTCAGTCAATGTTTGTCTGCAAAGGCTTTGAGATCTGGTGCCAAGGCTGTTGCTGCTGCCATTCTCATCATATGGAACATATCTGTGAGTAGAGAAAGACCGTGTGGTGCTGGTGCTGGTGCTAGGGGGGGAAAGAAATGCCAAAGAAGAACTGTACAAGAGAGATAGGTGCAGTCCGATGCTAAAGATCGATTTTATGGAAGACGATTTCATGAGTGCAAAATTTATCGGTTGCTTCCTTCCGACCTAACCTTGCTTGTCGTACTGTAGATGTAGAGTCTGTAATGAAATGTGTCTACTTTTTATGGGTTGCGCGTTGCTCGATGCGCGGTATCTTGCGTTTCTTGACTAACTGATGCAGAAAGAACGAAGGAGTCAACACAAGTTGAAGTATCACTGATGGGAGCAGATCTTGCCACGTTCCTTTGACACCAATAATTTATTAAATGTGGATGACATCATCAGCATTTAAATTGTCTATAAATTGTAATAAACTTTGTCTGAAGAGGGAGCTTTTTAATAACACATTTTGTGCTACGGGTACAACAGTATTTGATAGTTACAGTAGTACTGCGTACTGCGCCTTCTTTCCAACAATGAAAACGACGACTGTAAATTATAACCAACACTCCGACAAGAATGCCCTGGAGTGATGATATGCTAAAAATAGTTGAAGAAGGCCCAACAAGACGAGGAAGCATATTCGTCCATGGTGAACATGCTGTTCAAAGCCATTATCCCAACGGTCAGCCAAAGCCGGTAGCTAACCGTTACAACCAATATCTTTCACGGTAAATAATCCCGTTAGTCATGATTTGAATTCCACTTCACCGAAAGACAATCAGCTCAACACATGCGACGAAGAGTCGAGGACGAGTACTATCAAAAACTACACGTAGTAATCTTCATGTTGTGGTTATTTGATCACCACCAGGAGTTTATTTCAGGTGAAACCTTGACCGAAATGAAAGAGAAAGATGCTGCGGATGACGAGGCTGAATAGTATAGAGTCTACTACTAGTAGCGGAAGCTGCATTGATAGGATTGGGAGTCAGGCGTCAGGCCGTCGGGCCCCTCAACATCACATCTAAGGCAAAGGATGCACCAACGAGGACTCGAGATCTTGGATGTGAAGATGACGACGAATATCAGGTCAAAGATAGGGATGGGAAAGATTAATGTGTACCGTTTCGTTTCTAGGTTTGTGCACTTGGTTTGTGTGATTGATTGATTGATTGAGGGAGGGAGGAGGAGGGAGGGAGGAAGGAAGGAATCACGGTTGTCAAGATTACGCGCCAAATATTGATTCTCTCAACTC